>Ga0056123_1000285_pt1 | contig 10642 bp, 5 predicted proteins | sample WorMetHEROISLAND_3_FD_71122 | JGI IMG/M metagenome (GOLD analysis project Ga0056123, IMG submission 71122) | Marine gutless worms symbiont microbial communities from Max Planck institute for Marine Microbiology, Germany - Olavius sp. 3 HERON ISLAND ...
GTGTAAATGTGGATTTGCATGTTTTTAATTTTGTCGATATTCATGTACTGCCATAACTGTCGCTATCCGTGATGAAATATCGCATGATGAAAAATTTAATGTCTAAGTGTTTAAATGCCGCGTGATTAACTGTCCAAGTGATTATGTGTCAGTGATTAACTGTCGCGTGATTAAGTGTCGGGTGATTAAGTGTCCGTTCACCTATGAAGATAGCTTTGTGTTGCTGCTGTATGATCTACAGCCATTGTTTTAGTTGTGATAATTTTTATCGATAATTATTATTATTGTTAAATTTTGTTTCATATTAATTTTATATTATTATTTGAATTTCAGGGAGAAAATGGAGAAGAGTATTTTCTCGGTATTTCTCCAACTGGAATTGTCGTCTATAAGAACAAGAATAAAGTCAGCAACTTTTTCTGGTTGGTTGTCGATAGTTTGTTGTTTTTTTACAGTTACGTTTGCCGGCTGTCTGTGTGAATTACTGCTTCATACAAACTGTTTTATACACTGTATACTTCACGCAGTTATGCCCACCATATTGGAATAGATCCAGTCCATTGCCTGCTCACATGTTGTAATAGGCAGTGGCAGTTGAATCTATTACTTCTGGTTATTTGCTGATGGTGCATTATTTTTATAAACAATATTGCCATCTATAATGGCACTACCCCAGGGCAATATTTTCCCAGCTTTAAGCAACATTGTCTTGTGTGACTGTCTTGCGTGACCCTGCCCATAATGGCAAGGCCTGTGATCTCAGGAAATATTTCTCCAAGTTTGGGAAGCAATTTCCTTAATGACCTCACTGCCAGCCCATCGTGGTTACACATTTTTGTGGTTTTCTTTCTAGAAAAAATCGCTACTATTTGAATGTTTTGTGTAGAGTTTAGTTCTGTGTGATTGTAGTAAGACGTTATTTTGTATTGTGTTGTTTTAGGCCACGCCTTATAAAGCTGTCTTGCAGGTCAAAGCAGTTGATAATTAAAGTCCGTGATAGAAACGTATGTTTGTTTCACTCATTTGTATCTAGTTATGTTTATGTTTGTTTAGTTCCAGTGCTTTGATACTGTTGTATGGACAACAAGAACAGCATCTTACCTGTAAGATATCCTGCACCGATAATTCAAAAAGTTTGCTTTCGAGGACAGCCTAGCTAACAGTAATTCAGACAGCAAATAGACTGGTAAACAAAAGATGAAAGTATATGTTTTCAATTGTTTTGTTTTGTCTGGATCATTTGCTTTGTGTTGAAATATTACTAGACTGTACCCGTAACATAGCACCAATTGTGTTGAAAATTTAGGTTTATTTTATGTAGTAGTTCTTTTTTTCTGTATACTTTGTAGAACGATGAGAACACATACACGTTCGAGTGTTTGTCTAAGCAGGCAGGCAAACATCTATGGAAATGCTGCCTCGAACACCATTCCTTTTTTAGGTCGGTGTTTCTGATTTGCTATTATTCACAGTCAGTCTGCCTTAAAACCCATTGAGATGGCGCCGCGGTTATAATGGAATTGGCTGGGGTACGGCCCACATGTACCATGTGACTACATAGAGTTTTGGCCTGTCCTGTCAGGATTACTGGAGACTGAGAATCAAGGGGGCAACTGAATAATCCAGGTTGAATTGGAAAATGGCTGCTAAAGTGTGTGTGTGTGTATTATCTGCTGAAAATAAATGGTGAAATGTATAAATTAATGGCACTGTTGGTAAAGGAAGATGGTAGTTGATAAAATATGTTGGCTGTCTTGAGTTTTGTGAATGAAGATGTATCAGTTGTTAATGCGTGGAGATATCTTAAGATTCTTAAGTCTTTGATGTGGTAAACAGCAGCATGCTTACAACTGTATGTGCCAAGTGATTCACTTGGCACATACAGTTGTAAGCATGCTGCTGTTTGAAGTGAATTATTCTGATTGTTATGTAGGTTAACTGCTGCTAGTCAAAGTTACCAAGCATCCAGCCGACTGTTCAGCTTCGGCTCCAAACCTCAACACAGGTTGGAAGTTATTCAGTTTAATGCCATGTTAGATCAATTTTATCAGCTGTCTTACTATTTACTGTTGTCTAATTGGGCTGTTGAGATGCTATTTTACAGGGATTCAAATAACGATTTTGTTTCTCTTGTAAAAGTTTAGTTTGTCCCACTAACTGTGTCGCATGTGTATGATATGCATATAAAATAAAACTATGTATTGCATCAATTTTTAATGCGTTGAAGTCTGCGAGGAAGTACGTCAAGTTTTGGTGACTCTGTTGTACGTCGTCCAAGCCAGCGCCAGCAGAGACAAATGTCAGGCAGTGAGAGTTGTCCTGAAGGTAAATGCCGTCTTTAGTTACCGTAACGATATTATTTGGAGCCAGTTGGTGCAGATTTTATTGGCCTGGGACCTTTATACCTAGCAAATGTATTGCAAGTTGGTCAGCGATGACACTCGTTGACTCGTCTGAACTCACTATTGTACAAGGACCAAAGTATGGCATATTGGAAACAGATCATGTGTAGTCCGTGGTCTGCAAATCTGGAACACTTTGCTGGCTTTGCTGTGAACTGTAGGTGGGCGACTTCAACCACTTCAAATGACTTCTCAAGGCACATTTGTTTGCCTAGTGACTCCTTTACTTTTTAGGCACTGTGTATAAATTCACATTATTGTTGTTGTTATTATTATTTACTAGTATTTTTATTGTAATTATTATGTCAGACAAATATTTGCAGCAGTTTTGGCCATGTCGGCTTACTGATTGGCCTGAAGACTATGTTCATGTATTTTGACCATGAACATAAATATTGTCTCCTGTAGTCAATACTGGATATCATGATGTAGCAGAATTTGTAATGAGATGCCTGAGTCATGATGCTTGAAGCATTTGGGAAGTTTATGCACTGACTGCCACTGCTGTGCTTAGTTGAAGATAACTACTGCTGCTACTACTACTGCTAAGTACTAATCTCGGTTTATTAATCGGCCTTTTTTGCGTGGTTACTACAGTTTGGCTGGGATATATAGGGTATTTTGACTAACCTTTAAATTCGCTTTTGCTGTTTCTTCCTTTCTGTATGCAGTGTCTCACATAATTTAGCATTTTACCATTGGTAAAATAACAATTGTCAACTTTATTGTCACATGTTATGTGTAACAATATGTCAGAAGAATATGGAATACTTCCATAGCAGCATCTGAGCTTCTGCATGTTAGTGCATTGGTGGGATATTATTTACCTCTGTCAGTGTAGCTAGCAACTTATTTTGGATGATTTGGTTGTTCTGTAGGCTTAACATCCACCAGGCGTCCATCTTCCTGTGTCAACATTCAGCAACCGGTCGTTTTGTAAGTTCTGGATATTATACTTGACGTTGATGTCAGATAATTCTCTTTCTATGTTCATTTAACTCCGTTGTCTGTACTTCAGGGTGCAGTATTTATATACCCGAGAGTGCATGTGTATGTGCGGTTATATGTATCTAGGCACCACAGAAGAGATGGTTACACTTCTGGGCCAGAAGAGTACCGGAGTAGGACAGCAGAATCTCGGATAAATCAACATCATAGCAGGTATAAAAGCCGAACATAACGTAACACAGCTCTGCATGTTGATATTGCACTGGAATCAGTGGAGTGTTTCTTATTGCTCTGGCTGTAACTTGCAGTCTGGTCTGTTTTAAATATCCACAAACTATGAATTAGTTTGAATTTGAAATTTTGTAAATATCTTAATTTTTACTTGGTCATTTTTAATCATATTGTTAAGTAATTTACTGATGTCATGTTGCGTATGTCCTCCTCAGTGACATGCCTGTCTTAGCATCAAGCCATACTGAGCAGCTGTGTTTATTGTGCATGCCACTGTGATAAATAGCCTTACTACACTGCTTAAGTAAACTCAGCTGCCTACCCTCTGTGGGATAGTGAAGCATGTGGGCTTGCAGGCTCACTGATGCTAGTTTAGCCTTCAGTACTTTGACACTCTAGGTGGGTGACAGGAATGGCATCCAGCCCATAAGAACTGCTGCTTCAACACCCATTGGCGTGGCGGTTACTGTAAGTGTGTGAAGTATAGCCCAAAGTACTCTGTCGACTATCCCATCTGCCTACTTCAAAAAGAAGTGATGCAGAGTTTCAAGCTGTTGTGTGATGACGTTTAGGATAAGACAAACTGGAGACTTAGAATCAAAGGGGCAACCTGGGTCTAACTGGAAAATGTGTGTGTGTATGTTGGCTCAGTAATAATAAATGATGATGGTAGTTCTAAATGATGGTAGCAGCTGTCATGGTTATCATTTATTATTCTTGGTAGTGACAAACTGTTCTGATGAATGGTAGACTGTTTACCGGGAAAGAATCTCCAACGTCCATTCACAGTGAGTTGTACCCAAGGCGTCTGTATTCTGGAAGTGAAAGTGAAAGTACTCTTTGTTCTCGGTAATACCTTGTCCATGCTGCCCTTTACTTTATCCTTTGTCTTTTAGCTTTCGTATTGACCATTGCCAAGCTGTGACTGATGTATAATTGTATTAAAACTGGATGGGATAGTCTAGTGAAATGATTGTGAGGGAGCCATATAAAGGAGAATGAATTGACCTGTCATTTTGGCCATTAAGATGAAGATGTAATCATCATAATACGCACAGTGATTGTCTTTCTTTCATCCGTTGTGTCCAGTTTCAGCTATATAGTAATATTATTGACAGTATGACAATAATAGCCTATGACAGTGAACATGTAAGCAGTATAATTTTTCTTTTTTTTTTGGGGGGGGGTTGTCATTGCTATTGTTCACGATGTGTAGTTATTGTTCTGTTTTACACTGTCTGTTTCCTTCTGTCTATTGTTGACTACTGTTCTCGGTAAATAAAGTTTGTATATAGAAAGTATGATAAGAATTGTTAAGACATGTACTGTTCTATCTTGTTTTTGCTCATACTAATGATAAATTTAGTTATCATAAATGTGGTTAGTTGTAAGTGACATGATGGTGACAAATGTAATAATGTCATCTGTGTTGTTTGTTAACATTCTTCAGTGCTCTGACATTGTCAACTGGGAGACAGGAAATGCCATGGGCGGACCGGGTGGCCGACCCCCATTGACCAAAAGCAGGGGCTGGTCATGACTGGCCCTCTTTTGTTTGAAAATGCACAAACAGCTTTGTACCGCTGGATCCCGCTGAGGGCTACGCCCACAAACCCCGATTATATAGGATTATGCTCCAAACACTTCACGGTCCCCCACCCTTTGGTGGCAAATCCTGGATCTGCCACTGGGAAAGGCATTTAGCCTGTAAAAGTACTGCCACAACAATTGCATAAAGGTTGGGAGCCAGTGTAACTAGGAGTAACTCTGGAAACTGGGTCGGTTTAACATAAACCAACTGTGTGTGTTGATGTGTGTTATCAGCCGTCACCATTTGTACTCGCATATGAACGGTTGTGAAACTGAGAGACAGTCGGACATGTTTAGACCACGAAATCACCGGTATATGCAGTGTGCTAGTAGTTGTTTTAAGGTTTTAGGTTTTAATTGCCTAAAACGTGTTTTTATATTTGCAGTTGTTGTCACAGATTCAAACTTTTAGTTACAAAATGTTGTTGCCAGTTAATTCATTTGATCTCTTCCTTCATGCTTTTGTGTTGTTGGTTGGCTGGCAGAAAGGGCATTCATCTGGTTAAATAACCTGTTGCCATATTTAGTGGTTATGTTAGTAGTAGTGGTATAAATAAAGAGCATATTATATTTTTATCAGTTTGGTCAATCTCTGGCACGATGATTACGGCTTAGTCTCACTAGATTAGATAAAATATGTATGCAGTGCGGTTATTAATAGTTATGTTGGTGGGTGCAGAGGCCGAGCGACGGCAGATTTTACAGAAAGTGAGTGCGGTTATTAATAGTTATGTTGGTGGGTGCAGAGGCCGAGCGACGGCAGATTTTACAGAAAGTGAGTCAGAAGCGGGAGTCATGTTACGGCGTCGACGTCGACGTAACAGATCGACAGAAACATTGACGTATGCTGCTGATGGATGCTGGGATGGATCACAGTCGACTCTGTGTCGATGTACCCATCATGCAGCCGGGTTTGTTGTGTGTGTTTATTGCAGTGTGGTGATGCACACTTTTCTGTCGTCTTGTTGCAAGATGATGGTGCTGTCGAGTCATTGACTGCCCAAAATAAAGTCAACTTTGAAGTGAATCAAAATAAAATACTTAGTGACAGGAAGATTTGGTAACCATTAAAAAACCAATCGAAGAATCCGAGGGGCTGGCTGAGAGAATTTCTCGAAAATTCTGTGTGTGATGAACTGCCACAGTTGTTTCGTTGCTGATTTCGTAGCATATGTTAGAGATTTACTGCTTAGCATGTGCCTTAAACATAGTACATCTTGACTGTACTATGTGCAGTTTTATACACTTCGGATAAACTTCTTTCAGACAAATAATAATTATTAATTGAGTGATTACAGTAGTCATAATTATAGTTATCATTAACATTGATAAAATTAACTGTAATGGAATAAAAGTTGGTATTTGTTAGCAATCCAGTATAAGAATACATTCAGTTAGAGGTGTGATGTGGATGATGGGATATGGTATGAACCTCCGAACACATAGACCACGGCATCCAGCCTTGGCCAATTTCCTATTCTTCGCAGTATTTTTACACTTTGATGTTTGTGATATTGTTTGACAGTTCTGCTTGCTCCGTGGCTTCTGGCTCAGACTTCAATTTGCAGCGCCGCCATCGAAGGTTGGCTGAATGCATGATTTTTCTTGCTATGCACATATCACTGTCTACAGATGTTTGTGATATTTGACTTTAGATATTTGATGAGTTAACATTTTAAGGAATTAGTGAAGTCCGTTTCTAAGTGGATCTTTTCATTTTTTTAAATGCAGTTTTTGCTGTAGTAGCTTTAATTTGATTTTTTTTTATTTTGTATTGCTATCTGATGTTATAAAGGAATCCAGGTAACTGGATTGGATAACAGTCATGTTGTTGCATAAGTAACAAGATTATGTTCGAATGAACACACAGTCTGCCCAATGACTTGCTGTCGATGCTAGTTTACAGCAAGGCATTGGGCAGACTGTGTGTAAACTGTAAACTAGCATTGACATCTTACATTGTAAATAAATAATGTTTTGGCATATTTTCATAATATAATCCAATATCCCGTCATAAAATACACTATGAAGTAAACATCACGACCAGCTTGACTGAGAGCACAGATGTTTTCAATTGTGGTCTCAATGAATTCTGATCAGTTTTTATGAAGTGAACAAAATTTTAGCAACAAAGAAATCTTATCGCATATACTGTATTTTGGTGCATATGTGTGCAAATGTAAATAATAGCATGAACATAAATATATTCATTAACTGCTATGGGCGAATAGCCAAGGTGGAGCTGTGTGAGCCTGTGTCCCAAATTTGTAATCTCTATGCCATGCCCCTTTTAGACATATGTGTAACGTAATTGTTGTTGTTTTGTTTAGTCGGTCTGCCACCAGAAGACCGCCGGATGAACTGGCCCAGCATTTTAGGTTATATACATTGTACATTTTATACATTGTATATTATACATTAACTGTGTATGTTACTATGCAAGTTGAGAATGAAATGTCAAATGTTGTTGGGACTTGCCGAACATACATTTAGTTACTATACTTACAGTGAAACTTTAGTTTTATCATCTTTTACTTGAATGTGAATGATGTGATGTTGTGTTCTTGCCACACTGAAATGCATACACATGTGTGAAAACCATTTTATCGTCAATTTTTCAGAGCCAGTTGCGATTTTTTTCTTTTTGCTGAGCACGTGCATTCTCTAAAAGAGGCCTAAAGCTACTGATATGCTTCTTCACACCATTATACCATGTCGTACGGTTTTGTTCCATCAACATTCTCCTCATCATCTGCCGACTCGAAGTCTTATGTCATCAGGCGGACCTACAGCAACTTTGTTACACGGCTGCTGGCCCAAAGCTGTGGAACAGCCAGCTGGTCTTAGGCAAACGGACATTGGCTATGAACAGTTTTAGTGGTGGCTGAAAATTTTTTTCTTACTTGCTTACTTACTTATCATGCAACACTCGAGTCAGTTGGCATTCCTCGTATCCCCAAGCATTCTGTTAGTGAACAATGTGCATTATATTATACATCTAAGTAGCATCATGAATTACATTCATTTCATTAAATTGTGATTCAGCTCTGCTTGATGATGTAAAAATAATTTTCTCGACAACATTAGTTTGCTGAGTGAATATATTTCCTGTTTGAAACAGATACGTTGACCCAGCTGAAGCAGGTTTAACAAATGAGCAACTGCATGAAATTCCATACATGCATGTCGAGTAAGTAATATGTTGAATGGAAAAAATTAATTTATATATTTACTAGCCGTCTCATGTTACCTTCTTTTACTGCTTTGTTGCTGTTGGTTGGTCAATAGGAAAGGATTCAGGCTGCAAAAATATACTGCAGTAATCCAAAGAGGTTCTCTCTTGAGATTAGACTAATGGCATAGAACTAGACCAGTTTTAAAAAAGCCAACTACTTGTATACTATGTTGTTTTAATTGTTTTATTATTAAGGATAATTGACGGCTTGATTAAGATGTTAATTAGGGTTAATGGACAATTTACTGAGCTGTGTCATTGTTTCGTGATCGGATGTGTAGAATTTGCTGTATAGAATTGTGCAGATGTATAAGACGTGAGGTGTTTTTGTGTGTTTGAGAACGGAAGCCGTAAACTTGCGGTTGAAATGCTCTCCACGCACAAGGCATCGAATGCGACAACGGCGACAGCGGAGTTGTGGGTCAGTCTCTGAAACCAATTTTTAATCACAGTTTTCCTTTATTAGGTTACTGCCTTATATGTTGGTAGCTTTAAGAACTGCAGTTCTTCTGTCTGTCTGTCCCCATCACTCGTTCATGCTGCTGAGCAAGGCTAGTGATGTTTCCCCTAGCCATCCTCACAACAGATGGATTGATCGTTTATGCAAGTACAACACCAATCGGTGCTGATTTATATAGATGAGCCATCTCACATTTTCATATGGGGGTGATGCTAAGGTCTAAGCCATCAACCTATGTGCTGACAGTGACACATGAAGTTTTGAACTATTAATGATATGGATCATTGGTATTTCTTGCTTTCATAAGGTCTATAGTGTTTGATCTGCTTAGTGTAATGTTATTGACACATTTAATATGGCTAACTTTCTGATTTCATGCGTCTAACCAACGAGCAGGTTTTGCTATTATGTTGTTTCTGATTATTTATCATTTTTGTAGTTATTATCCCTGATTGTCTAAATTATTGGTATATTTAATATATTTATATTTTACAATAGTCTGACACTGCATAGCCTATATTGTGCTGATGTGCCATTAAGAAACTGCTCACTCACTCACTCTATACTTTACACATTTGTGATGTTTTGTTTCTGTAGAAGTTGTATATGTGTGTGTTGGCAGTGAACTGATAGGTAGGCATCGGTCGTCATGGTTACCGGAAGGAGAAGCTCCGCCTCCGTACCGAGGTGCTTTAACTGTTCATCGTCAGTTATCTCAGCCGCTACGAGCTCAGCAGAGCTTCCCAGATCTGCCCACATTTGGCTATCGGTTGGTTGTTCTTGCTGTACAGACAATAATTTTAACTAACAAAAATTATTTTCTTTTACATTCAACTTCTTTTACTTACATAACTATTACTGGGTTAACTTTTATTGAATATACCTTTTTGGCCATAAAAAATGCACCATTGTTTCTTTGCAATAACTTTGTTTATTCTCAACCAGTTTTCAAAATATTTGGCAAATAGTCATGTGCCATAATTGCATTATTTCACTTGCTAACATGAATCTGATGTAAAATTCAATAGTTTTTCATATTGGCAATGTATTAACAGAGGTAAATGTGAAAAACATCAGTGCAATTTTGATTCAGTTTTTACAAGGTTATGTAGTCACACAAATCGTGTTAGGTGGCCTAGCTATGTATTATCCAGTTGCAAATTTCCTGCAGTATATGTGTGCCAAAAATTATGAAAATTGGTTGAGAGTACACAACGTTGCCATGAAAAATTTGGTGCAGTTTTTGGCCCACCCTGTGTATCCTTTATTTTTTTCACCTGCTTCGATGTTGTTGGTTAGCTTGGAAGGACTCTGGCTAGACGTTTAGTTTGTGAGACCCTTGACTGGTTACAGAAAAACTAATTAATGGTAATTTATTGTCATGATTAAAAATTGATATATTTTCAGACTATGCGCACATATTTTCAACAGAATTGAACATGACATAACGTGATTCTTAACAAAAATGAGAGTGAATTTGCGAGCTAACTGTTAACATTGCTTATCATTATTACAGTTTTATGGCCGGTGATAGTGGTAGTTTGATCATTGTTTGGCTAAGTTTGTGTAATAACGTGCTTATATGTGCAGTGAGCTACCAGTGGATTGCCTGAAGTCACCGATGCCTGTTCATGTGATGGAGACACATGTTGCTCCAATTATAAAGACAGAGGTTCAGCTGCAGCTGTTATTTACTTCAATCAATCAATCAATTAAAAACTTGAAACACGCCATATGTAGGTATAGAGTCCTATTCGTAGGCGCAGCTGGTCACTA
>Ga0056123_1000286_pt1 | contig 10630 bp, 10 predicted proteins | sample WorMetHEROISLAND_3_FD_71122 | JGI IMG/M metagenome (GOLD analysis project Ga0056123, IMG submission 71122) | Marine gutless worms symbiont microbial communities from Max Planck institute for Marine Microbiology, Germany - Olavius sp. 3 HERON ISLAND ...
TAAAAGATTTTAAAGATGGTGCTTATTTAATTAACACCGGCAGAGGGAAAACAATTAACGAAAATGATGTTGCCAAAGCATTGGAAAGTGGAAAATTAAAAGGTTTTGGCAACGATGTTTGGTATTCTGATCCACCTGAAAATACAGTTTTAGCAAGTGCTCCAAATGTAACCATGTTACCACATTTAGGTGCATCAACTAAAGAAAATTTGCTTAGAATCGGTGATATTATTGAAGAACTAATTGAAGATTATGTTAGTTAGAGCGGAATTGGAAATTCACAAATAGAATAAAATAATTGTGAATTTTTTTAGAAAATGTTTGACAATAAAATTTACAAAAATTGAAAGGAGTATCATCAATGACTAAAAGAGTTTTTAATTTTAATCCGGGTCCATCTACTTTACCATTGGATGTATTAAAAAAATTACAAAAAGATCTACTTAATTTTGAAAATACTGGCATGTCAATTATGGAAATTTCACATCGTTCGCCGGAATATGACAAAATTCATAATGAAGCCATCAAATTGACAAAGGAATTGATGGGATTGGATAATTCTTACAAAGTATTATTTGTCGGCGGTGGTGCCTCAACACAGTTTGCTTATATTCCTATGAATTTCTTATCAGGACAAAAGGTTGGTGCATATGTTGATACTGGAACTTGGTCAACTAAAGCAATCAAGGAAGCAAATATTTTGGGAAAAAATGTACACCTTGCCGCTTCCTCGAAAGATGACGGATTCACGCACATTCCAACTAATTTAAATTATCCCAAAGATGCCGCATATTTACACATCACTACCAATAACACTATCAAAGGAACTCAATTTCATCAGCCGCCGGCTACCGACTCTGTACCATTAATTGCGGATATGTCCTCCGATATACTATCACATCAAATTGATTTCTCGAAGTTTTCGATGATATATGCCGGAGCTCAAAAGAATTTAGGCCCAGCCGGTGTCACAATGATTGTTTTAAAGGAAAATATGTTAGAGAAAATCACGGAAGGATTACCTACCATGATTGATTATCGTACACATGTTACTAAAAATTCATTGTTTAACACTGCTCCAACTTTGCCGATTTATATTGTAAAATTAGTTTTAGAATGGATTAAGGACCAAGGTGGGTTGGCGGCTGTAGAGGCAACAAATCGAGCTAAGAAGGATGTGGTGTATAATATGTTAGATGAAAATCCCGATTATTTTGCAGCACCGGTCAAAAAGGATAGTCGTAGTTGGATGAATATTGTTTTTAGATTACCGTCAGAAGAATTAGAGCAAAAGTTAGTATCTGAAGCCAAATTGGCAGGATTTATCGGATTAAAGGGACATCGCAGTGTGGGCGGTATCCGTGTTTCACTTTATAATGCGATGACGTTAGAAGGTGCTGAAAAAGTAACTGATTTTATTATGAATTTCCGAAAAAATAATTAAAAATATTCTGTTTCGATTGTTTGCAAAGCGATTATATAGAAATCTATGAAAAGAACCGCATTGTATAATAAGCATGTTGAGCTTGGGGCAAAAATTGTGCCATTTGCTGGGTTTGAAATGCCATTGCAATACACCGGTGTGGTTAAAGAGCATTTAGCTGTTAGATCCACGGCAGGTATTTTTGATATAAGCCATATGGGTGAATTGGTGGTTAGCGGAAAAAATGCGGATAAATTCTTACAATTTGTTACAATTAATGATGTATCACAAATTGAAAGTGGTCAAGCGCAGTACACTGCGATGTGTTATGAGGACGGAGGAATTGTGGATGATCTATTAATTTATAGATATGTAGATCATTATTTATTGGTTGTAAATGCTGCAAATATTCAAAAAGATTTTGATTGGTTAAAGAAGCATTTAATCAACAATGTTGATATGAAAAATATTAGTGACGAAATTAGTTTAATGGCATTGCAAGGTCCAAATTCAAAAAAAATTCTCTCATCAATTTGTGATTCAGATATTTCTAACTTGCCATTCTATCATTTTATTGAAGGAACGGTAGCTAATTATAAAGTAACCATAGCTCGCACCGGATACACCGGCGAGTTAGGTTTTGAAGTATATGGATTTAATGATGACATACCACATATTTGGGATGCCTTATTTGAAAATGGCAAAAGTCATGGGTTGGTTCCCGCTGGACTTGCCGCTCGAGACACATTGAGAATGGAGATGAAATACTGTTTGTACGGTAATGACATAGATGAAACAACGCATCCTTACGAAGCTGGGTTAGGTTGGATTACCAAACTTGATAAAGGTGAGTTTGTTGGACGTGAGGAAATCCTAAAGCGAAAAGAAAATATGTCACGCAAATTGGTTTGTGTTGAAATAATTGACAAAGCCATCCCGCGACAAGGTTATGAAATATTTAAAAACAATAAAAAAATTGGCTATTTTACAAGTGCTGGACAATCACCATCTTTGCAAAAAGGAATTGGCTTAGCTTATATTAATCGACCATTTACAAAATCCCGTACCGAAATTGAGGTAGATGTTCGGGGCGAATTAAAACAAGCTATAATAGTAAAACCACCATTCTACAAAAATGGAACATCATCTATTTAATTAGCTTAAATAATGCAGATATAAAATGAAAAATAGAAAAATTGAAATCGCTGGAATATTGTTAATTACTGTATCAGTTTTTGTATTGATTAGTTTGATTGGTTACAGTCCATTTGAAGAACCAAATATTTCCCCAAATATTAAAATTCAAAATCCAATGGGAATACTTGGAGTTTATGTTTCACATTATTTTATCAAATTGGGAATTGGATATATATCCTGGATAATCCCCATTTTAGGAATTTTGTGGGGCTGGTGGTTGATAGGTAAAAGAAATTTTTCTGGACTGAGAAGAACGACCTTTTATATTTTGATAGCCCTTTTTCTTTTTTCTGTGACAGCTGGTATAATTGGCAATATCAAGTCTGAAAATATCAACCAAGCCTATTTGTGGTCGGGATTAACAGGAAGTGTAGTCGCACGATTTTTAATTGATTTCCTTGGTAAAATAGGAACGTCGATATTGGCGGTTGTTGCTTGGCTTATATTATTGAGAGGATATTTTTCTTGGAATTTTTATGATACTTTAAATAAAACTTTTGGAAATCGTATTGGTGATTGGCAAAATCAACGTAAAGTAAATAAAAAGAAGCGGAAACATACTCAGAGATTGCGTGAAAAAATTGATGAGCGCGCAAAAAGAGAAGCTGAGTCAAATCAAACAAATTTTCTGAATGATAATCGGGCGATAGATAGGAGCAGTTTTTCTCATCGTGGTGGCGAAAAATTTGTACAAAAAACATCATTTGATTCAGAAAATATTGAGGTCGGTGAAATAATTAATGAAAAAGAAGTAAATCTTGATTCTTTAGCAGAACGACATGCGCCTCGTCGAGCATATCAATTACCCAATACAAATATATTAGCCGATTCAGAAATTGTTGAATATTCAATAAGCAAATCGGAGTTATTGGAACGAGCTGAATTTTTAGCACAATCATTGGCAACGTTTGGCGTTGATGGTAAAGTGGTAAATGTTTCACCCGGTCCGGTAATTACCTTATTTGAGGTTGAACCAGCAGAAGGTGTAAGAGTTAATAAATTTGTACAACTTTCAGATGATTTAGCGCGCGTCATGGAAGCCAGCAGAGTTCGTGTTATTGCACCAATTCCGGGAAAATCATCTGTAGGAATTGAAATACCAAATCCAAATCCTGAAATGGTGCATTTCAAGTCAATAGTTAATTCTGAAAAATTTGCTAATAGTAAGTCAAAATTAAGTTTAGCGATCGGAAAAACCACGACCGGTGAGATTGAGACATTAGATTTAGCATCTATGCCGCATCTGTTGATTGCTGGAACTACCGGTTCAGGAAAATCAGTTTGTTTAAATATTATCATTTGTAGCATTCTATATCGCGCCAAGCCCGACGAAGTGAAATTTATGATTATTGATCCAAAAAAAGTCGAGATGTCACTTTATCGTGCGTTAGAAGGATATCATTTAATTGGTTCCGAAGATTTCGATGAATCAATCGTTACTACGACTGATAACGCAATTCTTGCTTTGCGCGCACTAGAAAAAGAAATGGACAGGCGCTACGATATATTAGCAGATGCGGTTGTACGAAACATCGGTGAATATAATAAGAAAATGGAAGAAATGGGTGCGCCGGTACTTCCATATCTAGTTTTGATAATTGATGAATTAGCCGATTTAATGATGTTAAGTGCAAAAGATGTTGAAAATCCGATTGCACGCTTAGCGCAATTAGCTAGATCAGTAGGAATTCATTTGGTAATCGCAACACAACGTCCTTCCGTTGATGTAATTACAGGAGTTATAAAGGCCAATTTTCCAGCACGGATAGCATTTCAGGTTGCTACCAAAATCGACTCGCGCACAATTTTAGACACGATGGGTGCCGAAAAACTAATTGGACGCGGAGATATGTTATATTTACGACCCGGCTCATCGGAACCGGTAAGATTGCATGGTGGGTTTATCACGATTGAAGAGATTGATGCAATTATGGCACACATTTCCGCACAGCCAAAATTTGAACAATTAAGATTGGCTGGCGTTCGAGAAATGGCCAATGCTGAATATGCAATTGATGATGGCACTGCTGACGAATTATTTAATGAAGCCATTAAGTTGGTTATTACACATCAACAAGGTTCAATTTCATTATTGCAGCGCAGATTAAAAGTTGGTTATGCGCGCGCAGCACGTTTAATTGATCAAATGGAACAAGCTGGAATTGTAGGTCCGTTCACGGGAAGTAAAGCGAGAGAAGTATTAGTTGATGAAACATATCTTCAAAATATTGAGAATTAGTTCGGTTTATTTGGCGATAGTATCATTGGCGCATTCCAGTGATAGCTCAGCGCTACTAGATTCCATCTCAGCTACTTTATATCAAGAAAGCGGTATTTTGATAAATGCAACCATTGAACAGAAACAGCTTGAAAGCAGTTGGAGTGACGATGTAACAATCGAAATTGTAGATTCAACCAAATTTATTATAATTGCTACAGAACAGTTAATTAAGGTAGATGCAGATACAATTTTCACCTGGATACCAAGTACTCACCAAGTTATAATTGACTATTATTTTCCTGATGAATTTAATTTATTAAGTCTACTGTCAGGGAATTTAAATCAGGTAATCGTTGATGATATTCAAAAGCGTACTAACGATGCAATTATTAATTTTACAATTCCACAAATTGGCTCTTGGGGAAAAATTTGGATGAATACAAAAACATATCATCCAGCAAGAATATTACTGGAAGATGAGCTGGATAATCATATAACTGTCAAAATAAGTTCGGTTAAGCCGCTTGGTTCGCAAAGTAAATTCCCAAATTTTGTTAAGGAACAGTGGGAAGTCATCGATTTACGTTGAAAAAGGCTGTCAAATTATTAATTGGATTATTCTTCAGCATTATCGGTCTAATTTACGCTTTCCGCAATTTTAATTGGGCTGATTTTACCGCTTCATTAAACGATGTAAACTATTTGTATATTTTCTGTGCAATTGGACTGCTGATAATTGCAGTTTGGTTTAGAGCATTGCGATGGAAATGGTTATTAGAACCAATCGGAAGTATAACCACAAAATCACTTTTTGACGCAACAATTGTTGGTTATTTTGGAAATAATGTTTTGCCATTTCGAATGGGTGAGGTACTAAGAGCTTATGTTGCTGCCAATGAAAGTACAATTTCTACTTCTAAAATAATCGGAACACTGATCATAGAGCGTATGCTGGACTTACTAGCAGTGATTGTATTGGCAATATTTCTTTTCTTTTTTTCTAATTTAATTTCAGTCCCAAATTGGATTCCAGTACTCTTGGTTTTTTGTTCAATTGTATTAGTATTTGTTGTGGTTTTAATTAGAAAATCAGAATTCAAACTTTTTAAAGTTGAGAAAATTAATTTTGTAAAATCAGAAGTTGGAAAAAAAATTGTATTACTTGTAAAAAATATATTTTCAGGATTGACTGTTTTAAATAGGACATCTAAGAAAACAGGCGTTATTTGGCTAATATTTTTAATATGGATTATTTATTTTATATCATTTTGGTTTATTATTAAGGGTGCTGGCCTGGAAATAAATATAGCGAAAAGTGGCGTGCTTTTTGTAATGCTAACTTTAGCGATAACAATACCGGCCGCCCCAGGATATATTGGAACTTATCACGCCACCGGGGTAGCTGTTTTAACAAACATTTATAATATTGGTCTTGGTGCAAGCCAGACATTTGTAGTGATTTCACACGCTGTGGGTTTTGTACCTTTCGTTCTGATTGGAGCAGTGATATTTATTAAAAAATCATTAACTTTTTCAAACTTAAATGAAATGGAGAATAGAGATTGAATATATCGTATGAAGTTATTTTCCTTGACCGCGATGGTACTCTCAATTTCGATCCGGGTTTTGTGGAGCATGTTAGTCAGTTTACTTTCTACGATTTTACTTTACCGGCACTAAGAATTTTATCAGGACATGGTAATCAATTTTGTATAGTTAGCAACCAATCCGGCGTTGGCCGCGGATTGATAAATATTGATGACTTAAATGATATAAATAATTATATACGCCGTGAATTTACCGTTAATAAAATTAATTTATTGGACATCTATACTTGTATTGATCACCCAAATGAACCAACGAATCGGCGTAAACCAGGTACAGGAATGTTTTTGGATGCTGCCAATGACCATAATCTTGAATTAGAAAATTGCATGATGATTGGTGATTCCGAACGCGATTTGATTCCTGCGCACATATTAGGTATGGATACAATGTTAGTTTTAACCGGGAATGGACACCTTACTTTAGATACAATTTCCGAAGTTGATAAACCAACCTATATTGTTAAAAATATATTGGAAGGTGGAAAACTATTAATTCAAAATTGAGTAATGATTAAAAAAATCGGAGTTTTAATGGGTGGGACATCTTTGGAAAGAGATGTCTCTTTAAATTCTGGCAAAGCTATTATGGAAGTTTGCCGAAAATTAGATTATGATACAATTCCACTCATTTTAAATAAAAAATTGTCCGATATTTTACCTGATTTGCAAGTCGTTGATTTTGTGTTCATTGCTTTACATGGTGGAGAAGGTGAAAATGGTAGCATTCAAGGATTTCTAGGAGAATTGGGAATACAGTATAATGGTTCCGGTGTGTTGGCTTCGGCCTTGGGAATGGACAAAAATATGAGCAAAATACTTTGCCAAAGTATCGGTATTCCTACGCCAAAGTGGCAATATTTTAAATCGATTGAAGACAGTCTAAGACTTAAATGTGAATCATATCCCGTGGTTGTAAAACCTAATGATGGCGGCAGTACAATTGGCTTTACCGTAGTTCATCAAGAAAGTGAATTAGAAGCAGCTATTCGCCATGCCGATGCAAATGGCAATGGTATTTTGATAGAAAAATTTATTCCCGGCCGAGAATTAACAGTATCGATTCTTGGAGAAAAAGTATTTCCGATCGTCGAGATTTTACCCACACACGAATCGTATGATTATGAGTGCAAATATACCAAAGGGATGTCCAAATATATATGTCCTGCAAATGTGTCGAAATCATTGACAGAATCTATTCAACAAAAATCTATTGATTTTTATAATTTGCTACTTTGCCAAGGATATGGCAGAATTGACTTCCGCTTGGACCATGAAGGTATGCCATGGTTATTGGAAATTAATACCTTGCCGGGAATGACATCTACGAGCTTAGTACCAAAAGCAGCTGGAGCCATTGGAATATCATTCGAAAATTTAATTCAATCAATTATAAATGAATCATTGAAAAAATGAAACATTGGATTGCAGTTTACACTAAACCACGCCATGAAAAAGTTGTTCAAAAACAGTTTGAAGAGAATGAAATAGAATCTTATTTACCAATGGTTCGACAAAAACATCGTTGGAGCGATAGAATGAAATGGGTGGAAGTTCCAATCTTTAAAAGTTATATTTTTGCCCGAATTGAATTACAAGAAAATTTGCAGGTATTGCAAACTCAGGGTGTGCATAATATCGTAAAATTTCAAAACAAAATTGCTGTTATTCCTGAAATTCAAATCCAAAATTTGAAAGCCATGATTGAAGGTGGTTTTGATCCATTTCCTACCGATTATTTTTTTGTGGGTGATCAAGTTGAGGTTATGGGTGGACCATTGCGTGGCTTGGTTGGTATCGTGGCACGAAATGATGCACCAAATAAATTGATTATTAAAATAGATGCGATTCAGCATGCGGTGGCGGTAAAGATTGATCAAAAATATTTAAAACCAATTATGTATTAATATGGCGATTCGATTTTTTAATACGCTCACGAAACAAAAGGAAAAATTCATACCAATTAAACCGGGGACAGTGAAATTATATACCTGCGGACCAACTGTTTACGATGCGGCGCATATCGGTAATTTCCGCACCTTTATTTTTGAGGATTTGCTTAAAAGATATTTAATCGAAAAAGGTTTTGTGGTCAAACATGTCATGAACATAACCGATGTTGATGATAAAACTATTTTGCAAAGCAATCAAGCAAATATTCCAATTACCGAACTGACTAAAAAATTTATTGATTTATTTTATAACGATTTAAAATTATTAAAAATTATTCCGGCTGATCATTACCCTAAAGCAACTGACCACATCTTTGCAATGATTCATTTAATTCAAAAATTGTTAGATAGTGGTTTTGCCTATCTTTCCGAGGATAATTCGGTTTATTTTAAGATTAAAAAATTTAAGAAATATGGTAGTTTGGCAAACCTAAATTTTGCCGAACAAAAGAAGACTCAGCGCATAACTACAGATGATTATTCAAAAGACAATCCACAAGATTTTGTTTTGTGGAAAGCTTGGAAAACCGAAGATGGCAATGTTTTCTGGGAATCTCCGTGGGGACGAGGACGTCCTGGATGGCATATTGAATGTTCTGCAATGTCTACGAAATATTTAGGAATTCATTTTGATATTCATTGCGGTGGAGTGGATAATATATTTCCACATCATGAAAACGAAATTGCACAATCAGAATGTGCCAACAATGGAAAATTTGTAAATTTTTGGTTGCATAGCGAACATCTATTAGTAGATAATAAAAAGATGAGTAAGTCTGCTGATAATTTCTATAAAATTACTGATTTAATAAAAGCAGGATTTACTTCAGAATCATTGCGATATATTTTATTAAGCGGACATTATCGAACCAAAATTAATTTCTCTTTAGATAAAAAATATGAAGCGGTTAAAGTTGTTCAAAGAATCAATGATTTTAAGGAACGGTTAGCAAATTTTGCAGGAAAAAGAATTAAGAGCTCTAAATTGCCGAGGGAATATTCCAAATTTATGCAAAAATTGGACGATGATTTGAATACTCCCGAAGCACTAGCTGTATTTTTTGATTGGCTTCGAATAACTAATATTCGAATGGATAATAATGCACTTTCAGTTGTTGAAATGGTTGAAGCACTTAATTTTGTTGGAAAATTTAATTCAATATTTGATTTGATTAGTTCTAAATCCGAAATTCCAAATAATATAATGGAATTAGTAGCCAAACGTGAAAAAGCTAGAAAAGAAAAAGATTGGTCAGTAGCTGATACACTTCGTGAAAAAATTGCTAAATTGGGCTGGATGATTGAAGACCGTGCTGATGGTTATAATTTAAAATCCATTAAATAGTCAAAACTTAGAGTAAATTCCTGATTGTTAATATTTGAAAAATAATTAAGTTGATAAAATCTTACCTGTTCACTTAATTTCCAAGTTAATATAAATTGAAAATTTGTTATCTTGGCTAATATATTCAGTTCATTTTTTCACGAAATTGTAGATATTATTTATCCGAATAATTGTGTTACTTGTAATAAGCCGGTTATCGAATATCAAAACTGCATTTGTAATCGGTGTTTTTCTACTTTTGAACCGACTTTGTTAGAAAATTGGATTGATAAATTACGCTTTTCCGATGGTGTTGATGAGGTTTATTCGGCATGGTTTACCTCAGGATTTATTAGTGATATAATTTACAATATCAAGTATCATAATCAGCCACGATTGGGCGAAGAGCTTGGACGAAGAATTGCTGCTAAAATTCCACTTGATGGATTAGATAAGATTGATATTATAACTGCTGTACCGTTAAATTCGACAAGAAATCGGGAGCGTGGTTATAATCAATCCGAATGGATTTGCAAGGGCTTATCGTCTATTTGGAATGTTCCTTATCAAAATAATATGATTAAGCGCACAAAGTATACGCATACGCAAACCGAGCTCAAGGCAAAGGAAAGAAAGGAAAACATGAATAATGCGTTCAGTACAAAAAAAGAAATAGATTCACTTTCTGTTGCAATTGTTGATGATGTTATAACTACCGGAGCAACTTTGTCTGCTTGTGCTGTTGAATTAAAAAAAAGTGGTGCAAAAAAGGTAATTGGGGTATCCTGCTGTACGTCACGATTTTGAATGATAAATAGGAATAAATGATTTGTTAAAAACAATCAACAAATTTGATGTAAAAAATAAACGGGTGTTAATCCGTGTGGATTTTAATGTTCCGCTTAGTGA
>Ga0056123_1000287_pt1 | contig 10528 bp, 5 predicted proteins | sample WorMetHEROISLAND_3_FD_71122 | JGI IMG/M metagenome (GOLD analysis project Ga0056123, IMG submission 71122) | Marine gutless worms symbiont microbial communities from Max Planck institute for Marine Microbiology, Germany - Olavius sp. 3 HERON ISLAND ...
ATGTTATTCTTATCGACTCTAGCACAAAAATTACGTCATTGGAGCGGAGTGTGTCAATTGTCAAACTGTGCCGAGCCAAAATACGTTTTAAAGTTCACTTTTTCGGGACAGTAAGTTAAAATTCGCTTATTTTTGGCTCGCCATAAATTTTGTATGTTGTCTATGTACACGTATGTCATTTTTTCGAAAAAGTCATATTTTCATGATAGTGTCCCTTTAAGATTTATCCTAAGATAATCGTAAGACAAACATTAAGATGCCATAAGATTATTTTGTGACGTATCATCGGTGAATTCACAGAAAAATATTCAGATTGTCACAAATGTTCTGTGAATTAACCATTTGTCCTAAGATTATCTGAAGTCCGAAAATTGCCTTAAGATTGTCTTAAGGTCGTTTGTGAGTTGAGCCCATAAGTCTTATTTGTGATCAGATTATGTGGTACTGTTTGCATTGTGAGCGTGATATTTGCTTTTCATTATGGTTCATCATTTTCACTCATGTTAGCAAGTGTATATGAAATGATATAATGATTTTTGATATTAGTAATATTTGTAATGATACTGATATGCTTGCAAGGTTAAATTGAAGTGAATATAAAAGTTCAGTGAAAACTAAAAATTTATTTTAATGTTCATTAGTCTACATGATGGTCTTAACAGTTAGATAGTGAGTGTAAATATTTTTATGTGGTGGAGCTGAATTCTTCAATAATTTGATGCTGTTGGTTGGGTAAGAAGGCATACAGCCTGTAAAAAATCAATAATTACAACGGACAAGAAAAGACCTACAGCAGGGCTGAACAGTCTAACAAACTATGCAGTAAAACGTTACATAAAATCAGTTGGGAGGCGTAATTGATAAAATTTGCAGAATAAAAATTTTTTCAGTCTCTGCTTGAAGGTTTCACTGTTCTCAGCAGTTCCTGATCTGTAGTACATTCTTACCGATTCCTTTGTGCTTGTTTGTTGTTAATGTGCTGTTATTCTGTTGTTTGCATCGTTATCTAAGCTTCTGTTTTGTGTGCTTAGGGTCTGGAGCAGATGAACGCCTTCATGCCGACATCATTGTCCACTTCTCCGGGTGGAAACTCATGGCCTGCTGGAAGTCTGTGGGGTAGCATGATGTCACCGTCATTTCATGACAAGTACAACACGTTGCCGGCTGGCAGTGCAGCTCTCTACCGCGGCATGTTTGCAGTGTCCCGGTCACCACTGTCTGCTCGTGCCACTTCACTGCGGCTGCCGCAGCAGCAGTCGGAACCTGCCGAGGTTACATTTGCTCTGTATCATGTATATGTTGTTTTGATGTAGGAACTGTCAGTGTTTTGTGATGACAACAAGAGACTTAAGAGAGTATGGTGTATTGATCAGCCATATATAATTGTCAGGAAGCTGTTACTATACCTGATGACGAATTTCTTATCAGTTTCTGCAGTTGCTTTGGTTGTATGTTAGTTTCAATAAGCATGGAAGGGACTGACTGGAGTTAGTCTGGACATTTTTCATTAGAAAAGGATTGTACCATGCCGTATTGAGGAGTTAATTATGGCTGCTACTAGGGCTGTGTCATATTTTTCCAAAATTGTCTGAGAAGTTCGGTCAACCACGAGTATTCTTCCTGGCAGTCCTGTATTCTGTGTTGTAATCTTTAGCTTCTTCATATCCTGATGATGTATGAGGTCTGTCCATTATTTCCTCTGTTGCATTGTCTCTATACCTCAGCATTTGTAACATTTCTGATGTCCAGTTGTTGTGTATCCATTGTACATGACCATTTCATCAAAGTCCGACTTCCCGCGGCATGATTATGATAAGTGCTTTGCCAACTGTTTGTCATTTGTCTTTATTCCATTTTTTATATTGCAGTGAGATGTTAGGCAGTTTAGTCAGTGTTCGTATTTGAACTCCGAACATCTGACAGCTGATTTTTCTTAACATTGGTCGAATTTAGCTGTAACAGGTGACGATACAAGTGGTTTGGGGCTGTTACTGTTCAGTTTATGTACACTGACTGCATTGTAGATTGACAGTGCAGCCACTGTGTCAGTGTCAGCATCGTCTGGAGCTGTTGTGCAACCAGTCCGTGCTCGTGTTAAATCGACGTCGTCACTTCAGCAGCCCGTCATTGCTCAACATTTCATCATTCCACCTCCAGCGAGCGTGCCAAGTTCTCGTCGGTCGACGTCGTCTCTCAGTTCCACTCCACCGACCCCGTCAGCCGTTGACACGCTGATGCCGGCTTGTCCGACTGGATGGGCGAGGTTTGATCTAAGTCCACTGAATGAAGTGACCGTGGACGCATCGTCTTCTGCCGTTAGTCAGACCACAGCAGGTGAATTGCCTGCTCAGACTTCATCAGATACAAAACAGGGCACTGATGATTTTGAAGATGCTGGCAACTTTGCCGTGTTTCCAAGTTCATCAGTTCATGATGACGGCGACAATGCACAGTTGGCTGTTACTGAAGGTCACATATCAAATGACAAATTTTCGGACTCGTTCCTTGCAGTCAGAGACGTCGAGAGCTGTGAGGATGTTGTGAAACAAGAAGACTCTGTTGTTGCTTCTACGTCATTTGAAATGATGTCACCAAGCAGTGATAAAGACAGCATAAGTCTTCCGTCACCAGAAGCTCCACCCCCACCATTGCCGGCGAATATTTTAACCGCAGAGTTGCCGACTGAACCACCTCTTCCTCCACCGCGTCCACGACCCAGTGCTAATACTGGAGTTGTGCCGGTAACACCGAGAAGTTCTGCAAGGTCAGACTCAGTTCATTCCAGCCCTATACAGGCACCTGCAACTGTTGCATTAGTCACCAAACCACCAGCGCCCGTCACCAACACATCTGTGATCAGTAACCCTTCGCTACATATCACATCTTCTGGCCCAAAATCCCGGTTTACCGTAGAACCAAGTTCTGCTGAGTTGTCTGTAAATAATTCTGCACAGTTCCGTGTAGCTTTTCCGTCGGAAGATGCAACACCGCCGCCGCTGCCACCGAGACATTTTTCCACGTCTGTTGATGTTCAGAAACAGCAGCTGATGCGTGGCACTTCATTACCTGCATCAGGAAAGATTCGTTCAATTGACGACGTCCCGCCTCCACCACCGCCAAGGCGATCCTTGTCAAGGACTGTCGCCAGCTCATTCCCTGTCGATCCTTTTGCTCCAATACCGGTTTCAGTACCAGTTTCATCGGTGCTAGCTAAGCAGCAGGCTGCAGTAGCTGTAACGACGACACCACCATTTCCTTCAAACAGTTCAGTGGTGGAAACTACAATAGCTCCATTACCAAGGCCTCGGCCACATGCTCGACAGACTCAGACCATCTCTGGTGAGGCTGCATCAGTCGCCGTTGCTGCAACAAGTTCTGGCAGTTCATCACCGTGGCAATCAGTAAACACTCCTCCAATCATCGAGCCAGCCGACCCGTTCTCAAATGTGGATCCGTTTGCCGGTAGTGTGTCCCCGGATGATCCATTTGCGGAGCCGTCGCTCGACGGCATGTTGTCTGATCTTTGTCATGATTTCGATACAGATACATTGTCAACAACGGCGTTCCGTACTCGTGCCGTGACTATCGACTCCGCGTCTTCTGACATTTCTGATGCCGGTGCTGCTGCTTGTACTACGATATACCATCAGGAAACTAGTGCAGTCACATCAGAGTCACGTTCTAGCAGTCATTATAATGCTGCTGATGTCTCACAGACAGCAAACACTGAGGCAGTCGGCATTGGATGTCTGGTAGATTTAAATGCGGCTGAAGACACAGATGATGCTAAATGGCAGCCATTTTCTGACAACCTGACTACTTCAGCACGTTCCCAAGGAGCATCTGGCTTTGCACTGTATGAAGACCTGCGAGATGTTTGGTATAGCAGTGGAGCCGTTGACTGGACGTCATCGGCACCTGCCATCACATCACACTTGTCTGACGTTGTTGCCGACGTCTTTAATTCATCTGTTAGCAATGTAGCAGAGCAGCCGGTGAACAGCGCCTCGGCACAGGTTCCTAATATGCAGCCAGGTGTTAGTAAATTGGACACTTGTCTGATTCCAGTACCTACCTGTGGGCCAGGTGCTTGTACTGCGGATGCAGCAGTTAATTCACAGCTAGTGACTGATGGACAGACGACACATTGTAGCTCGCAGTCACTCAGTGTTACATCCAGTACCGACCAACACAGTGCAGTAGGCTTGGATCATGCCGCCAGTCGCTCATCACGTGCAGTGTCTGAGCCTCCGCCAGCACTATCACAATCGCGAGTTATCTCGTCTGTGGAGCAGAACAATTGTACATTTGATGCAGTGTTTGGACAGTTTGACGAGTCTTTCACGTCATGGCCAGCTGCGTCGGCTGCAGCCGGTGGCACGTCATCACTGGTCAGTAATGCTGATGTAGCCGTGAATAATGCCGCGTGTTTCAATGATCTGTCCGCGACGTCATCAGTTCAGTCGATGCAGGACAACAAACAACATGATGGCAACGTGACTGATCAGTCTGCCACGGATGTACATGTAAGTCATGTTTAATCTTAGTTTACATGCAGTCAGTTTTATTTCAATGGCCCATTATTCCACAGCTACTCCAGGTTAGGCTGGTCCCCGAAAGTTAACACTTGGCAGTTGTAGCGGTGCTGTAAATGTAAGCAGTATTTTTTACAGGCCCGATGCCCTTCCTCTGTTGCCCAACCAACAATGTTAAAGCACAAAACTATAATTTAATTATAATTTACTAAGTAATTAATTAATTCTCTGAATGTAGTCAGTATAATTTATTGACTGACTGTCTAATGATTTTTCGATGCCATTTTAACCACTCTTACTGCTGTACACAGTATGATCGGCTACTGTTATGATACTGTCTGTCCGTCTGTCTGCGAGGAAGTGTATTGTGGCTAAATGATACATCCTGCAGCAAAAGTGACTGAACAAGTGAATAGGAAATGCCCCCTATGACGGACTAATAGGAAGTCACATGCGATTGGTACCAAAATCAATGACCTTGGATGACCTTGAACGGCTGAAACGCACTTTTTTCAGAAAAAAATCGTTTTACAGAGCCCACCAGAAAAATCTGAAGGAAGTTAGACCCATACTGTCAGCGACAAAATGTAGGCCAATGATTCTAGTTTCTAGAAATAAAAGGTTTGTGCAGGGGTTCCCTAGAAAGGGGGCACCGATTGACAGTGGGGTTCTCGAAAACGGCAATGTTCAGACCTTCCTTCAAAATTTTCAACTCTAAAGCCTACATTATTATACAGTAATATGCAGTTCCTCATTGCCGTTTCAGTTATCCCAAAATGTGTCACCTTGAATAACCTCTAAACGTGATTCAAGGTGTTTTGTGCTGGCTTTGGCACCAGATGCGTCCGTGTCGACAATGTTGCCATGTTTGGCATATGTAAACGTTCCATTATCGGCTTATTGTAAAATTTGATGCGTATCACTGGCATCGTGCGGCTTTCCCTGCGATAACATGGCTTTCTTGTTAATGTTTAATGTTTGCTTTGTTAATGTTAGGTTGTGTATGCAGTACATGTCAGTCATGGTTGTCTCATTGTGTTGTTTGTTTGTGTGTTTGTTTGTAAACGACAGAACGTTGCTGATGTTGCGTCATCAGCCGACACGTGATGTCATGTTGCTGTGAACTGACAGCACACATGAGGTGATGATGTTGTATTCAAATTGTTTTGATTGTGCAATGATGCTGTTGTGCTGGTAATGGTTGAGTAACGAGTTTGTGTCTCATTTCTAAAAACTACTTCAAAATGAGTCAGCGGCAAAGGGTGGGTGGCTTTCGGGTATTGACTTAGCACCTAGAATAAGTTTTTATTATTTAGATTACAGTACTTTGCTGCTTGCTAGCAGCTAGATGAGTGATTGTTTGCTGCAGACTGGGGTAGATCAGCCTGATTTTGATTGATCAATTAGCCTAATGTACGGATGAATATGATATGATACATGATACCATACCAATCAATCATATTGTGTGATTGATTGATTGATTGACTGATTGATTGTGTATGGTGGTGACAGGTATGGATATTGTGCTGATGATATTTATCATGGTGCATGGTGACTGCTCCACTTTCACACGCTGAGCTGCCGCTGTATCTGATGCTGGTGTATGCCGTGGATGGTTGACTCCACACACAACAGGTTGATGCTATCACTCCACTGTACAGCTTTCCAAGTCACCAAAGTTTTTGTCTTTAGTCTTTTCCCGTGATTTTAGTCCACATGCGTCGTTCGTTCGTCTAGTCGTCTGCCATCACCGTCGTCGATAGTTCCATTTGTTGGTTTTGTGGTGCAAGTCCCCTGCAGTGACGTGAGCTGATACTGGACTATTGTTTGTTATTGTTGTGACTGTACTAGGCAGCAGCGTATCACTAGGCAGCAGCATAATGCTCTGTCGTTCACATGTTGATTGGCAGTTTATTGACTTCATACATAGCAGTGTTGATCTGAGTAATGGCAGTTAATCACGTTGACACCGTGTCTTGTCAACAATAGTGACTGGTATGCTGTTATGCCGTTCAGTTTCTAAGGTAATGTTACTAACATATTCACAAGGGTGTCTGCAGTTCTACTTTGTCGTCATACGATTTGAATGATGTTATGTTACACTTAGCAATCAGTCACTTAAGGCCTTTCTTAAATAAAAAGTATTTTTCCATATACTTAGTGTACAATTACTGTTATAAATAAATTGAGAAGTAGTATTTAACACGAGCAGAGTTCAGTATGAAGTGTTGATTGAGGTTATGTTGCTGCATCTGTGGAACTGCAGTCGGACCTGCATCACTTTCATTGGTGTTACGGTAGTCACTACTCACGACATCATCAGCTGTGACATGACAGCTGTATGATGTTAACTTCCCTTGCAGTTCTGATGTGGTGAGTGCTGTTGTGGTTCAGGCACATACCTGTATCAGTGCTTAGTACAACTAGCACGTACCTGGTGTACTGTTAATTGGATGTCAAGAAGACATTTGGCATGTAAACTTTGTGCAATCTGCACATGTTTGCTTGAATGCATTTGAATACTAGGCCTTGCTCATTTGTTACCGTTGTGAAAAATAGCTGCTAAAACACATACTGAAGGTGGCCTTGATACTAGCAACTTGTCCAAGAGAGCTGAACACATAGGCTGACAAGTTGACACTTTGCGTATAAGTGTTGGCTTTGCTTTGGTTTGGAAACACCATTTTAATGGCCATTTTGCAGGTAAACCTGCGTTAGCCGTTTGCCCCTGATTCCCAATCTCCAGTCGTGTGTATCCTAAATGTCCTGATGGCAGAAGTCGAAAACTCTTCATATGCTGGTGGGGTTACCCACTGGGTACTTTGGGCTGTACCCCACCCACTTACATTAGCTGCCACCCCAAGGGATTTTGAAGCAGAAGTTTTTATAGGCTGGATCCCCTTCATATTGTCCAATCAACAGATCAAAGCACTGGTTTGATAACAGCTTTTGTCATACCGATCATCTGTTTTTGTTGTCAGCATTAATATTTGCTGCGCTAACAGAAAGCGTGAATTGTTTTGTGCTGCTGTCATCATTTTGGTTAGGAAAGTGTGCTTTACTCAGAATTGTTATGTTTGTTTAAACATTTTTTGTGGGTGAAGTGAAATAGTGCAAGCAGACAGTAAAGTCGCTATTACTGCTGCCACTTCTTCTGCTAGTTTTGAGTTGCCAATTTCTAGTAGAGTCATTTGAAGTGCATATCTTTAATGGAATATGCACATAGGCATATGTAGTTTGCTCAGTTGAGATAGAAGAAGTATATTTATGTTGTTCTTTTGTTGTCAATATATTGTTAACATAGTGCAAATGTTGAACACGTCTTGGCATGATTGTATTTTGTTACTCAAAGTTTATCAGTTCTGCTTATTTTCATGTTCCTTGTTTATGCAGCTTGTTTTTTTGTTTACGATGTTTGTGGCATGTTCATGTCTTCATCTTAGTGCAACATTTTTATTCATGGTTAGGGTAATGTCATTAGGCTGGCCAATGAGATTGCACAATTGCTTGTTCTTCCCTGATAAGTTTTAGTTGAATGTTATTAGGCATTTGTCATTATAGTTGCATCCATGTATGTTTAGATTGCAGTAATTCAGATTTAGGTTGAATTTCTGTTCATTTTTGCATGTTTTTCTTGATCAGATTTTCTTTGTTTGTTTTGTGGTTTATTTTCTAGTTTTTGTGTATCTTCTCTGGGTCATTTTGTGCTTTATTGCCCATACCAGTGCAATTGATTGCGTGGAAAGACTCATCTCCAGAATGACCTGGTATATATCAGTGGGATGTTAAACAGTACTGCAGCGGCACAAATCAAATGAGAGGCTTGTCTGTGATGTAAATTGCTCATCATAACACTTCATAATTATGTGTTGTTTCATTGCACGGCAGACAGCAACCAGAAACTTTTCTTATTAGTTAGGAATATTTATCGTAAGACTTGTTCTCGGCATTAGAATACAAGACGCATGCCAGCTCTGCAGCTTAAAACATTCGCTCATCTCTCATCTCGTTCGCTTTCCAAACTGTACAGATAATAATATGCAAGAAATTCAACAGATTACGCCACATGTACATGGTATGCATTCTCTGATGTCACCAACTTGAACTCGGTTCTTGCAGACAGTGAGTAAATTATTCAAGCAAATTTGCGAATGCTGCATTAGAGTTACAGTTTGCACACTTTAGATTTAGGTTTCTTTGTCCATTCCAATAGACATCTGAGCTGTGGTAATTGTCTGGATGATAGGAGGTAAGATAATCAGAACTGTTCTGTGCTGAATACACAAATGAGCAGTTCTTACAGGTGTACAAGAGCCTAGTGGTTTTAAGTTTAGCTTACGGTAATCTCTGTGTATTTGCATGTTTATGGTCAGTTTGTTTTTGTGGGATTTTATGTTTGTGGCATATTTAATGTTGATTGTTTTGAGTTTAGTTGTCAGTACAGTGCAAGTGATTGCATGGAAAAACTCTTAACTAAAATGACTTAATTTATGTCGAGCGGGACATTAAACTCTGCGTACTTACTCATGCACTTTATGTGGTACATTTTGTTAGTTGCAGTTTTGTTATATTGGAGGTCAAAATGTTGGCAATATTGTACACAGTTGGTGTGTACAGTGCATGTTCATTGCTGTGTTAACACTTTGAGCCATGGTTTATTTGAGAACTGATGTGACAATCAGCTTGGTCATGTATTTGTTGGGATCCTGGTTCTGATTTACAAAGTATCTTAGGACGAAAAAATCAGATGTAGAAAAATCTTAAGAAGAGAATGCAGTTTACAAACATATGTAAGAAAAACGTAGGAAATGTTTACAACAGACATATGCATAGTTTGGAAAACTTTGCAGAACATATGTAATAACTAGGCAGATGTTGATGTTTATTCATGATCACACATGTATGCGTTTATTATATTATCTCAGTTTCTCATTTATGTATAATATTGAAGTAGATATAAACTGTATTTACACTAGCATCTTACTACAATGGAGTATGTGAGTATTTAGAAACTTGAGTCTTAAGAAAACTTTGGAGCTTTTAAGATAGCTTTTTAAATTGACTTAAGAAATTTTTAAGAGAAACTCTGGAAATCCTATGTTGGTGACTTATGAAGAAGTTATAAGTTTCAGAAATTCTTGTGACAATTCCAAAGATTCTTTGTAAATCAAGCCATGGAGTGTAATGTGGCTATTATAGGGTCTTGATGCTGTAAAGACTCGGCATGTTTACTGTGTTTGGTATAGACTTATTTTTAGACCAGTCGTTTGCTCACATAGACCATGCCACTGAGGTTACACTTATGTCAATACCCCCATCTCTGAAACAAATTTTGGCTGAGCTTTGTGGCTAGCAGTAGCAAGTGGTGTGTCACCTATCAGGAAAAAGTGGAATGGTTTTAAAAACAGCCACCGAGTTCCATCAGAAGCTGTTTGTTAATAGCAGAAAGACGATGTAAGTATGAACCTGCTTCTGTTGTGAGAATGAGCTTGGGAATGTGTTAAGCAAATCAGCTGATATTGACCTCTGCTAGCAGGTTCCTGTACTCTCTCACCCTGTCATCAATATATTAGTACTTGCATAATTATCTTGACAAGAGACAGAAAGAAATTAGTGACTGAACTCATAATCACTACCTGGGAGTGAAACTACACCACTGATTGATGATACCTGTACTTTAGTGTGTAGCTGTTTAAGTCTATTTCAGTGTAAATCCAGTGATGTAGTCGAGTCCACTTAGTCCGAGTCCGAGTCCAGTGGGTTCGAGTCCGAGTCCACTTGGTTCGAGTCCGAGTCCAAGCATCTAAATCAGACAGAATGTTAAAGTTGTCATTCACAATCTAAGTGTGTGATTACAAATAACAACACATTAACATGTTAACAACAGCAGGCTATATTGCAACACATAGACTAGAGCTAGAAAAAGTTCAAAAACATCGACAGACAGTGTCCTTAAAGGATAATCCTTTTGTGTTATTACAGTTACAGCTTGT
>Ga0056123_1000288_pt1 | contig 10474 bp, 6 predicted proteins | sample WorMetHEROISLAND_3_FD_71122 | JGI IMG/M metagenome (GOLD analysis project Ga0056123, IMG submission 71122) | Marine gutless worms symbiont microbial communities from Max Planck institute for Marine Microbiology, Germany - Olavius sp. 3 HERON ISLAND ...
ATGGCGATCTCGAGAAGACGAATATACCTGTGTACATGCGTCGTTGTTCTCAGCCCGCAATTTCGCGGGAGAGGCTGTCACCTCAGCGTACCGCAGTTCACGTCGGTAACCGGCATAATTTCAAATATTTCTCTTTTAATAAATGGGTTATCCGGAATTTCCGGTCATAACGTGGGGACACTAGTGCTCTTTCTAGTCTTTTCGTCCGTCTTCCAGGTTGCGGCAACCCTTACAGAGTCCACTAGGCGCCGGTTGCCGCGCCTTGAATACGAACCAAAATCCGGCCCAATCCGATACATCATTTTCCAGCAATCGCCTCAAGGCACAAAATCAAGGATAAGAAATCACGCCTTGCTCACCGGAAAATTCTTTATAGGCAAGGCGGAAGCCGTGACTGCGGAGGTCGGCCTCCAAGGTCGCTGTGCTGCCATCGTTCTCCCATTTCAGGTGTAGCTGGTGATCTTCCGTATCCAGGACTTTCAGCTTGCCGTCGAATGCGGGAAAGCAGTTACGCAGCTTTATGAGCCGCAGTTGTCTCTGCACGATCTGTGTACGCAGTCCTTGCTCGATGTCACTTATGGTGAGTGTGGTGCGGTTGATCTCTTTGTGGCTCGCGGTACCGCCCTTGTCTGCGGCCTCGGTGTTGTTTTTGCCCGCGAACAGGTCGAGATACCAGACTTGCGGGATCCCCGGCATGAAGAGCTGAATCGCACGAGCGAGCAGTAGCTTCTGCTCGTCTTCACCCAAGGCGCTGAAGAATGTGGCGTTGACCTGGTAATAGGAGATCTTTTTTCCGTCCGGACCATAGAGGTTTTTCACTCGGCCGCCCCGGCCGAGTATCCTTGCAATGACGGCGTCGATCTCCTCGTTCGACAGGAGCCCCTTGTCCGAGAAGCCGATAAGCTCCGACTCCGCCCCCTTCAGATCCAGCACCGGGATGCCGTCGTGACACCCCAGCATATTGATAGTCTGGATATTTTTTTCCATCAGCTCACCGATCCAGCGCAGCAGGGGATCGTTTCTCCCACGGTCCATCGCATCGATGACTAAGCCGGGAAAGAAGAAGTCATAAATGGGAAAGTCTTCATTGGCTACTTCTTCATGCAGCCCATAGCCATATTCCGAATGGATCTCCGGCAGGAGGATCAGGTCGTATTTCTCTGCGATCCGCTTCACTCGTTCCAGATAGTCCCAGGTGCCCGGCTTGTTGAAGAAATTGACCATGCCAGGTCGTTTGTGCAGGTAGGCAAAGGCATCTAGCCGGATCAGGGTCGCGCCGTAGCCTCGTAGTTTTTTCAGGGTTTCGTCGTAGAAATCCCAAACGCCTTCCGAATCGGCATTCAGGTCCATTTGTCCCAGGTAGGTGCGTTTCCCCTCGACTACGGAGATGACGTCTTCCTTGTATTCGGCCGGTCCACCCCAATCGATTTCGGCCAGGTCTTGCCTGGCATCGATGGCGGTATTGACAATGGTGGTGATTTCTTCGGCTCGGCCCGGCTCGATCCCTGGGATGTCCGAGAGGTCTCGGGGGATGATCCGATGGTAGTCGATTTGTTGGTAAAAGGTATTCCAGTAAGGTTTTTCCGTCCCATCCGGAAAACGTACCTTCAGGATCGGAAGACCGGGCTTCCGCATGAAGAGCATCTCCAGATATTCTTTTTTGGGAATGATGTAACCCTCGTTGCCCATCTCGCCGTGGGTGTCCCAGAATTCGTTCCAATCGATGAAGAAATTTTTGTATTCGGATTCGTCGCCATATTTCAGCATGTCTTGAAACTGAGGCGAGCCTACGGAGAGGTGATTCAAGACGAGATCGAACTTCAATCGGATACCGAGCTTGTGGAGTGTCTCCAAATCTTGCGGGGAGACAAGCTTTTCATTGAGGTCATAGTCGATGATGGAGAAGCCACGGTCCAGGTCGCTGTTGAAGAAGGTAGGAAGAATATAAAAGAGAGAGAAGGCGTCTTCGAATACCGGGTTTTCCAGCATACGGACCGTATCGGATAGGGTCTCGCCGATGCTATCGGGGTAGGCATTGAACATGACCCCTTTGGGACGCGCTCTATTTGTGGCAGTGGCCTGAGTATTCATAGCAACCTGTCATCGATTTTCGTTTTTGTAACGACCAGTGTCGGGTATTTGCCCGCCCCATCGAAACGAGGCCGAAGGCTGGAGGATGCTCGCTGTAGAGAACCTTAGTTTAGAGCGGGAAAATTCCCTGGAATTTTTCCCTGAGTCGAAATGCGATTTCGACTTGGCTTCATTTTCCGTCAGTGACCCGATTGAAAATGGCGGTGCATCCCTGCATCGCAGGCCACCTTGATTTTTTCTAAGGTGCCCTTGAATTGCTGGAACCGATTATACTAGTGAGCTTCGAGGTCGATGTACCTAACTTATCGTAGGGAATAGGCATCCTCCGGGGACCGGAATTTTCAAGGTGCCCGCATGTTCTGCACCGGTTTTGTCGGGGCTTCGGTGCCTTACTCCCCGCATCGCGAACGGTCGAGAAAATCCATCGGAGAGCGCAGCAATGACCACCGAAAGCAGTGCTTCCAGCGGCGAAATGATGTCAGGGAAAGCGGCAACTGTCGAGTCCGCACCCGACGATCCTTCCGGTACGGAGAAGCAAACGATTTCACCTGTCGCACGTTGGCTTCGGGTGCGTGAGAATGCTTATGCACGGGCGCAAAAGCGGGGGTTCGTAGGTGGGAGTCCCTTCAAGGATTGGTTGGACGCGGAGGAAGAGGTCGATGCTCAATGTGTCACGGATTACCGTGGCGTGTTTTCACTGACGGATACCAGCGAGATTACGAAGCAGATCGAGAGTGTGTTCGCCGGTTATGGGTTGAGCACCCTCAGTGTCGATACCTTGCTGAAAAATCACCGCAAGAGCATGGCGAAGCTGGCCGCTTTCGACACCGCACTGATGGACGGCTCGCTGGAGCTAGCCTCCGAACAGACGGCCTTGGTACAGGATGCCTTGAACGAGGCCGCCAAGACGCTGCAATCCGTTGCCCGGGGGGGCGCGTTGAGTACGGATAGCGTGGTCAAACAGGTCGAGTTGTCGGTGAAGGCGGTGGGCAATACTCTATCCCTGGTCAAGTCCTTGACCGAGGCCATAACCGGGATTTCTCCCGATAGCGAGTCCGACAGCGAGCAGGGTCATTCCTCCGAGCCCTGAGGTCGGACGACCGATCGACATGGTGCGATCCGGACTGCTGGCCACGCTACGGTCGGTTCGGCTGCTCGTTCGGAGTCGAGAGGTCAGCGGAAAAGCCAGACCAAAACCACAGTGGCCAGCAGCAGCACCGATGCTTGTAGGCGATAGTCTTGCCACCAGGGCTGTGGCTCTTCCGGCGGTACCAGTGCCCTTGTCCATATGCTCCAGGGTGCCGGCTCGAACGCCGTTCCCATGAAGCCTGCCACCACCAGGATCACCACACTGATCCCGAAGATGAGTCCCGCTACCAGCGTGAAGTGTAGGTCCATTGAGCCGCTCAGGCTCAAGGTGAACAGTACCAGCGAAAGGCCGTGGCCCCCGACCAAGGTAGCCAGGGCGGCTCCGGGGCCTGGTCGACGCCACAGGGCTCCGACCAGAAACAGGGCGGCAACCGGAGGTCCCAGGTAGGACAAGGCCGTTTGCAGGTAGTGGAAGAGTCCCGAGAAGCTGCCGATGAGGGGGGCTATCGCCGCCGAGAGGAACATGAACAGCAGGATGGCGCCGCGTCCGATCCAGGCCAACTGACGGGAAGTCAGCTCCGGGCGGGACGGCTTGATGAAATCCAGCGTCAGGAGTGTGGAGGCGCTATTCAGAGTCGAGTCGACGCTCGACATGAGTGCCGCTACCAGGGCGGCCAATATCAGCCCCCGCAATCCCGTAGGCAGTAGCTCGCCGATCAGAGCAGGGAATACTCGGTCGCCCTGCTCGAGTGGCGGCAGGATCACCGTCGCCAGAACACCCGGAATGACCATGATGAGCAGCACCGGCAGCTTGAGCAGACCCGCGAAGAGGGTGCCCCAGCGGGCATGTGCCAGGCTGCGGGCACCGAGCACCCGCTGCACGATGAACTGGTTGGTGCACCAGAAGTAGACGCCGAGGACCGGTACCCCCACCAGGGTGCCGAGCCAGGGCAGGTTCGGGTCCGAGAGGGGCAAGAAGAACTCAAGCTGGCTCGGCTCGGTGGCGGCCACGACCTGCGACCAGTTGAAATCGACGGCGGCAAAGGCCAGAAAGGTCACTAGGCAGGCCCCGACCAGTAAGATGATGGCCTGTAAGACATCCGTATAGACGACCGCGGCAAGCCCTCCGGAGGCGGTGTAGGTGGCAGCGATGGCCGCCAGCAGCAGGGCCCCCGAGAACAGATCGAGACCGGGTAGCAAGCCGGTCAAGACCAGGGCACCTGCAAACAGGGTCCCGGCCGTGTCCACGATGATGTTGGATACCAAAGTGAGGGCCGAGAAATAACGCCGTACCCGGCGATCGAAACGATGCTCCAGATATTCGGGTACTGTGCCGATGCGCCCGCGTAGGTACAGTGGGATCAGAACGATGGCGAAGACCACCAGGATGGGGGCCGCCATCCACTCGTAGTTGGCGACCGCGATGCCCCAGGTGTAGGCTGCGCCCGTCAACCCGATGAGGGTCGTCGACGAGATGTTGGAAGCGAACAGCGAAAGTCCGATCGGCAGCCAACCTAGGCGTCGCCCGGCCAAAAACAGGTCGTCGGCGTCATGGGTGCGGTGGGCGAGATAGAAGCCGATGACGAAAACGATCGCGAAGTAGACCCCGATGACAATGAGATCGGTGCCGGTAATATCGAGCTGATGCATCGTGCGGTTATCTCCCGTAGGTAGTGGGAGAGATAAGGTATCGGGCCGTCGTTGCCGCTTGGATCCAAAGGCCCCTTACTCGAGGTGCCCGCGCACGGCAGGGATATTTTGCCGGTTTTCAGGCACGAAAAATACGAGCAAAGCGAAAACGCGGTCTTGCTCGATTCCCGGTTCTCGATCACTCACGTGATTGATAACGGGCACCTTTTCAGGTCCACCGGATTTTTCAAGGTCCCCCGCAAGGTGGACCGGTCATCCCTTGTAGCAAGGTTGCGGTTCGGATAGGGTAACCATACCCGTTGCACGTGAATATTTCGCCGTGATGTCTGCCGCTCGTACCCGATAGCCGCGTTGCGACTCGTCGCAATGAGGCTGGCTATTCCTCCTCGTCGCGCCTGGCTCTCGGGCACGACTCGCTGACCAAAATATTCACGTGCAACGGGTATAAAAAACCAAGACGGAGCACATCCAAACCATGTATATCCTTTTGCTGAGCATTCATGGCCTGATTCGAGGGAATGAGCTGGAGTTGGGACGCGACGCGGACACCGGTGGACAGACGCTCTATGTAGTGGATCTCGCCCACGCGTTGGCCGAACGTGAGGATGTGGACCGGGTCGATCTGGTCACGCGCCGGATCCTTGATCCGGCGGTCTCCGATGATTATGCCGAGCCGACCGAGCCTTTGTCCGAAAAGGCGCGAATCCTACGCATCGATGCCGGTCCCGATGAATACATCCCTAAGGAGCAGCTTTGGGATCACTTGGATGGCTTCATGGACAATCTGGTTGCGGTCCTGAACGCCGAGGGCCGGATGCCGGATCTGGTACATAGCCACTATGCGGATGCGGGCTATGTGGGCGTGCGCTTGTCGAACTTGCTTGGGGTGCCCCTGGTCCATACCGGGCACTCCTTGGGGCGGGACAAACGCCAGCGTCTCCTGAGTGCGGGCATGAACGACGAGGCGATCAACAAGACTTATAACATGGACCGCCGCGTGGATGCCGAGGAAGAGGTCCTCGCCACCGCGGATCTGGTCATCGCCAGTACCAACAACGAGATCGGTGAGCAGTACGGTCTGTACGATTACTATCAGCCCAAGCGCATGGCGGTCATCCCACCGGGCACCGATCTGAGCCGCTTTCACCCGCCGACCCCAGACGATCCGCCGATCGTCTTTTCCGATCAAATCCGGCGTTTTCTACAAGATCCGGACAAGCCGTTGATCCTGGCCCTGTCACGGGCGGATGCGCGCAAAAATAATCAGACCTTGCTCGATGCCTATGGGGAGTCCGAGGAGCTGCGGAAAATTGCAAACCTGTTGATCGTCGCCGGCAATCGGGACGATATCCGGGACCTCGACCCGGGTGCGCAAACCGTGCTGACCGATCTTTTGATCGGGATCGATGCTCACGACCTGTATGGGCGTGTTGCCATGCCCAAACACCTGCTGCAGGATCAGGTGGCAGAGATCTACCGGTTGGCGGCCGCCAGCGGCGGGGTATTCGTCAATCCCGCCCTCACCGAGCCCTTCGGGCTCACTTTGCTCGAAGCAGCCGCGAGCGGATTGCCGCTAGTGGCGACGGAGAACGGCGGACCGGTGGATATCATCGGCAACTGCGATAACGGCATTCTGGTAGATCCCCTCGATAAGCAGGCCATCGCGGATGCTTTGTTGCAGTTGCTCACCGATCCCCAGCGTTATCGCCGTCTGCGCGACAATGGGGTCGTCAGGGTCCGTGAACACTACTCCTGGCAGGCCCATGCCGAGCGCTATATGGGGTGTACCAAGCCATTGCTGAAAAGGCACGAGCCCATTCCCCTGACACTGGGTCGCGGCAAGCGGTATCGGGATCGAGCCTTGTTTACGGACATCGATCAGAGCCTGCTCGGCGATGCTGAGGGGATGCGGCAATTCGTTGCCACCATGCAGGAAAACCGCAAGTGCGCCACCTTTGGCATCGCCACCGGTCGCAACTTGAATTCGGCCCTAGCGGAGCTCAAGCAGCATGGCGTCCCTTGCCCCGATGTCCTGATCACTAGCCTCGGCACCGAAATCCACTATGCGCCGCGGCTCACCCTTGATCCCTATTGGAACGAACATATCGACTACCTGTGGCGACCGGCCACGGTACATCGGATTCTGTCCGAGTTTCCCGGATTGGAGCTACAGCCGAAGAGCGAACAGACATCCTTCAAGATTTCCTATCATTACGATCCGGATTACCCCCCCCTCCTGGAAGAGATCACCTCGTGGCTGCGTGGCCAAGATGTAACCGCGAACCTGATCCGGTCCTTCGGCAAATTCCTCGATATCATTCCGTCACGGGCCAGTAAGGGCCAGGCGCTGCGTTATGTCGCCCAACGCTGGGGCCTCCCGCTGGAGCGGATCCTGGTCGCCGGCGGCTCCGGGGCGGATGAAGACATGATGCGCGGTAATACCCTGGCGGTGGTGGTCGCCAACCGTCATGGCGAAGAGCTATCCCAGCTCGAGGACCTGCATCGAATCTACTTCGCAGGCCGACCCTTTGCGCTCGGCATACTCGAGGCCGCCGATCACTACGATTTTTTCGGTAGCTGCAATCCGACGATGCCGGATTCATGATGCGATGTTACCGGTTGACTCCATGCCTTTTGGCGCCGCGGTCGAGAGCGACGGCCAGGTACGTTTTCGCCTTTGGGCTCCCGCGGTCGACCGCGTCGAGCTTTGCCTCAAAACCACCACCGGCGAAATTATTCTGCCCCTGAGCGGCAAGCCGGGGGGCTGGTTCGGCCTGGTGACGGATCAGGCCGGACCCGGTAGCCGTTATCATTATCGCATCGACGGCAGACTGCGGGTACCCGATCCCGCCTCCCGTTATCAGCCCGAAGATGTCCATGGTCCCAGCCAGGTCGTCGACCCGCACGCTTGGCGGTGGACCGATACCGACTGGCGGGGACGACCATGGGAAGAGGCGGTTGTCTACGAGCTGCATGTGGGCACCTTTACCCCCCAGGGATGCTTCCTCGCCATCATCGAGCGCCTGGATTATCTGGTCGAGCTGGGCGTCACCGCTATCGAGCTCATGCCCATCTCCGATTTCCACGGGATGCGCAACTGGGGCTACGATGGGGTGCTGCCCTTCGCTCCCGACAGCAGCTATGGCTCCCCGGAAGACCTGAAGCAGCTGATCCAAGCGGCCCACCACAAGGGCCTGATGGTTCTGTTGGATGTGGTGTACAACCACTTCGGCCCGGAGGGCAACTTCCTGCACAAGTACGCCCCCCAATTCTTCAGCTCGCGGCATCGCACCCCTTGGGGCGAGGCCATCGACTTCGATGGGCCAGACAGTGAGACGGTGCGCCAATTCTTTATCCATAACGCCCTCTATTGGCTCGACGAATACCACTTTGACGGCCTGCGGCTGGATGCCGTGGATGCCATCCGGGACCATTCGTCCCCGGATTTTTTGGAAGAGCTGGCGGCCGCCGTGCATCATGGCCCCGGTCGTGAACGCTATGTCCATCTGATCCTGGAGAACGATAACAACAGCGCCCTTTATCTAGACCGCGACCAAGGTGGGTGCCCGCGGCAATACACAGCTCAGTGGAACGACGATTTCCACCATGTGATGCATATCCTGCTCACCGGCGAGGCGGATGGCTGCTATGGAGACTTCCAAACCCAACCTATCCGATACCTGGGGCGCTGTCTAGCCCAAGGCTTCGGCTACCAGGGCGAGCCATCCGCCTACCGCGGCGGTGCCCGACGCGGCGAGCCTAGTCGGTCGCTGCCGCCCACGGCCTTCGTCGCTTTCCTGCAAAATCATGATCAGGCCGGAAATCGCCCATTCGGGGAACGCATCCACGACCTTACCGATCCGCAACCGCTACGGGCCGCAATCGCCCTGCTCCTGCTCGCTCCGACACCCCCGTTACTCTTCATGGGAGAGGAATTTGCCGCTGCGCAGCCCTTCCATTTCTTCTGCGATTTCGGTCCCGAGCTGGCGGCGGCGGTCGCCGCGGGTCGGCTCCGGGGATTTGTCCACCAGGGGGGATTCACAAAGCTTCCGCAGTATCGGACGCCCCCTGATCCCAATGACCCGGATACCTTCGCTTGCTGCAAGCTGGACTGGACGTGTCCGGACCGAGAGCCGCACAGGGATTGGCTCGGATTTTATCGAGGCCTGTTGGCCTTGCGCCACCAGCATATCGTCCCGCGCCTGACCGGCATGTGGGGCAATGCCGAGGATTTCCGTCAGCTCCGGGAGCAGGGTCTGCATATCGGCTGGCGCCTGGGTGATGGCGCTCGGTTGAGCCTGTTGGCCAACCTGAGTGCTTCGTCCCTGCCCATCACGACGGCCGACCGGCCGACCAGCGAGCCTCTTTATATTGATCCGCCCGATCTGACGGTCGACAAGACGACTAACCGGCTGCCGGCCTGGTGCGTTGCTTGGTTTCTCCAAGACGCCAGGGTACCTTGAGCTATTCTAGGATGCCCCGTTAGGAGTTTCCGGAGGATTCCGCTTATGTCTACGAGCCACCCGGATCGTTCCTTTTCTCGCCTGGTGCAAGAAGAGTGGACGGCCGAAAGCACGATCGCTGCTTGGCGTCGCTGGCACGAGAAGATGGGGCCGCACCTGGGGACTTTGACCCGATCTCTACTCGATGCGGCAAAGAGACTCCGGGTAGCAAGGTGTTGGACTTTGCCAGGGGTACAGGCGATCCGGCTGCCACCATCGCATCCCTGGTAGGAGCCGAGGGCCCGGTCGTGGCGACGGGTTTATCGCCAGGCATGCTGGCCATTGCCAGGAAAAAATACGGAGCTGCCGGCCCGATCGAGCTTCGGCAGGCAGACGCCCATGATTTGCCCTTTGCGGATGATCGCTTCAATCTGGTGACCGGCCGACTGGGCGTTATGTACTTCTGGGATTGTCAGCGGGCCGCTGCAAGAGACCTTGCGGGTACTTCTGCCCCGGTGGTCGTGTCGCATTCTGGCCTGGGGACTGGTCGAGGACAATAGGTTTGCGCAGATTCTGTTGACCCCTTTCATAACACGGAAGGCCCTCCCGGAGCTCCCACGCGGGGCACCGTACCCTTTCCGCTTTTCCGATCCCGGTAGCCTGTCGGTAGAGCTGAGTCGAGCAGGATTCCTACAGGTGAGAGAGCAGCAACAAGTGGTGCCTTGCCCGTGGCCGGGTCCCTCGGAAGAAATGTGGCAGCAAGTCTACGAGCTGTCCGTTCCCTTACGCTCTTTCTTCGATACTTTCGCTCCCGACGAGTGCAATGCCGCTATCGGTGAGGTGATCGAGGCCTTCGGCGACTGCTACGACGGAGAGTATACGGATCCCGCGATCAGTATTGTTGTTGCCACGGGAATCTTAAGGGATCTTAAGGAAACATGGGTATATAGAGGCCCGCTGGGAGCAGAAAAAATAGGCTCTCTTGCGTTTGGTGTGGGTAGCGCCATGTTTCCCATCGCGTCGGGTAGCCCGCTCCAAGCCTACTCTGTGCCCGTCTTTTCGCCTGTAGGCTCGGACCAGTCGCCAGGCCAAGCGTCGGAGGTTTTCATCATGGACCCGTTGTCGTTGTTTCCCCTTGCACTCGGCCTTCCGGCTCCTTGGGAGGTTGTTGACGTGGCCTTCGATCTCAAATCGGGCCGGAT
>Ga0056123_1000289_pt1 | contig 10461 bp, 6 predicted proteins | sample WorMetHEROISLAND_3_FD_71122 | JGI IMG/M metagenome (GOLD analysis project Ga0056123, IMG submission 71122) | Marine gutless worms symbiont microbial communities from Max Planck institute for Marine Microbiology, Germany - Olavius sp. 3 HERON ISLAND ...
GACAAACTGAAAAGCATTAGTTACTATATTATATGCATTGCTGTCACATCAGTATGCAATTGAAGTGTTCAGAAAAAAACGACACATAAATCTGACGAGAAAACATGCTGTATTAAGGCAACCTGTATTTTTGTGTCACTTTTTTGGGACATGGTATTCACCTGAACGACTTGACAGCTACAAGAGTTATATGCATACATACTGTAAACAATTAATGTAAGAGCGGTCTGCATACCGAACATTCTGTGTTGGATTCCACCTCTCCGAGGGCAGCTCGCCACTCTGTGGATCATCCACGGGTGGATGTAATATTGAGATACACACTTCTCCACTCTAGTGCACACAAACCAACTCATCAGTCAGTACAACAGGGTCATCATGAGGCTGGTCCTGATGTTAGAATCAAGCACGACATTGTGCAGATAACAAACTAATATAGCTCAGGCAGGCTTGCATGCTGCTCTGCGCCAGGCAAGCCAGGTTGATTTGACAGCTAACCTCACCTGGGTGACAATGCTTGCACAAGCTGACATAGCTTACCATGCTCTGAGTTGTCTGGGTTAATGCCTTTGCATATGGGTCTCACTAAATAAACTATCAATGCCACTCACTTTCCTCTACAGGTCCACACTACCTTTAATAATAATAATAAAATAACAATAACACAAGAATAACAAGGCCAATGTAGTGCTGTATCATGGCAGAGCCATTACGAGAGTTCACTCAGGCGCCAAGCAGCCACCGATGGTTCGACCAAGCTAACCGGCTCACATTATCCTTCCAACATGCACTCACACTGTCCAGATACTTCAGTCGCTAACAGCCCTCACTCTCCTCTCCTCTACTTCTCCTGTCGCCACTAAATTTTCAAGACCATGCCGCCTCACAATGGAAACTGGGCTGCCTTTGGCGAACTGTAGCATGGTGTAGTATTAAGCATAATCAAACATCAATGTAAACAAAAAAATCAAAAACAGCTACTGAGATTCTGTAGTAAAGGTTAAACCTGAAATAAGAATGAAACCGTAAACTGTTAAAATTACATACCTCATAAATATTTGGATGCCACATCTTACACAGGAAACGTACACTTGGCGGTGAGTATGGGTAGTCCATTGGAAACTTCATAATAGCCTGACAGTTGACAAAAATTATAAATAGATAATTGCCTAAATAGAATAGCTGCCTAACAAAACTGGCAAGGTTAAAACAAAAAAACCAGAAAGTATTAGATACAAATGATGTATCAACATCATACTCCATTTAGACCTTGCGATGACAAGTACTGGATGAATGCGGCATACTTTCCAAGACAGACCCAATAAACTGTGTAGAAGAAAACAGAGTTAAAGAGCATACGATACCTCGTACATGTTTTAACTGATTATGAGCATATGCTCCTGGTTACAAAGGACTAACTGCGCATAATGCAAACACAAAGAAACAACCAAATTCATGTTATGAAAGACACATAAACGCACCAGCAACAAAGAAAACTTAGAAATAAGCAGAATACGTCAGTACCTTGTAGTATCCCCCTTCATAAAGGGTCTCGGGCGGTCCGAAAATAGCCACTTCCCAAACAAAAAGGTTCGAGTCATCGACAAGTCGCACTCGAAATCCTTCGACAGGTTCGTCCTGCAACCTTTTCAGCTCCAACTGAAGAAACCTCACCGAACTCGACGAGGAACAAGGTACTGCCATCTCCAACGAGCAAGTAAGAATAAATATTTCGTAATATTTCAATCAATTTACTTTCAACAGACAATTTCTCTTTCTTTGCCAGCAAATCACCACTCCCACCCACAGATATCAGCTGGTCTAAATCATACCAGGATAGTACCACTTTGTGCGAGTTAGTGATGGGTCATCATCAGCTTTTTAAAATCGATACAATCTAGAATTCTAGATACAGTACGGACTGTACGTTATTTTAGCGTAGGTGGATACCGCATTACCGCCGATGTTCCGGCTAGGTAACGAGGTATCTTGAAGCAGACCAATGGCCTCTATTCTCGGCTATACTATAGTTTCCAGAAATACATTTCAATACACTATGATATAACTATTGCACTAAACACTTCCGGCAGCAAGGGGACTGGCTCTATAATCATATACAAAGTCATGCGTGAACTAACTTAACCGAAACTGCTACAGCGCTGGCGCAGATGGCTGAGATGGACGCGCTCTAAAAATCTGTCTTCAGGTTCTTAATTATGTGGTTGCTTTTAGATTGTAACATTGTGCAGGAAGTTTTTTTCCCGGCTTTTAATTTAATTTAATTTAATTAATGTATGTATAGTGTTTCAAAGCAGTAATTGTTTAGGAACAGTTCACGCCTATTGAGTGCTTTTTGAATGATTTTTGTATGTTGTGTATATGAATGGAATAGGCCCCCTACTAGCGAGAATACCGCTGTTATCGTGACCCTAGACTAATTACATTATTACACTGCGGTGTAATTAGTCTCTAATTCTGTACATGGTACAAATAGTCTAAACCTTCAAAACTATCTATGACTGAAGTAGGAAGTGCAGCAATTTTTTCCAAATCCAAACTTAGTAAGATTCGTGAGTAAAAAATAACCCTGGCCAGATTTTGAAAGTTGAATTTAGTGCAAAATTGGGAAAGTCATCCTGTCGATCTGTGTAAGTTCCACACATGTTGGCCACAGCAACTCTGAACTTATAATTTGAGTTTGCATGGACATATATAACACTGATAATAGGCCCTACCTTTAGTGTCACCCTTCCGAGTGTCATAACTTGAATGGCAGCGTCAATTAGTCTATGGCCAATCATCTATTAAGTTAAGTTAAGAAGAGTAGAGGTCTTAGTAAAACTCCATCTCTGAGCTACAGGGTATCACTTGCCATATGGGATCACACAGTGTTGTTGCCTGTCACCATACTCAAGTGAACACGCTCTGCCTTAAACCCAGCCAGAGGCCATTAGGCCTACTTGATTTACTTTACTTACCCCGGAGGGATGGGAGGCTGAGTTGACATAGGTGACCAGTTACATACCGACGTAGTTTACCCGCTCACCTACGGTCACCCATCTAAGTACTAAGTTAGTACTTAGATGGGACTAACCCTACTAAGTACTAACCTGGCAGCATGTGGCCGGGAGTAGAACTCGTGACCTAAACATATCCCGGTATAACATAGTAACATTTATTGATCATTCAACCACAATGATGCAGTTGAAAGGTTACACATTACAACAATAGTTAACAGAAACACAAAACCAGTCCATTGAAAGAACAACAATAATAATAATAATAATAATAATACAAATACAAGGAGCGTCTAAGCCTACGAACAAACACTAATACTTTTTGCTAATACAGTAAGGAATAATGTCACGACCATAACGAGATTTTTTGAAAATTGGAACTGTATATGTTGATCACAAGTCTGATGCTCTAGCCACCACACCACCAAACCACCCACTGATGCAAGCTTTGCACCCCATGCATTGACAGAGTAAACCCTTGAGTCAATTCTGACAATGCCGAATGTGAAAGAGTTTATTCTCTTAACATGTTCCTAATTTTGCCGAGATGGCATCTCATTTCAGCACAATTTCTGCAGTCCTTATATAGGCCTCAGCCAAGCATCAAGAAAGTAAAAGTTGGTCACTGTGTGGCATTGTACTGACCCCAGTGATGTGCTGCACACGACAGTGCTTGGAGAGGTGGATGTCGGTGTAATTGTGTGCCCACATTATGTTTGGTGAAGTAGCGGCTGCCTCTCCTTACCTTTGACTTCCAGTGCTATGATACTTGAATGAGAACAGTGGAAAGTTAATTTAATTTTTATACTGTAGAGCATTTTTCTAGAAAATGATATTTGTGTAAATTGTTTTAATGCAGATGGAGCCTACAGATGTATTTGGTGTGTGCTATGTGCGTGAAAACGGAAAACTTTATGTATGCACTGAGAAGAGTGTTTTTCCCGGATTTAACAATATTTTTCAAGGATTTAACAGCATTAAACGCACTAAGTATGACTCTCCACAGCAATCTGTCACATTGTCGAACAGTGTTGTACGTCCATATGATAATGTTCCGTCATTGTTTGACATGTGTTTGATCTATTTGTCAACCAATGTGCGACAGATCGACTCACTTGTGGGATTTCCTGACATGATCGGTGAAAAGATTTTTGCTGCAGTGCGGAATCGAGGAATTTTGCTGACATTCACCGATCACGAGTGTGCTTTAGTATTGCAAATGTTTCACGAAGCTTATCGCAGTTCAGTGCTGGAGGAGTTATGTGTCAAGAGTTTACTCGTGCTGGAGCAACATATAGAATGTTTCACGGCATTTTGTCACATCACCAAACTGGACGTTTCTGGATGTGCACTAGGAGATAACCATGACTACCTTCTGCACATTGGCCATCTTTCTCTGTAATATTTCACTTTTTCACCAAATTAAATTGCTGCTTAAATTGCATATTAATGTGTCTTCACATATTGTTTATATAACTCTCAGTTATGATACACTATGATACGATAGTACTGTACGATGTGATATGCATAACCTGTGAGATGGGTAACCACTGAACCAGCTTAGTCTAGTGAATATGATTGATTCATTGATTGATTGATTGATTGACATGGCCAAAACAGAAAATTGGCCAAACAACTAAAAAATCAAGACTGACTGGTGCAAGGTTAACTAATTGTAACAATTCTCTCCAATGCTTTCATGCTGTTGGTTGGGCAACCAAAGTGGCATCTGACTTGTATAAAGTCCTGTTCCACCAATTTGTCAAAGTTTAACTTTTCAGGGCCCATCGTAACCATGAGTAACAGTACAAAATTGGTTGGTTAAACAAAATTGAAACTAGAAGCACTATTTGCAGCCTCAGCAGTCAGCAGCAACAGCTGATTTGTAGATTAAATGTGTAACTTGCAGGTATGTTTTTTATTGATCTGGATAAAGAATATTGCAGATGTTGTAAATGTGTATGGTGCAGTGCAGTGGACTTAAAAATGCAGGCTTTTTCACATGGTAATGTTTTTGTAAAATCTTTGCAGTAGCACGCAAGTTTAAAAAAAATAAACTTGAGTTGAGTTGACATAACTTGCTAGATATTGTCACAGCAGGTGTGCTTTTCTAGCAATGACACTTATCATCAGACTGAAGCAGATGATAATAACTTGTACAGGAATTAAAACTTCCAACTGTCTTTTACCTTTTCTCGTACTATTTTAAAATATTGATGATTGTTTCAGAAACTAACATAGTTGTGGTGCTAGTCACTTGCAGTTGTGTATTGTAGTCTGTATTGACTTTATGTTCGCTTTTATTACATTTTTTACATTGTTTCAATCCAGCCTCTGGCTGCAAGATTACAATAAACGTATGTGTATGTGTATGTATGTGATGATTCTGTGTATCTTATTGGTGGTTTCTAGTATATATGTGTATATGTAAGTGTGTACTTTGATGTTTATTAATGAAGGTTACTGGAACTCAATTTACAGCACACTGCAGTTTCCGATGATGGTTTGCATAGAGTAACAACACCAGCCCGAATGTTTGGTAAAGGTCCCATGGGACTGCTTCGACTTGACGTTTCTCGTACGTTGTTTCCTTATTTCGAATTCTGTGTTGTTGCTGGTGTGTCAGTGAATTTATGCTTCTGTTGCATAGTTTGTGTATTCTTAGTAGGGACAGTAGTTAATCACGGAAACTGTGATTTTCGTCAAATCCCGTGAATCCCGTGATTTTGCCGGAATGCCGTGTTTTTGGCGTGTTTTTTTGCCAAAATACCGTAGTTTTACATTTTTTACATGAATATTTTGTTTTTAATCGCATAAGTTGAAGTTTATTGTGTGAATTTAACACAAAAATATTGACCTTTCCTTTGCCTCTGCTACCAAAGTCCGTATGCTTTGTTACTTACTGGCTGAATATGTGACCGCAACGAGAAAATTTAACAGATGGAAACCTTGCACTGCATGCAATGATGTTTGTCAGTGCTAGATGTTGAGTTTTATAGACTGTATAATGGTCTTCGGGCCCGTGATTTGATGCCGTGTCTTTGCCGTGATTTTTGTGATTTTTACAAAAGATTGCCGTGTTTTTTTGCCATTTTTGCCGTGATTTTCTACTGTCCCTAATTCTTAGTCCGTGATTACAGACTTCTGTCGTGGAACAACACAACATGATTAAGATTGTGGGTGAGTGACACAGTTCCTGAAATCCAGCGGATGTTCCACGCGGCCATAGTAGAGGCTCTTATGTAATTTCGTTTCTGTTGTTTGTTAAAATTGATTTTTCACTTAATTTAGCTTAAGAATGCTGACTATGGGAACTTTTACCTTACATTTACCTTTTTTATCAGTACTTACAGTTTTAATTGCTGTCTTCATAATGCCAGCAAGTGAGAGTACCTTTGTAGTGATTTTTATCAGTGTGTATAGCATTTACTAGTAAGAATGTCCTGTTTTTCAGATAATTATCGTGTATCATCGAGATGTGGCAAATATCTGCAAGTATTTAAGCATCTGAAACTACTCAATGTCACAGACACTGCTGTCAAGGTATGTTGTTTTCTTTCTTCTGCTGTCTCTGTACTTAGAATTGGAATATTTCGCTAGTTGGATTTGTATATGGTTAAACCATATTTGGGGCGACTGAAATCGCGAGAACGGACAACGCGAGACCATCAAAATTGTGGGGACTGACATTGCGAGACTGGACAATGCGAGACCAGATAGCAAGGGTGGACATCGCGAGACCTGACAACGTGGCATCAGATCAAACAGAGGTGTACAGTTTTTATGCTGCATGGAATATCAGGCCTAAATGAACTTCATCTATCAGTTTGTACTAGTCTTCTTCGTCATCTGTGCGTATTATTGTATACTGTCTTGTCTTAGTGTTCTTCCGGCGGCAGCAGCGGCAGACTCACCAGACACTGAACGACGTTCTGGACGTCCTCATCACTTCCGTACGCCTCTTTCAGGCCGATTTTGTTGGTGCATTTGATAATTACTTGCGCATAGTGGAACCAACACCCGGCTGTCCCGGCTGCGGCGCGCTAGCGTTGGGGTAGAGATGTTGAAATCCCGCCGCTGACGCGTCCTCAAAGTCCGCCATCGCACACGTAGGTGCAAATTGTGCCATAAGCTACTGTACTTTCTGGAACACTTTTGCTCGGGACCCCCTCTGTTCAACCGTGCTCTAATACCTCTGTTTGATCTGATGCCGCGTTGTTAAGTCTCGCGATGTCCACCCTTACTATATGGTCTCGCGTTGTCCAGTCTCGCGATGTCCACCCTTGCTATCTGGTGCCGCGTTGTCAGGTCTCGTGATGTCCGTTCTCGCGATTTCAGCGTCCCCCCATATTTATGTAGCAGGCTACTGCTATTGTAAATGTCTTATACCATTATGCATTATTAGTGATTGACCTTTTTGTCTACTGATTAACTTTTTTATTTTATTTGGTTTCATTACTTTGGCACTGTTAGTAGGGTTGGATCATTGATCAAGAATAAATTATTATTCTTGGGTTGGATGACAGGCCGTCCAGATTCCAGACTGTAAAAATCCCATTGCAGCACTTGCAACAGTTCCTCTCATGGGGACACCACATAACCTAGATTGACTCCAGATAAGTGGGCTGTTTAAACAAAAACCAAATGTGTGTATGTGTCATTTGGCTTCTTGTTATATATAGACAGAGAAATGCGCCCTGTGCTACGGATGAGGGGCGCCCTAGTAAGTACTCCGATACGATACGACAATAAAAAAGCTACAATAAAAAAAATAAAAATAAAATACAGAGTAATAAGACAGATACAGTAGCAAAGTGTCAAATCACATTCCACACATTAACTAAGAGGAGGTTATGGAACCTTGAGACAAAACTCAGTGTTGATGACTACAGGTTGGTCCAAAAGTTATGTGACCAAGTTTTGTAACGGTAACAGCAGTGAACTTGCAGCTATAGGTTCTTGTTGAAGATCCCACCACATTGCTAGGTGACCCTGTTACTGTACAGCGTCGCCTTCAGTCCGTCCAGAACGGCGCCGCATGACTTGTGTCCGGGGTACGACGCCACGATCACATCACGCCCACCTTACGACGTCTCCACTGGTTGGTTACCCGTGCGACAGCGAGTATTGTTCAAAATCGCTCTGTCCTTGTTTACCAATGTCTAAACGGCCTGGCACCGTCGTACCTGGCAGACGTCTGACTCTGGATTTTGCACTGTCCGACATACCCGTGCCACCTACGGCGACCGGTGTTTCGCTGTCACTGGCCCATGAGTGTGGAACTCTTTGCCAACCGAACTGAGACAATCTGACGTCTTGGCCAGTTCAAACGGCGATTAAAGACTCATTTGTTTGGGTTATGGGACCACAGTGCTTTGTGACATTGACTCCTTGTAAATTAGCGCTATAGAAATATTCTTTCTTACTTACTTACTTACTTACTTACTTCTTCTTCTTCTTATTCACTGTCGTTTCAACTGGGGTTGGGATGACATTTGGCAGAATTGTTCCTCGCGTGAATACGCATCGACTTTCTGGAGTGTCATGCAAGATAAAGTTTACCAGTCAGCGGATATCGACGAGTTGATAGATCGGCTAGTTCAGATGTGGACAGAGCTGGATCACAGACATTATCGCTGCAGCTATCGATCAGTGGCGACTGGCGACGCCATCTCAATATGTGACACGTGCGAGATAGCTGAATGGGGATATTTTGAACAACATTTGCGTTCAATTTACATGTAGCTCTTGGTCTAGGCCTATCTGTTGAATAGTAGGCCTAGGCCCTTGTAATGTTTAACCATTAACTTTGCTACTCGCTGATTTCGTGTGTTTTATGTCGTATGACAACAGATTTAGAGCCTTCTGAGTTTTGAGTATGATAAGTTTCAATTCGTTGGTTTCGTCCTACTATCAAATGAATGGAGTTTTGCGAATGTGTGCTAAAATGTGTGCTACAGACTGTAGCACACATTCGCAAAACTTTATTCATTTGATAGTAGGACGAAACCAATGAATTGAAACTTATCATACTCAAAACTCAGAAGGCTCTAAAAGCCTACAGTAGCCTATATCATGCACATGTTTATGAACAAAATGCTTCAAAAACTGTAAAAAAAAATACCTCCACAGATTCAGTATAGTTTAGTTGAAAATTAATGTGGCTTCTTTTCATAGAATACGGTGTATAAAGTATTAAGCCATATTTTGTGTTTTTCTTTCGTTATTTTCCCCTATTGTATTGTTTTACTGTTGTTCGCAATCGCAACCTTAGGGCTGTTTCACAGTGACGCGAAAACTCGCAGCGAGTAGGCCTACTAGCGTCACTGTGAAGCAGCTCTTAGTCTTACAATGAATAAAGTTGTAAATTGTAATTAAGGTTCACAACACACGAGTGACATCAGTGCTGCTAACCGGGATGTGACAAAGTGGTGGTGTTGGGAGAAGGCGAGCCGGGTGTCCACAGGCAGTCAGGATCACCAAGCTCCTCACCGTTGGTTAAACCGTCTCCGTCAGAGTCCAGAGGACAGACAAGTGTCCAGTTCTATGACGATCAATTATACAAGTAATCTATGTCATCATCATTAGAACTGCAAGTTTCGATTATTTTGCGAATCTTCGGATTAATCGACGCAAATAATCGATTATAATCCACTAATCCTGTCATCGACTGCATTAAAAGTTAAGCTTATTCTTATGTTATTATGCCAGTTCTGCGACGCTCATCGCAGCCAATAGAGCTAAAACGTCGCGACTCGGCTGCCTCTAATAGGCCTACACATTTACAGAGTTAAAGTCTAATGAGCGCTATATTAAGCCCCTTCTTCCCCCCCCAAAAAAATGTCCAAAAATTGATAACATTTTAAAGCATTCCTTGAACTTGTTTTTGAGGTTAAGTCCTTGCCTTGGGGGTCAAGTCGTTAATTGTTAACAACACTGATCGTGTTGTCACTAACGGACAAGAATGACTTTAGTATAAAATAAAGTCGTACTAAATCCGTGACAAATTTAATACGATAGGCCTACGATACGATACGATGATGAGGATTTAACGTGTGCTTGAAAAATGAAAACTGACAGAGAACTGCCAGTTTAATCTAGCACACGGAGCCAAAGTAATTAATACGATGTGAGATGGCACGTACACGATTAGTAAGCAGGAAGTCATCGCCGAATAAATTGAGAGGACCACCTCCAGCCTGAACCACATGCCCCACTCCTGTCCACACCTTGTTGTCGCTGCCGTTACATGGATTCGGTACGTGGTAGCCGTTAGGTATCAGCGTCAGGCCTATACGATAACAGTCGACGACCAGGAAACAGCTGTAGACTGCTGCCGTCAGCAGGAGATACCGGTACTGCGGATGATGCGCCATCATCTAATAATAACAAAACAAATTATTGAAGCAGCTAGCGGCGTCTAGCAGGGGCGTTAGTCACGGTG
>Ga0056123_1000290_pt1 | contig 10458 bp, 8 predicted proteins | sample WorMetHEROISLAND_3_FD_71122 | JGI IMG/M metagenome (GOLD analysis project Ga0056123, IMG submission 71122) | Marine gutless worms symbiont microbial communities from Max Planck institute for Marine Microbiology, Germany - Olavius sp. 3 HERON ISLAND ...
GGGCAAGGCCCGCGCCGTCCATCGCGAAAAGAAAGCCACAGGTTAAAAGAAGAATGAGCGCCCCGCAGCGAAACCCTTTTTTGCGGGTGATGGTAAGGGACTGTAAACTTGCCGCCGTCACCCCCAGGAGATGACGGATTTTTCCCGAACGGCTCTTTTTGATGGGTGTCGTGTTCATTGTCTCTAGCTCCTTTCGTTTTAGTCCTGTTTCAAGGCCTGTTTTCAAGGTGGAACGTCAAACCGAACCACGCTCGCCCGCGAGACTGGGGATTGCTTCGTCGCAAGCTCCTCGCAATGACAGCCCCGCCAACATTTTCGGGCTGTATCTCATAGCAGGTTCAGGCTGTATATCATGGCAAGTATAACTTGTCAACACAAATCTGACACAACATTATATCACTACCCCTTTGCATTATATCCTTTTGGCCTGTCAGAATCTCTTCTCCCGCGTATTGCAAGTATCAGCCCTGCCGGCATCTTGTAAGCTGTTTCTCAAACCAGGCATAACCCGTCCGATCAGGCAGCGCTTCATACCCTCTTCTCCAAAATGTCTCTTTGGCAAGTACAATGAAAGTTTGTTGAAAAAATCCGCCTTGCGGGGCGTGTTTGGAGCGCCCAAACAACAAGCAATGACCCGCAAACAGGGAGGATGCCCCATGGTACGAGACCGTTGCGGGACATCTGTTTTTGTTCACGTTCAAGAAAGGCGAAAAATGTAACCGGAGGAATATGTCGAGGATACCATTTTGAACCGGACGCCGAAATTGGGCCAAAAAGGGTGTTATGCAAAGGTCTCGGTATGTCATGCCGGCCTGTTCAGTCAACTTCCGACCCTTGTTCACCGTCAGCGTTTCTACGCGGTGGTTGATGATTCCCGGTAACTTCTCCAAAGCAGGAACGGATTATGGCCCCGGGCGTCAATCCGGGATTTCAGCAATCCATTCCCGGGCCAAGCGCCGAAGAGCACCAAATTGCTTCATCCCCGAACATTTGCTTTATCCGGCAAAACCAGGGTAAAAGGATATGAACTGATGTCGGGATGCGCAGCCAGGACCCCTACCCCGACCTGCAACCCCGCTTGTCGTACAAACGCACACGCATGATAGAGGAGCTCAACCAATGCGCTATGGCCACACCGGCATCGTTTCAAAAGACTGGAAAAAGCCGGCCCAATTTTACATCGATGTTTTTGGGTGCACCATCAAACCTCCGGAACGGAAACTGTCCGGCCAATGGCTTGGTGATGCCACCGGCCTGACCAATGCCGGACTTGAAGGGGCCCATCTGCTCCTGTCCGGCCATGGCGAAAACGGCCCCACGCTGGAAATCTTTACTAAGGATGTGGAGCGGACCTTTGGTACAGCCTTGAAAAACGGCGCCGCCCCTCTCGGAAAAGTTACCGTAAAGGAAATTGACGGGATAGGACACTTACAACTGGTCTACTTCAGGGATCCCGACGGAAATATTGTTGAAATTCAGTCCTGGAACCAACGGCGCCGGCGTTTGGGATGAAAACGACGACCCAAGACGCGGTAACCGCCTCCCGGCGTTTTACGGTGATCGGTGCGGCGCTGTTAGCGCTTTTTTTAGGAGCCCTGGACGCCCTGGTGATCTCGGCGGCCATGCCCACGGTGGTGGCCGATCTGGGCGGGATGCATCTCTATTCGTGGGTCTATTCAGCCTATTTTCTCGCAAGGGCTGTCTCTCTACCCATCTTTGCCCTGTTTGCCTTTGCACCGCTCTTTATTCAGGGGGTGCAGGGGCAGTCGCCCATGCAGGTGGGGATGGCGATGCTTTCGTTGAGTTTGGGCTGGTCCGTGGGAGCGCTTTTGATGGGTCAGGTGATCGACCGCCTGGGGTTTCGCATCTGTGCGGTTAGCGGCGCCCTTTGTCTCATTTTCGGCTGCGTCATGACCCTTCTTTTTAACGCCCGGACATCGCCCCTGTTTGGTTTCACCATCTTTTTCATCATCGGCGTCGGTATGGGCATGGTCTCCTTGAGCACCCTGCTGGTGGTGCAAAATGGATTGGAGGCCAAAGACATGGGGGTGGCCACCTCCTCCAACCAATTTGGGCGCACGTTGGGCGGAGCCGTCGGAGTGGGGGTGTGCGGCGGTTTTATCGCCAACCGCTTTGACGAGTTGACAAAAGCGGTTCAACAATCAGGGATGGTAAACCGCCTGCCCCAAAGCTTGTCCGAAAAAGGGCTTGAGCAGATGGAGCAACTGTTTCAACCGGAAATTCAGGCCTTGCTGCCGCCGGAATTAAAAACGATGGTTCACGATGCAGTCAGCCGCGGAATCCGGGAGGTGTTTTGGACGGTGGTGATCGCCGCCATCCTCTGTTTGTTCGTGACCCTGCTGATTCCTTCCGACTCCCGCGGAGCGAAAAGGTGAGTGGATTTATTGCGGCGGTTCATCTGTGTCATGAGGCGTTGGGATGGGTAATGTCCCCTCTGTACGCGTGATGTCATCAGGTGCGGTTGTCCGGTCGGGTGTTTTTCCCGCTTCCGTCTCCAACCCGGCATCAGCCGTTTCCGGGTCGCCAAAGGACTCAATCTCGTCGGCCGACGGCAGGTCGGTCAGGTCCTTTAGACCAAACACTTCCAGAAAAAGCTTGGTGGTAGCGTAGATCAGCGGCCGTCCGGGAATCTCCTTGCGCCCTAAAATGCGGACCATCTTGCGCTCCAGCAGCGCCCGCAAAACACCGCCCGAATCAACCCCCCGAATCCGTTCAATATCGGCCCGCAGCACCGGCTGTTTGTAAGCAATGATGGCCAGGGTTTCCAAAGCCGCTTTGCTGAGCCGTGTCGGTTTGGGCTGGATCAAGCGCCGAATGTACTCGGTATACTCCGGCCGGGTACGCAACTGGTAGCCGCCGGCCACCTTGGAGAGACAAAAACCGGCGTTGCGCCGGTCATATTCTGCGGCCAGCTGATCCAGCGCTGTGGTGATCTCCCGGCCGGACAACTCGGGCAGGACCGGTTTGATCTTATCCAGGCTCAGTGGCTCTTCGGCGATAAGCAGCAGACTTTCCAGTATCGGTTTTAGATGATTCATGGTCGTTGCAGGAGTTACCGGCGCTACCGTGTCAGTTTCGGGTCTTGTCATCATCGTCCCGAAGGGCCGGGGAGTAAAATGTTGCCGACATATTCATCTCATCTACCCTCCATGGCCATAAACAGCCACAACGAACGATGAAAGTCTTTCTTTTTGTACATATTTTGGCAAGACTTTTCATATAAACGCGACGTTCCGCGGTTTCATAGGTAAAAGAGCCGAATGATGCCTGTCTGCACATGTTGGACAATTCTGACCAGCTCCAGCTTTACAATTTCCAAAATAGCCAAAAGCGTCACCACCACCTCCTTTTTTTTCACCGGCCGGTCAAACAGTTCGTCAAAGGTCACCGATCCTTTTTCTTCCAGATGATCAATGATTTGGTTCATGCGCCCTGTAACGGTAATATGATCGGTGGTAAAGGTGAGCTTCCGGGATTCTTCCATATTATCCAGAATCCGGCGAAAGGCGTCCATCAGTTCGAAGGTTCCCACTGGAATAAAGCCGCCGTCATCGGCCGCGGCGGGCCGGATGGCATCGCTGCTTTGGCGGGTAAAGGTGTCGACACCGAGAAGGTCCCGCCGGCTCAATTTTTCGGCGGCGGCTTTGATTTCAAGATACTCCTGCAGCGGCCGGACGATTTCCCGGCGCGGATCTTCCTCTTCCTCGCTGTCGTGAACGGGCAGCAGCATCCTGGACTTAATTTGTGTCAACGTCGCCGCCATGAGAATAAAATCACCGGCCACATCCACCTGCAAGGTTTTCATCCAGTTGATATATTCAAGATACTGGTCGGTGATCGTCGCGACAGGGATATCGTATATATCGACCTTGTTTTTCCTGATCAGATGAACGAGAAGGTCCATGGGACCTTCAAAAACATCGGTTAACCGTACTTGATAGGCGGTTTGCATAAAATTTTTCCATTGATCCCGGATTTTGCACGCCACGGATGGGTTCATTGGCAAGACAGCAAGGGCGAAGCTGTATTCCAATATCGCGCCCTTGATAACACAGCCAATGGACGCAGCCCGGGAGCGTCCGTCCGGATGAAATGTTACCAACTGTTATCCATGTCAAAACACCCAAACGGTGTTTGGGAAATAACCGTAAACATATGGTAACAAGCTGAAATATCGAATATAAATAATTTTCCGGTAACATTTCATGCAAAATTCGGGTTGATCGCATTCTGCGTCACTGCATATAAAGACCGCATCTTCCGGCATCCCTATTCAGTCGGAACGGATACATCAGGAACCGACGGCAGTAACGCCGATCTTCCGGCGGATTTCCGCCAAAAAGGGCGCACTCACGGCGCGTGCCTTGCGGGCCCCCTCCTTGAGTCTCTTTTCGATATAATCGGGCGCGGCCAACAGCTTTTCGTACTCAACACGGGCCGGGCCCAGGATCTGGTTAAGATATTCAAACAGATGTTGCTTCATCTCACCCCAGGCAATGCCGGCGGCATAACGCTTGCGCATCTCCGCCACCTCGGCGGGTGTTGCAAAGGCCTGAAAGATCTCAAAAAGAGTGCAGCCCTTGGGGTCTTTGGGTTCATCCGGCCCCAAAGAGTTGGTTCTGATTTTCATAATCAGCTTGCGAAGCTTTTTATCCGGCGCAAACAAGGGGATCGTATTGTTGTAGCTTTTACTCATCTTGCGGCCGTCCAGTCCCGATAAAACCGCCGTGTTCTCGCCGACCACCGCTTCGGGCAGCACAAAGGTTTCACCAAAGATATGGTTAAAACGGGCGGCCGTCTCCCGGGCCATTTCAATGTGCTGGAGCTGATCTTTGCCGACAGGAATCTTTTTGGCTTTGAACATCAGGATATCGGCGGCCATCAGCACCGGGTAGCAAAAAAGGCCCATATTGATCCCTTTGTCGGGATCTTTGGCCCGTTTCCCGGTGTTTTCCGCCATCGCTGCCTTGTAAGCGTGGGAGCGGTTTAAAAGGCCCTTGGCGGTCACACACATTAAAATCCAGGTCAGTTCGGGTATTTCGGGGATATCGGTTTGGCGGTAGAAGGTGGAGCGGTCGGTGTCCAGTCCGAGAGCCAGCCAGGCTGCGGCCACTTCCAGAGTGGATTGACGGAACCGTTGAGGCTCCTGGTTCTTCACCAGGGCATGGTAATCGGCCAAAAAGTAGAAAGAGGATGCGGTCCCCTTGCGGCTGGCTTTGATGGCCGGCCCGATGGCGCTCACAAGGTTCCCCAAATGGGGTGTTCCCGTGGTGGTGATGCCGGTTAAGACGATGTCTGAGGTCATAATCCGCCCGATCTTTTTTCAATTCGTTATGCTGGCGGCAACCTGTTTAGCGGTTATTGAAAGAAAATGCCAGTTGTTTTCGCTCTCGGCCGTCCAAGGATCATGGCCGGCGGAAATCGACCTTTAGGCCCGTACTGAATGTTTATCCCGGATTTTGCATGAAATTTTACCAAACTGTTAACTGACCAGAAGGTCGTGCCTCCAAAGCCGTCGCCTTGACCCAAACATCGAACCCGCCAACCGGTATACCGGCATTCATAAGTATACAGGCCCCGGTAATGATACAATTACGGTGACGCTATCACCCTAAGAGGGATTTTTGCGGGTATATCGGCTTGCAAAATCAAGCTCATCTTCACGGCTGCTGATTTTACCGTCCAGGCGGGCGTAAAGCGCGGCATCCAAAATCTCCTTGTAGCGGGGCCCGGTGGGGATATTGAGGGTGATCAGGTCATTGCCGTTGATCCTGTTTTCCACATGCCGCAGTTCGTTGAAATAGACCGTAACGCCTTGTTTGACCCTTGGGTCGGCAGTGGCGGCCATCATGTAGAGCAGCAGTTCCGGCTCAAACCCGGCAAGAGCTTTGTAGAGAGTGCTGTTGGCGAGGGTTGTTTCCGATTCGAGCCGGTGCAGGGCGTTGTCGGCCTTACAACGGGCCGTTGTAAAATAGCCCCGCAGCCGGGGCGCCAATTCCAGGCGGTGGCAGATTTCAAAGACGCTGCGGCGTTTGACCTGCCTGATGAGAATCAGAAAATGGGCAATCCATTGACGGCAGGGCTCATCCAAAAAGGATAGATTATACCAGGCCAAAACATCACCCATCGACTTGAAAAGCTTATCTAACGTATTGTTATAATGAATAGAGGGGTGTATTACGGCTAGCAGGTCAAATTCGTGCATCCGTTTGACAGCCCTTGCCGGATTCTTTTCTTCCAGGATGTGTTGCAGCTCGGTAAAGACCCGTTTACCCGACAGACGGTCAAAAAAGGCCATGCGGACAGCGTTGCGGATCAGATCGGCGGTCACTTTACCGATTTTACATCCAAAACGCTGTTCAAAGCGGATGGCGCGGAACACCCGGGTGGGGTCTTCCACAAAGCTGAGGTTGTGCAGCACCCGCACCGCCTTTTCCTTGATATCCTTGCGGGCCGCGAAAAAGTCAATGAGGACGCCGAAATGGCCCGGTGCTAACTGTACCGCCAGGGTATTGATGGTAAAATCGCGCCGAAACAGATCGTGCTTGATGGAACTCATGGCCACTTCAGGCAGCGCAGCGGGATACGTATAATATTCCATGCGGGCGGTGGCAACATCGATCTTAAATCCATCGGGCAGCACCACCACGGCGGTGCCGAATTTGGCGTGGGTATGGACCCGTCCTTCAAATTGTCCGGCAAGGGCTTTCGCTGTTAAAATCCCGTCGCCTTCAATAACGATGTCGATATCGTCATTGGGGCGGCAGAGAAACAGATCGCGGACAAAACCGCCCACCACAAAGGCGCGATAACCCAATTCATGGGCGATCCGGCCGATGTCACGCAGCAGATGAATGATTTTGGGAGAGCTGCGTTCCTTGAGTACGTTGGAGATGTCCCGCGTGCGGGCTGTATCGGCATCCAGCGTCGGGTGCGAACGCTCTGGCGGTGTTTCAATCAATACGTTGAGCAAGTTCGTCCGGGTGATGACGCCTGCAACCCGGTCTTGTTCCATCACCGGCAGGATGCGCTGCTTTTTTTCGATCACCCGTTTCTGGATCTCCGCCAGGTCCGCTGCTACATCTACAGTGACCACTTCACTGTCCATATAATCAGCCACCGGCAGGTGACTCAGTTGATGGTAGTGGACCTTTTCGATCACCTGCCGGGTGATATAGCCGGCCAGACGATGGGTGGGACCCACCTTTTCCATCACCAACAACGCATTGATACTATAGCGGTTTAACAGTTCCCGGGCCCTTTCGCAGGAGGTGTCCCGGTTGACCGAGAAGGCCGGTGATGACATTAACTGACGCGCCGTTTGAGGTGATTGAACAAATTGGCGTAACAGAGCCAGCAAGGTCTGTTCACCCTGGGCCAGGGTCTGTTTCTTTAACGTGGCCGCTGCAGCCGCGGCATGGCCGCCGCCGCCCATTTTTTTTAAAATACGGCCCACATCCACCTGGACGGTACGGCTACGTCCGATGATGTGGATCTTATTTTCCATCAACCCCAAAAGAAAAAGTGCTTTATAGTTCTCCATCTTGAGCATTTTATGAACCAATGCCGCAACATCGGGGATATAGTCCTCGGAAGATATTGTCGATATGACAATATCGTTTCCGTTGATACGGTGCGTTTTTGCCGCGTCCATCATATCGTTTAACAGGGCAACCTGGTCGCTGGTCAGCTCTCGTCGTGTTACATCGGAAATCGTTTTCAATTCGGCCCCCTGGTTCAACAGATATGCCGCTGCTGATAAATCCCGGGGAATGGTGGTATTGTAGGTAAAAGCACCGGTGTCTTCGTAAATTCCCAGTGCCAGGATCGTTGCCTCGTCGGGGGTCAGCGGGATCTTTTGCGCGGCGATGATTTCGGTAAGCAAGGTGACCGTGGCGCCTGTTTCGGCGATTACCTCATGGGCGCCCTTGATATCGTCGCTCAATGGGGGATGGTGATCGTAAATGTGGATATCCAGGTCGGGATTGGATAAAATGGCCTGGAAGGGGCCCAGACGCGACGGCTGCCGGGTGTCCACAATGACCAGTCGGTCAATCTGATCCAGGTCAATGCTGTCGATATCGGCGAGGTTGAGCAGATAGGCCATGGCGTCGATAAAAAAGCTGCGCAACGTGCGGTCCTGGGAGCCTGGAAAAACCACACGGGCGTCGGGATACAGTTTTTGAGCCGCCGCCATCGAGGCCACCGCATCAAAATCGGCGTTGATGTGGGTGGTGATCACACACAGCCCACCCCTTGACAAGGGCGGCGGCGCACTGACTGGTGGCGTATTCATCTATTGGGAATCCATCCTGTATAAACACAACTTTCCGGTAAAATTTCATGCAAAATTCGGGTTCAACTCACAAGTGCAACAAGCAACGGGTCGTGAAAAACCGAGCGAACTGCGGTATGCTCATCGCCTTTCTTTCACGACCCGGAAAGGAGTACGAATGAGTGGATAGACACAGAGACCTTTGCATAACACCCCTTTTGGCCCGATTCCGGCGTCCGGCTCAAAATGGTATCCCCGAAATGTTCAATATATTCATCCGGTTACATTTTTCGCCTTCCTTGAACGTGAACAAAAATAGATGTCCTGCAAAGGTCTCGTTGAATAACCGCCCCGGAAAAACACCGGACGTTAAAACGCCCAATGAGGTATTCTTTGGTCATACGTCAACCTCGGCGCCTATACTGTCAATCGTTGCACTTGTGAGTTGAATTCACGTCATATTCCCAATAATACTTTTTTACTCTTTCCTCAATTGGGGTTGTCTGTACTATTTGATTAGTCATAAATTCGTTGTTTTATAACGCGATTGTTCAGCCGCAAGCTCGGTTCTTGCGAAGCAGGGATTTGTCGCCCCTCTTGCGCAAGCAAAAGGGGCAACAAAAGAGCGCAGACGGCTACAACGCTTTGTTAGGTGGCCCTTTTAAATTATCACTTACATCTTTGACAGCATGTGTCCAATTGGGCGTTACAAGCTTCCAACTCAGATTCGCATTTTGCACTATCTCTGAAAGTATTTTCATCCCCCAGATTTATTTTCATCTTTTTTTTGGGGTTTGTCATCATTGAGTTTTCTCTCATAATTGGCATTCTTATTATTCCAGTTTTCTCATCTAGTAGTTTCGGTTCGATTTGATATCGAGACTTAAGTTCTTCCCCTTCGTTATTTTGAAATATTTTTTTGTAGTTATTTTGCGGAATTCTGAGAATTATTGATTCCTCCACATTTAAACCTACTTGTCCAGTATTCTTCTTCTCGATCTCTTTTTGTTGAGCGAAAGTTTCATTTCCAGTGCTTATGATGACACCAACAAATATTCCCGCAAAAAATAGTATGCCTTTTTTTGCTGCTTCTTTCATTATTCATTCTCCTTCTTTTTTTGTTCATTCTCTCATTCTTGATGCGGAATAACTTTAATTTTGTTAAGTGTATTTGTATGACAAACATCCATTGTCATGCCAAATTTATCTTCTTTACCAGATGAATTTGCTGTTACCTTTAATGATTGAATGTACACTCTATTTTTGTGAAACCTACTGGCTTCTGTCCTTTGGGGCTCTATAGCTACATTGTTTTTTGAATTCTCATCAGTGGTATAACTCACAAAATACGCTCCCTCTGGATATGGTATTAAATCAAATTGTTTTGCCCCAATATAATTGTCTTTTATGGCAAATCCCAACCTATATTTTGACATGTATACCTTATCGGTGAAGCAATTTTTATCAGAGTACATTGAGCTTATTCGTGATGGACCATCAAACACAATTCCCTTGTTTTTTGTATTTGTACCATTAATTAAAGTGTTGGTAATCACCCAAATGAATCCCAATATCAATGCCGTTAGAGACAATATAAACCCATATAAGAGTATTTTCTTGATTATATCTGCTCCTAATTTCTTTGTTAGTTTTGGAACTAATCCCTTTTTTATTATTAACGCCAAAATACTAAAAAATAATAAGGCAAAGAAACCCGCTAAAACCAATGGATTTTTTAATAAAGGCGCAATACCACTGAAATACTTGAAAAAATCATCACAAATTACATTTATTGTTGCCATATCCTTCCCTCTCTTTCTTCCTCATCATCGGGCACCTACCGTCTGTCGTTCAGCCACATCCATTCAGTAACTCAAGCACAAGCTGAGTCCTCGTCAAGGGCAAGCTTCGCTCGTGGGCTTCGCTCACCCTTGACGAGGACTCAGCTTGTGCTAACGGGCGTCGGTTTGCGGCGATGATGTTCATCATGAAATCCTTTCTAGTCGACCTAACGCTGCTAATCAGCCACGCTGCTTTTTGCGTCGGCTAAGTCATGACCACCGGCAAAGCCGATGGCTTGAAATTGTGAACCGCTCAAAGCGGGTATTACAACAGTCGCTTTAAAGTGACCGCCTCAAAATAAACTCAACTGGTCAACCTTC
>Ga0056123_1000291_pt1 | contig 10442 bp, 4 predicted proteins | sample WorMetHEROISLAND_3_FD_71122 | JGI IMG/M metagenome (GOLD analysis project Ga0056123, IMG submission 71122) | Marine gutless worms symbiont microbial communities from Max Planck institute for Marine Microbiology, Germany - Olavius sp. 3 HERON ISLAND ...
ATAGTTGGACTGAATGGGAGACGGGATATTGGATAAACGCTGTGGCAAGAGGAAGTTAATATCGTTTTAGGTATGGAGACAAATTTACATTACTCATAGTGCGCTTGAATGCAGCTAAAGTTCTAAAATCAACTGTAGTAGGCAGACCATATAACATAGTAACATTTCTACTCCACTTGCTGCGTTATTCCATTGTTAAATATTATGCAGTTGAAGGGACATTGAATGTTTAATTTTAGAAATTTATTAGAAACCCATGAACAAGATAATTGAGCAATAAAATCAGTTTTGTTGTTGACACTTCATGCACAGAAAAATGGTTGTTTTCTTGCACATATAACTGACAAAATTATGCGACAATTAACTTGCCAGAACCATGGCTTACTTTTTGGACCACTCTGTAGAGAGAGAGACTAGATATATGCTTTTTCTATGCTTTATTTTGTATTTTATGGGCATGGAAGTCGTCACCGTGGCATAGATTGGGTGGATGAAGTTTCGGCGGCTGCTTTTTGGGGCCACCCTAGAGGTGTATGCTTTATGTTGTATGCTTCATTTTGTATGTTATGGGCGTGGAATTTGTGGCTTATATTGGGTGGATGCAGTGTCGGCCGTTGCTGTTAAATTATTATGATATTGCTGCACATTGAGTTAACATCTGATGTGTTTTTGAGCATCCTGTCTTAAACCAACCTCGCCCTTACTGCAGTGAGGTCACTGTCAGAAGTGTTAAACAGTCATAACTTTAAAAGGCTGAACGTCCTAAAGGCGTCTACGGTCTACAGACAAACCCTAATCCTAATCTTAACGCTAACCCTAGTCCCTAAACCCAGGGCTGGAAAAAAAACCTAGGTTTTTTAGAAAACGGTTTTAGGTTTTTAGGTTTTTTTTAAAGGTTTTTTAAAGAATTTTTTTTAGGTTTTTTGATTTCAGTGTACAAATGAGACTGGACACAAAATTTCGACCCAGGAAGACCATCCTATACACCATTCTCTCTGTCACATCATTTTCTGTAAATTATAACAAGACTCACAAATCACGATTAAAATATGAAATTTAATATAATCTGTATAAAATTTGACCAAAAAATTAAAAAAAAAACTAAATTTTGGACTTTTGAAATTTTTAGATTTTTTAAAAAACCTAAAAAAAAAATTCAAAGCCATTTTCCAGCCCTGCCTAAACCCTAATACCGGTACTCTATTGAGTTCTGTCGGCTGTTTAAACGTCCAGCACCGACTGTGAAAATTCTGGTCTATACAAAGGCTATTTGAGATTTGTCCGTCTCGTCAGTGATTTCCAGTAGTCGTTTTTTGTTCTTTTTCATCATAATAATCTCCCGTATGTGTAAAATGTGTTTATTTTACCTTAAGAGTAAGTCTGGAGTTGAGTTTGGATCAGAACGGTGACATTTAGGTTTCCTGGATTACTGTGAAATTCCCGAACACGCCTTTTTGACGAATTGCTGAAGAGTGAAGACTTTCTTTCGTACCGGTAGTCTAGACTTGGTATTTATATAGTATATTCAGTTATCTTCGACTTATCGATCAGTCACTGCTTATTTGCTCAATAGGCCTATCCAAATTCCATTACGTCTGTCTTGCTCAAAATCTACTGTCTCTGACCAGGTTTTGTTTTGCACATAAAAAGGTGGAGACCAGGTCTCGATAAGTTGTGAACAGAAAAAAATAATTTGTCCTCGACTTGTCTGTGACTTGCGGCAGACCCGAGACCTGCTCAAAACTGATCAGAGAACTGGTTTTAATTACGATCATTTGAGCAAGATTGGAGTAACGGAATTTGAACTTTGCTGCTTTAATAACTTACGCCAGTTGCAACGCAGGCTAGTCGAAAACTAACATTTTATTTTTATTTTGTAGATTTTGTTTTGAGATCAGTAGAGCAGCTAGGACTGTTAACTAACTTACAACGCTTTATGTTCGTCGGTGGACGTGGTCATTGTTTAACGACGTATAATTTGTATTGGTTTGAATGTGTGCTTGTCCGTAGTTGCTGCAGTACTGGCTGGGCATGCTAAATGGTGCATTTTATACGGCATTAAATATGAGTGGGTGGCTGAGAACAGTGCGTTGTGTGTTTAATTGATCTTTCTTTACTTTTCTACGGCTGTTTTCTGTCGTAGATTTTAGCTTTCAGACCTTTTCGCAGTTCTTGTTGGTTTTCTTTTTAGGCCTTTTCTGTTAATTTAAAAAAACGTAAACTTGAAGATGTAAAGTTTTATCATGCCGTACTAGATCATTAATGTTTCGATGCACAAAAGATGGCGTTGGCGTCACGCTATACCGATCGAGTGGGCCAAAAAAACTGCACACGGTTTTCATTGCAATAACTTTGTCTGCTCTCAATCAATTTTCATAATTTTTGGCACATATACACTATAGGAAATTTGCAAGTGGATGATGCATAGTTAGCCCATCTAACACGGTTTGTGTAACTACACTACCTTGTAAAATCTTAAATCACAATTTTATCCATGTTCACTTCTATTCACTGTGCCAAAAATGTTACCCGTTTACTTTGTTAATAATTGCCAATTTTTTCAAATTTTCATAAACATAATTTTTGAAAGAATTTTACCTGACTATTATATTAGTTATTTATAAGTAATGGGTATGCCTAATTGCGGTCAGACTCAGAGGCTATTGCGATGGCAGCAGATGACGCTTTGATTCAAGCAATGCGCGAGAGCTGTGGACGGTTATGCAGCAACGAATCTTTTATAACCGTGGACCAAATTCCAGTCATGTGCTGTAATTTGCGTTATTTCATTTACTAACATGAATCTGATCTAAAAGTAAAGATTTTTCCTAGTGGTAATGTATTAATGATAGTAAATGTGCAAAACATAGGCAAAATTGTGATTTAAAATTTTACAAGGTAGTGTAGTTACATAAACCGTGTTAGGTGGCTGAACTATGCATCACCCAGTTGCAAATTTCCTATAGTGTATATGTGCCAAAAATTATGAAAAATGATAAGAGTAGGCAAAGTTATTGCAAAGAAAGCCGTGTGCAGTTTTTTTCGCCCACCATGTATTTAATTATTGTTTAATTCTGCGTCACGCCGTCACCTTAGCCCCCAAGAGTCCTATATTGGTAGAGCACTAAAACCAAATTTAATCTGGAGCTAAAATAAACGACATTTTCGGTCACTCACTAGACTCGTTTTCTGTGCTGTGCTCTTGGTGCGTCCAAAATGTATTTGAGGTCGGGTCTCCACTCTTCGCCCCAAACCCCACTGGGGGAGCTTACAACGCTCTTCAGACCGACGTTACGTCTGAGCGTGAGCGTTGGTTGGTCTGATGGGCTGGTGGGGAGGGGCTCGCTGCCCCCTCTCCAAGAACCTCTCCCACACTCTCGGCCTTCGGCCTCGAATTTCGGCCTTTCGGGCTACACGTGACACGTCAGGTGTGTGCCCCACCCCCCAAGACAAATTTATAGCTACGCTACGCCTATGTTCGTTTCCCATACATCGCTTAACGTTTACGTTTCACTTCGTGATTCAGATTAGGTTAGAATAATAATAATAATATCTGACAATACCGGCTTACAACTACCGCTGATCAGCCTATGACAGTTATGCGATTAAAATACAAAAGTTTAAATACATGCAGTAGATAAAATCAAGAAGAAGCATTTGTGCCAGTGTGAAGACTGAAGACAGAGATTGAATTAAACGTGTGTTCACAATCTAGATCTATGTCGAGATCGTACCACATTGTATGTAGTATAGGCTACTGGGCGCATTTATCGAGAATAGGCCTATGCATTTATGGAGTTACTCGAGGTCGGCTATAGGTCCATTGACCGCAAAATTCGTCGCCCATGAGACGCATTTATTAATTGGTAATGTAAGCTAACGGCGACTGACTGACTAGCTGCATTATCGCACTGATGGAAATCGATTATAATTTCCTGTTTAGACTCGTCAACGATGTTTACGTCGCCCTAATGTCGGTGTTGTTAAATTAGAGCTAATTACAACGGCGTATATTATAACCGTATACACGGACGTACGTACGGGTTTGGACTAATTACACGACCGACGGCTTTGTTATCAGGAGATGCATGCAGCCACTGCGGCGCCCACTTTGTCGCGCGCAATATGTGGTTGACGCTGGCGCAGCCGTGGTAGAGTAGGCACTATTTCTGATGCTAGAACTGTGACGTCAAGGGGAAAGGAGGCGCAAATGCTCGAAATAGCCTCAAAAAATTGCTACCTTCTAAAACCTTAAGACTCAAGTACCGTAGCGGTAGTTTATTTTTAGTGGTCTCGAATTGCACTACCGGTAAATAATTCACATCGAAAATGAAAAGTCGGGCTGACTCCCGCAATAGGGGGCACACCCTTTCTCCAATCTCTTACACGTTTTGGCTTGCTCCGTTTTACCAGAATTTACAATAAGGAATCTGCAGGCGACATAATGTTGTATTAGGCCTATAGGCCTACGCGTCAGTCGTCAACTGCACCTCGGCATGTTATGTTGTCACTCACTATTTAGTTATTTGAAGGCATGCTCCGTAAAGTTGCCCCATATTGTCCTAGGCCTATATATAGTGACTCAGCAAGTCACGTCGTCGAGGAATTTTAAATCTAAAGTTCTAAACTAAAGACCTATCTGTTTTCTCTCTCTTTTCCTGTGGTTTAGTTTTTTTTGCACTATTCACTTTAAATTTTTGATTATGGTTATTATGATTAATGATCAACTATAAGGCGAAGGTTCATTTACGTCAAAACTAGTCCCCTCTGCGAGACGTGATAATTCCCACTGTGTCAGACAATCGTGATGGACCACCCATCTGTTTCCGCCAGCATGTCGCCAGCTTGGCTACCGTCTCTAGCCATCTTCCTGGCTTACAGGGCGTGACGCGGGCCTGGCCAGGCAGCCCCGCTGTGTCGGCGGTGAACTGTCGTTACCAGATGGTGTTCTGCGCATGGCGTGCTGACGCTACATATCTCATCGATGATTGCCACGCTCGCCGCGCCTACAGGTACCTCACTCATACGTGGACGGTGGAGGGGCAGACAAACCGATAGCAAAACTCAACCGCTGCAGCAATAAATAAATAGGCCTAAATATTATTTATTTGCCTTACAAAACTGTTACGAAAAGGCGTAGAAGGTGAAGCTACAAGAACGCAGCTAAAAATTGCTCAAATAAAAATTTATCCCGCTTTAAAAATGCAATGGTAACGTCGTGACGTGTTGCAACTTGCAGTTTCTTTGTATTATTGTTCTGCTTGTAATACAGGTCTACCTTACACTTAACATGTTACTCTTGAATTTGTATACAGTAAAATATCTTAAGAGCCGAAAGTTCTCATTTCAACACAAACAGCAGGTATCATACTACGTGTAGGCCTACATTAATAATACAATAATGTCATTGATTGGGTCGAGTGTCGGAGTCGGCAGATCGAATCATGAAACCGGAGCACAATAATGAGATGGCGGCGCTGTATTAAGTAGCTGTTTGAAGTTGTCCCCGCATCAAAGTTTCATCTCCACAGACGGCACACCGCACAGAGTCTACAAGTGGAGTGGCCGTGGCGACCGGACGGACGCCTGGTTGGCGGTGTGGGTCGGCTCGATACTGACCGAGACAAAACAATGCGTGTCGGGGCGATCCTGGCGCCACTCCGGCAGACTGCCAGACAGACAGACAGAGAGAGACATTGACGGGTGAATAGGACGCCACCGCCGACCGATCGAGCGACCACTCCGACCAGCATGGCGTCTTTCTCCGTGTCTGATCAGTTGATCTTCAAGGTTCGTCCGACTGACTGCCGTATCAGCTGCGTCTTCTGGTGGCGTCACGGGGAATAACTGTCAATGTTGCGTTATAGCAAACTATTTTAATTTTTTATCACGAAATTTGATTATTTCCTTATTGTTATTATTATGAAGCACCGTAAAGGGAAAGTCGTTAGGTAAGCAGGTAATCGAATTAGACGCTTGCTATAAAACACTTGCTTGAAAAGTACACTGTTGTCATGCGAACGTAACGAAGAGTTCAAGTTCGTGGAACTAAGCATGTACATGTACGGTAGCGAACGATCTAACCGAGAGGAATGAAGGTGTGCCATTCGCCCACCTGGCACCGGCCGGACAATTGTCCCCTCCCCAGACAATCGCCCCCTCCATTTAATTGTACTACTGGGCGGTTCCTAGCATACAATATATTCCTAGTCTGTCCACGTAATAGCGCTAAATATATTGAATATAGCGCTATGGAATATTGGTCGATTTTTCAGTGTCTGTGTCTTTCAGACACAGGTCGTGACTGACCCGTCAATAATTCATTAACCTCCCCACATCACCGTGCTGTCGACATCGAACACAATCCCCGCGTGTTCACACTCGGTGACAGGTGATCGTCCCCACAGCGTCGCACAATTATCAGATATTGGCGGCGGCGTCAGTCGACCGCAGGGCGTCCGTCTTCCAGCCGACGTCTCGACAAACCGTAATCAGCTGTAATTGCGGTTGACCGCCGTGACTGGACTTACTGGCGCCAGAGTGACCGCTGACCACTGACCACCGTGGTCAACTCCGCTACCCGACTGCTTGTCCTTCTCACTAGGCGCCTCCATCTTTGTGGGATCGGTAATTCGACCCGAGTCCATTAAACCGTGAGACTGAGCAACGCCCAGTTGCACAGAACAGCATATAAACACAGACCAACTATCGCCGCTCTATGGTTTGAACGTCAAAGCTATCAAAGCCGTGCATTAACTTCTTAAACTCCGGACTGCCTGCTGATTGTTAATTGATATCAAGAATTCGCCGTGTATAAAGTTTTCAGTGCATGCATAATGGTGTTTATGGACGTGGGCGACGTTCTACTGCGTGATAAACTCACCAGTTTGCGCCTCATAGAGAAATTATTCATTCAGCGTCGACAGGATGAAAACTGATCCGGTAACAAAAAGTCGACATGCTACCGTGCGTCCATGCCCTGAATAGGTTGTAAGTTGAATAATATTGTAACCAAGAGTCAGCGATCTTGCGCAAGTCTGAATAGGTCGTTGGCGTAATTTTTGAGTTTTGTGGGTAAGCTTAGAACATTTTTTTTCATTCCAGAAAAGCAAGACAATTAAAGGCTGATGTTATAAAAAATACAATAAACAGCATTTATGCAATATTTTCGTAAGCAGAGTCAGTTTTGCCATGTACAATCGAGACAACCAACATTGTTTGAGATACATGTAGTCATGTACTGTCGGCTAAGCGACGCATTCTGCTGCATTTTCTGCTACAGTACAAAGCACTAGCTCAGTGCCGAGTAGGCGCTACATGTGAACAATAGCCGCTGCCGCTGTATATCATGATCATCGAGCAGTTCTATTGTCTCACAATCGCCACCGACCGGCTAAATCCTTGTGTGCCCTGACGCTGTATTGTGATCGATCTCGCCGACACGTACGTACGTCATTATTATCAAACGATCACTCCGTCTCGACTCGCTAATGCAACGCCGGCGCCGCGAATCCTACTGCAGGTGAACCATACCGTACGGCGTACGGCGCCTCGGTGATCATCCTCTCCTCTACGAACTTTGTGAATGCCGCGCTGTCTGCAACAACGCAAGTCTGCGTCGACGGTCGATTAACACTTGACCAAGCACATCGAGGGCGGAGCCTGCCTTCTGGGCGACCGTCTTGCGAAATGTAACAAGAAGCTCAGCTGTTGCTGTTGCCGACCGTTGTCTGGAATAGTCGGGGTCAGCGTGAGCATGTTTTCTTTATAGAGTTTCAAACGGAAAGCTGCATCTTTATTCGCCACGAAGGCAGCAACATTAAGAACAGAGTAGTACACATATAAACCACATAGGCCTACAGTAAGAAATGATAAAGATAAAACCGTAATATCCATAATATGCTTGCCTGTCAGCTTTTTCACCGAGCGCTGATACATCGTGCGGCAAAAGAATCTGTAAGCCTAGAAGTGAATAGGAAGTGCCCTCCTGGGAACATAATTATGACGGTGCAATTTTAACCTCGTGCACCGACCGTGAGCGCCACAATTCGGTTGCATGCAGAAGTACTATACGATCGGCAAAAAAGTAAAATTCGCCTTTGTGCTAGTGCAAACGATGAAAATTTTGCCAACGTGCAATAGTTCGCTAATTAACGAAAACCGACGTATTTATTAAGTTCTATAATGTATGCATGTGCATGTGATTCATTTTGAAAGTAAGGAACCCGACGAAGACGAAAAACAACACAACGAAAACTAATCAGCTGCACAACGGAAAAGTTTGTCTACGGTGCACAAAAATTAAAAGGGTTAAAATAGGCACTAAATCCACTAATGAATGGCAGGCGGACAGTAGCAGGCGGTCATCATTAGGTCTGCAAATATTGGACACAAATGGCTGACCACCATGGCCGTATGTTTAGACCCCACATGGAGTCGTCTAATTGGCAACGTGTTGCCGCCATCACGGGCTAATTGTTGCTACTGCAGACTTCCTGCTGTGTCCGTCTCCCGTGGGTCGATTGTTCCGTCTCGGGCTTTAACTAGCGACCAGCGCCGGTCTTCCGGGTCGTGCGAAACCGCTCCCACCCGACCACAGGACAGGTCTGTCTAGGGACGGCCCTTCCGTCAAGCTGTGGGGATACCTTAGATGTTAGGAGTGCGCCGCGGCGGAACCAGCCCGTGCATGGGAAGGCTTATGCATTAGCAATTACTTCGTTACGTCACAGTCTTGCCAGCTCGATGTGGAACGTCGAGCTCGACTTAAGTATAGCACACTTTTGAATAAGATGTAACAATTAAACAACAATTAAAATCACGAACATGATCTAGAGACAATCATGCATTGCAGTACACTATAGGGATGTCTTACTTAAAACAATAACGCCAATTCTGACTTGTCTAGTCTACTTTTATGAACGTTAAAGTATTCAAGTTTCCTCTACATACATCAGAATACTAATTATACTATCCGTCTCGTTTCAGTTTTTGAGTTCGTACTTCGTAGAGTTTGTCTGAGCTTTGAGATCCGCGAAAGTAATGGACGATGGTCTAGGCGGTAAAACCCTGCAAGCAGCTTCAATGTTACCACTGCTGTGCTGCCTTGTTGGTCGCTGTACGCTTAGCCTTTGATGCTTTCATTGTTTCATTCACGAGGTACAAGAAAGTTACAACACAAGACTAACTCAACAGCAGCATTGCTTTTGTTCGCAGCGTCTTGCTGGCAAATCGTAGCCTGGCCTGGCACTGTTATCAGTCACACAGTGTGTATTATGAAACTGTTAAATGCAAACAATGTACAGAAACTGTCAAGATTTGTCAGATATAGTTTCCTTAAATTTGACATTTGAACTTACTAGTGTTCAACTGGCAAAAGGAACTGGCAAAAGGCACGAAAAATTGAAGAGAAATTTTGTGACTGTCTGCATACCACATTCGATCAATCACGCACGCCAATCGTGTTTTCTTTTTAGCGACGTTTATGTTTATGTTAATTTTTAATCTATTTTTCCTTTTCTATTGATGGTGAATAAAGATTATCAAAATCTATTAGGGCCTACATATTGCATGCTGTTATGACGAAACTCGGTGGCTTTTCTTTTCCATCCTGACTAATTATTTGGTTTAGTCTTTCATCTTTGAACTTTCATCCACGACAATAACGGATATAAAATGTCTTATATGAGTGAGTATGTTGACGGAGACATGATATCAGCTAAGGAGAGCTTCTGTTTCTTTTTACGTAATACAAGTTGTCTCTAAGCGTCGTCGTCACCGTGATTTTCTGCTTCGGGTAATTGACAGCACCGTTCACGGACTGCATGTTAATTGCAGGGAACAAGTGGGCATACGGTTGTTACTAATAAAAACAAAACTGACTCAATCGAGTTGTAACTTCCGCTGACGCACGTGGCACGCTCTTTAAATTAAAGCTCCGATGCTAATCAAAGGATTGCCGCCGGTGACGTCAGTGATGACGAGCAGACAGGCCACGCCCACTCGGTGTACGTTGCTGGCAGCTGCTGATGCTGAATGGACGAAGCCACGCCTACCGACGTCACCGTCACACTCCGCGTGTATCCCAGTTGCCTGGCAGTGGAGTGGACAAGTGCGTCGTCGTAATAGTGACTATAGAGCGTATATAAAAATAAGAAATAAGAATTGACATCATTGTTGAGCCTCAAAGTAGTCATACGTACGACTCGAAGTGTCAAGGTCCTAATCGTAACGGAGCTACAAGGTAGGCCCTATGGCTACGTGTTATCATCTGATAGGCCTATCAGAGTCATCTAGACTGGAAAAATCAAAACGACACACATAGCTTTTTACCGCGCGATGCACTTTAGTGCAAAGCGCGGTATTGCGATCGCATGTCGTCTGTCCGTCTGTCTGTCCGTCTGTCTGTCTGTAACGTTTGTGATTTAGGACCACGTAGGTCGGAA
>Ga0056123_1000292_pt1 | contig 10424 bp, 8 predicted proteins | sample WorMetHEROISLAND_3_FD_71122 | JGI IMG/M metagenome (GOLD analysis project Ga0056123, IMG submission 71122) | Marine gutless worms symbiont microbial communities from Max Planck institute for Marine Microbiology, Germany - Olavius sp. 3 HERON ISLAND ...
GATCACCCCCGGCTAAAGCCGGTGGTTTCGTCCAGTCGGCGTAAACAACCACCCCATAAATGGGGTGGCCTTCCGACCGATAATTTAAATAACGTTGACGCACCACAAACCCATCGTCTTAAAGACGATGGTAATTTAGTGACCAATGTCGGCCCAAAAAACAGCACCCCGCAGCCTCCTGTTGTAAGCCCTGTTTTACGTGGAACGCCAAACCGAACCGCTTGCCCTCGCCCGCGAATCGGGATTTGGCGGATGTCGATCCGGCTTTTTCAACAGTTCCGGACCCATGGCCAATTCACCCGACAGGGCTAGTCCCGCATGGGGGGTATCAGGTCGTTTCTCTTTTCAGGCTTGAAAGGCGGTACGGTTTGTCTTATCATTGTTTTCACCTCGTTGGTGAGGGTTGCGGGTTGATGAATCACCTCCTGTCTGCCTGAATCAACGAGGTTTTTCAACCTTTTGGACTACTTTCCGTATGATTCATCACGGATCCTGGGAGATTCATTGAAACCGCATTCCGATTCTGGTAAATTTTTGCGCTTACTGATGCTTGGATTAAACATTCAGTAAAATTCTCAACCTGGATCATGCGCCTCAATATGATGTAACTCATTATGGCTGCTACCTCAAATAATAACCCTTCGGGAAATTGGTTCAAGGACCGGCTGTTACGCGGGAATGAGTATCGGTTTTTATGTTACTTCCCCTTTAAAAAGAGCCTGTCCCAATGGCTGCTAACCCTTTTTTACTCGGGTATTCGCATTGATCCGGAACAAAAAAAACTGCTCCGGCAGCTCCCGAAAAACGCCTCGATTGTTTACGTCAATAAAACCCCCAGCCAGTTTGAGTATCTTTTTTATCACAACCGGTTTCCGCAGTTGGGGTTAACGTCGCCCGAAATCGGCATGGAATATCGGGTGCTGATTTGGCAGCCGATATTACGTTTATGGCGGGTGGCGTTGTCCCATCTTTACCAAAGTCTGATACGCCGCCATTTTCCCGACCCTTACGATAGCGGCTATATCCGCAGGCACCTGGATGACGGTAAAGCCGCCATGTTGGCCTTGATGGGTGAAAAGGGGTTTAACCGTCGTTTCGTAAAGCATAAGACCGGCCCGCTCCAGTTTCTGATCGAATACCAGAAAGAGATCCACCGCCCGGTCTGCCTTGTGCCTCTTTTGATGATCTTTGGCCGCAAGCCTGAAACGGCATCCGGTTCCTTTAGGGATATTCTTTTTGGCACCAGCAGCCGTCCCGGATTTTGGCGCAAGGTGATCCGTCTCTTTACCCAGCCTGAAAAGATATTTGTGGAAGTGTCCGAGCCGCTGAATTTACAGACGGTGCTCAACCAGACCGCGCCGGAAGACCACGATCCCGTGCGTCTTTCATTGGCGGTACGGGGGCAACTGCTGGATCAGATCAACCGTCACCGCCAACGAATCACCGGCCCTTCGCTAAAAAACCATCTGGAGATCAAGGAATCCATTTTAACCAACCCGCGCCTCGAATCGTACCTGACCCATTACGCCGAATCAAAAAAAACAGACCTGCGCAAGGTTCATAAAAAGGCCAGCGAGTATGTGGATGAAATTGCCGCCAGGTACAGCCCGACCTTTGTGGAGTTTGCGGCGCCCATCGTCAAATGGATCATCACTACCATGTTTGACGGTATCAGCGTCAACACCCAGGCCGTAACCCGGCTTAAAACGAAAGCGTTCAAGGGTCCGCTGATTTTTGTGCCCTGCCATAAAAGCCACCTCGATTATCTGACGATCCCCTATGTTCTTTATACCAACAACCTGCCGCCACCCCATATTGTAGCCGGTAAAAACATGTTTTTTTGGCCCTTTGGGGCCATCGCCCGATCCGGTGGAAGCTTTTCCATCCGCCGCACATTTCGAGGCGCTGCCCTCTATTCCAGGGTATTTGCCGAATATGTGCATAAACTGCTCAGCGAAGGGTTTAATATTAAAATATTTGTCGAGGGCACCCGCAGCCGATCAGGCAAACTTCTCGTGCCCAAGTTGGGATTTCTCTCCATCCTTGTTGCGGCCTGCAGAAACGGTGCCTGCGAGGATATGACCTTTGTGCCGATCTATATCGGTTATGATCAGGTGGTGGAAGACAATGCCTATCTTCACGAGCTGGAAGGCGGGGAAAAAAAACCGGAGAGTTTTTTCCAGGTCATCAAGGCGCGCAAATTTTTAAAAAACCGCCACGGCAAAATCTATGTGCGTTTTAACACCCCCATTACCTTGACGGAACTGGCGCGAACCACCCGAATTGATCTGATGAGCGCCACTTCCAAGCAGACCAATCAATTGATCCGCACGCTGGGCGATCGTATCATCAATGCCATTGACACGGCCTCTTTAGTCACTCCCCACGCTTTGGCGGCGGCGGCGCTTCTCAACAGTCCGCAAGATATCATTACCCATAAAGCCATCAGGCAATACATCGATATCTATTTGAAATTTTTGGATTCCCAAAAGACAGCGCTGTCCGACACTTTGATCATCAATACCGAACATGCCGTTGAGCAGGCGGTGAACCATTATATTCAGAAAGGATATATCGATCGGGTTGATTCAAAAAAAGAGGCGATCTACCCGGAAAGCCGCTTTCAGGTGGATGCGGCAAAACGGGCCGGGCTCGATTATTATAAAAATAATTGCATCTTCTTTTTTGCGCCCGCCGCTATTACCGCCACCGTCATTCTTACCCGGGACGCCTTTTTATTCGCCTCGGCCGACCTTCGCGCGGGGTACCGTTTCTTAGAGAATCTATTCCAAAATGAATTTTCTTTTGATCCCGACATTTCAGTTGAAACAAAACTGCGCAAATGCCTGAAGGCGTTTATTGACGACGCTATGATCATCCCCCATCCCACAATACCGGATGCTTACAACCTCACATCGTCGGGTTTTCGTAAATTGCAGTTGTTTGCCAATTTTTTAAAGCCCTTTTTAGAATCGTACCTCATTGTGGCTACGGTGTTGCAGTCAACACCCCGCAAGAAGCTGAACGGCAAAAACCGGCTTAAATTAACCATGGCCGCAGGCAAACGGATGGTCAAAAACAAGGATGTCCGTCACAGTGAGGCGGCCAATAGAAATTATTTTGAAAACGCCCTGGCCTACTTCAAGGCCCAACGGGTTCACGGCGCTGAATCCATGGATCACCTGCGACCCATCAAAGATCAAATTCAACGCCACCTGGAGTATCTGCGGGAGTAGGGGTAAGGTTGAAGGGTCACCTTTGATGAATGCATTGATTTTAGCGGCCGGACTTGGCGCCCGCCTGCGACCCTATACGGAAAAGCTGCCCAAACCGCTCTTTCCTATAGCCGGGACCACGCTTTTGGACACGGCTGTTTCCCGGTTGGCTGCCGCCGGCTGTCAAAAAATTGTCATCAACACACATCATCTAGCCGATCAGATTCACGCCCATATTGATGCCCACGATTACCCTGTCCCCATCGCCATATCCCATGAGCCGGAAATTTTGGGGACCGGCGGCGCCGTTCAAAAAGCGTCACAGTTGTTGGGCTCAAACCCCTTTTGGGTGGTGAACAGCGATATCACGCATGACATTCCCCTGGCCGCGGTCTATGCATACCATCTGCAACATCTCCATCCGGCTACTTTAGTGCTGGTGGATGATCATGACTTTAACACCGTCTGGCTGGACGTAAACGAAAACATCCGCCATTTCCGGCGACAATCCGTTACGGATACACGCAAGGGCCGCTGGTTAACCTTTACCGGCGTTCAGTTGGTGGATCCAAGAATATTGGAGTACATACCATCCCGCGGTTTTTATTCGATTATTGATGCCTACCGTTCGCTCATCCAAAGCGGTTTTGAAATTCGAGGCTGCTTTGTAAAAAAAGCAAACTGGCTTGATGTCGGCACGCCGGATCGTTTTCAGCGGGCGGTTCGCCGAAAAATAGCATCCACCCTTTTAAAGCAGAATAAAAGTACAAAGAACCAAAAGATCCGTGTGAAAACACTGGCCGGCGACGGTTCGGATCGCCGCTGGTCACGCCTTAGCATGGACGGTGACAGCGTTATTTTATGCGAGCACGGGATCACCATAGGCGCCGGGACCCAGGAGATAGACGCCTTTTCCGCCATTGGAACGCATTTAATAAACCGGGGAATCAGCGTCCCCACACTCCTCCATCACGACCGCTTTAGCGGCCAAGTGTATCTGGAGGACCTCGGTGATACACATCTGCAGGATGTGGCGGCCAAGACATCAGACCCTGCAACGCTAACGACTCTTTATGCAGGAATTTTTCGGCGTCTGTTTCAACTGGCCACAGACGGCGCCAACGGGTTTGATCCGGCCTGGGCCTATCAAACCCCTTATTATGATAAAGATGTGATACTTGAAAAAGAATGCCGCTACTTTTTAGAAGCTTTTGTCAACGACTGGTGCGGTCAAAATGAAAAATGGGCCACCTATGCCCCGGAATTTGAAACCATTGCCGATGTTATTGAAACCCACGCTATTCAGGGATTGCTGCACCGGGACATGCAGTCGCGCAACATCATGATGAAGGCACCCGCCGAGCCATATTTTATCGATTTTCAGGGCGCCCGGCTGGGGCCGGTGCAATACGACCTGGCATCACTGCTCATAGATCCCTATGTGGCTCTTTCCCATGCGTTCCGCAGTGAACTGACCCACATGGCCTCGGCTTTTTATGTGAGCAAATTGAGGTGCGACCCAAAATCTTTCAACCGCGCTTTCGCCGCCTGCGCCCTTTCCCGTAACCTGCAAATACTGGGCGCCTTTGCGTACCTGACCCTGCAAAAAGGCAAAACGGCTTTTGCCCGATATATCCCCAGGGCATTGGAGCAGTTGCAATCATCGCTGACGCAATATACTATTGAACTTGGGGGCGATTTGCTGCCCCGGTTGAGAGCTCTGGCGGCGCGCCTGAAGCGCCACCTCCCGAAATCATTCAAACCGGTATGAGAGGGAAACGTCAATGCAACCGATTCAGATCATGGTCAACGGTATGCCCGGCAACATGGCGATGCGGGTGGCCGCCGCGGCCCGGAACGACATCCGTTTTAACGTGCTGCCCGCTTCGCTGACAGGGCCGGAAATTGAAACCACTGAAGTAGAAGTTGCCGACATGACCGTCCAACTTTTTCAACCCCGCCAACGCCCCGAGGCCATCGCCGGGATCAACGCCTTTAGCGGCCCTCTCATTGCCGTTGATTTTACCCACCCGACCGCTGTGTATGAAAATGCCGCCTTTTATTGTGAGCGTCAAATCCCTTTTGTCATGGGAACTACAGGGGGTAACCGGGATCAATTGGTTGAAATGGTCGAAAATGCGAAAAATACCGCCGTTATCGCCCCCAACATGGCCAAGCCCGTCGTGGCCTTTCAGGAGATGGTAGCGCACGCCGCGGCCTCTTTCCCGATGGTTTTTCAGGATTATCAGTTGACCGTGGTGGAAAGCCATCAACAGGGCAAGGCCGACACCAGCGGCACGGCCAAAGCGGTGGTGGGCGGTTTCAATAAAATGGGCATCGATTTTGGTGTTGATGAGATCACCCAGATCCGTGATCCCGAAGCACAGCAAAAAGTCGGTATTCCTGAAAAATATCTGGACGGCCACGGCTGGCATACCTACACCCTGACCTCACAAGACCGGACGGTGAAGCTTCAATTCACCCACAATATCAACGGCCGCCAGGTTTACATGTCCGGGGTCCTGGATGCGGTGAAATATTTACACACAAAAACGGCGTCAGGCGCTTCCGGGAGAGTCTTTGATATGATGGATGTGCTGAAGGGTAATTGAGCGGACATCCTCCAACACCTTTTTTAGGGGAATGTTGTATTGGGTCGCCGCCCGCTTGCAATCATCATATTCAGGAGAAATGTTGATAATCTTCCCATCGTAACGCGCCACCTTAACTTGAATGGCGCCATAATCCGTATCGATTTTTTCAATCCTCCGTTGGGCCGTGACTCGATTTTCGGTGCGCCAGCGAACCCCGATGGTTGTCGCCTCTTTCAGCAGGGTCTCCGTTAATTTTTGTCTCAGGGCTGGTGGGCAAAGAACGGATAGAACAGTACCCGGACGATTTTTTTTCATCTGTACCGGGGTCAAAAAAACATCCACCGCACCCTCGTCAAACAATCGATCAAACAGGTAGTCGTAAAGCTGCGGGTTCATATCGTCAATATTGGTTTCAACCAGGACAACGCGTTCCTTTTCATCTTTTTCTTCTTTACCTTCGGTATCTCCGATAAAGAGGCGCAGAAAATTGGGAATTTCCAAATCAGCGGTCCCGGAGCCATACCCGATTTGGCGGACGATCATTTCCGGCATTGGCCCAAAGGCGGATGACAGTGTTGACAGGATCGCCGCTCCGGTCGGAGTCAAAAGCTCGCCCGTAACGTTGGTTGAATAAACCGGCTTCTCTTTCATTAGCGCCGCGGTGGCAGGCGCCGGTATTGGTAAACTGCCGTGAGCGGATTCAATCGCGCCAAAACCCGTATGAATTGGTGAACAGACGATTTTTTGAATCCCGAGCAACGAAATGCCAATGACACTGCCGACAATATCAACGATGGCGTCAACAGCGCCCACCTCATGAAAATGGATCGAATCAATATCGGTTTGATGAACCTGGGCTTCCGCTTCGGCCAGGCGCAAGAAAATCGCCTTGCTGTTCTCTTGGATGGATAGGGCCAGATCGCTCTGTTCAATCAGATTGTAAATATGAGAAAGGTTTCGGTGTTGATAAGCCTCGGGCCCATCAATATGAACGTGTACTTGAGTACCGCCGATCCCCTTTTTGACGGCCTTTTCGGTGGTTACGGAAAAATGGGGCAAATTGAGCTTCGCCAATTCTTCGCGTAAATCTTCCGGCGGCATCCCTGCATCAATCATTGCTCCCAGCACCATATCCCCGGAAGCACCCGCAAAACAGTCAAAATAGGCGGTTCTCAAAGTTCTTCCCCGACCATCGGTTGATGTGATTCACCCAATTGATTAATCAGGCCGGCCTGGTAACCCGCGCCGAATCCATTGTCAATGTTAACCACCGAAACACCGGGTGCACAACTGTTTAACATGCTCAGCAACGCGGCCAGGCCGCCAAAACTGGCCCCGTAACCAACACTGGTGGGCACACCGATGACCGGGCAGGCGACCAATCCGCCCACCACACTGGTCAATGCGCCTTCCATGCCCGCCGCCACCACGGCAACACGCGCTTGAAAGAGATCTTCCCGAACTTCCAGAAGCCGATGGACGCCCGCCACACCGACATCATACAGGCGATTCACTCTATTCCCCAGTGTTTCCGCCGTCACCGCCGCCTCTTCGGCTACAGGCATATCCGATGTCCCTGCGGCAACAATCGCAATGTTGCCCACAGTAAGACTCTTTTGCGGATTGACCACCACGATACGGGCCACGGAGTGGTACTCACAATTCAGATCCATTTCTCTGATTCCGTCATACACCTGAAGATTGGCCCGCGTCGCCATGATATTATGATGCGATGGCGCCAGGCGCTCCAGGATCCCCTGGATCTGATCAACGGTTTTGCCCGCACAATAGACCACCTCCGGCACGCCCAGGCGAAGCGAACGGTGGCTGTCAATTTTGGCGAAGCCAATATCTTCGAAAGGGAGGTTTTTCAGCCGCGCCCGTGCGGTATCGACATCAACCGCACCGTCTCTAACCTGCTCTAATAATATCGTAAGTTTTTGGCGATCCATTTCATCTGTCCGTTACTGTGACAAGTAAGGCGTCCTCTTTGTTGCTGTCCCGTTCGGGCAATGGGAAGAAACACCCTCGCCTTTGGGCGGTTGAGAATTCACTATGTCTCGTTGATCGCGCGATTTAAACGTCCTATTCCATAACCTTCAAGATCCAACGCAACGTAGAGAAACCCCAAACTTTTTAGATAAGAGACAAGTTTTTGCCGCACCGGCGGGTCCAGAAAAGCGTCAATTGCGTTGGCCGCTATCTCGATTCGGGCGGTGTCCCCTTCATGCCGGACGCGGACTTCTTTTGATATGCCCAAGGTACGAATAAAGGCCTCCCCTGCATCCACCTGCTTCAATTTTTCCGGGGTAATCAATTGGCCGTAGGGAATCCGTGACGCCAGGCAGGCGCATGAGGGGTTGTCCCAGGTTGGCAAGCCCAGCGATCTCGACAACTGCCGGATCTCCTTTTTTGTGAGCCCGGCTTCCCGTAAAGGGCTGCGGACATGCAGCTCCCTTGCGGCGCGGCTGCCCGGTCGGTAGTCGGTTTGGTCATCCATATTTTCGCCGTCCACCACCCAGGGGATCCGTCGCTCGGTCGCGATACGGATCAATGCGCCAAAGCGGATCTTTTTGCAAAAATAGCACTTATCCGATGGATTCTCAATAAATTCAAGGTGCTCCATTTCGTTGGATGGCAACGTTATGTAACGGACGCCCGTTGCCTTGGCATACGCCTGGGCGGCCTGTTTTTCATGGGTCGGGGTTGTGGCCGAGAGTGCCGTAACGGCAAGCACGCGGGTATTCAAGGTATCAATGGCAGCCCGCAATAAAAAAGTGCTGTCCACGCCGCCTGAAAAGGCCACCAAAACCTCTCCCAACCCTTTTAATATTATTTGCAACTCTTTATATTTGCCTTGGATTTCCATTTCAGCAAAACGGCATTTCATCCCAGGACCGCGGGTATTACGCCAAACGCTGTTTGGCCTGGGCCATCAGCCTGCCGATGGCGATTTCCTGGGGACAGCGATGCTCAGCTTCGCTGTAATCGATATGGTTCAGGCGACGGCGGACGCTTTCCGGCAGATTTCTGAACCTGGCAGCCGCCCTTTCATAGTCGCCGTAACTTTCGGCGTACATCAGGTAGCGCATGATATCGGCGATGGGAACATTTCCCGCCATGGCGTTTTCACAAATATCACTGCATCCCGCACAATAGGAACATGAAGTCGCATCGGCATAGCCCGCCATCTGTTCCAAGTCCGCTGCTGACAAGCGCGTTTTGTCCATGGCCGCGGCTATATTCGCCATTAAAATCGTCATGTTGGGCATCTGGGAACAGATTGCCGATATCCTGGGATTTTCCCACACCGCTTTTAGTTTGGCCTGTTCCTGGGTAAACCCCTTTTCAAGAAAGCGCTCTTTAAGGGCCGGTTCCTCGTCGGAAGAGAAGATGCCCTGGCCGCCGCCCTGGGTTTTCATGGCTGTCAAGCCGATACCCATATCTACGCACGCGTCCACGGCCTGTTTCATCTTCCGTTTGTGCATGAGTCGATAATTGTAGGTCATCATGATGCCGTCGATCCAGTCAAACGTGGCCGCACTGGAAAGGCATTTCTCCATGTTGCGGTGGGTGCTGAACCCGAACAGCCGAATTTTGCCCGCTGCTTTCTGTTTTTCGGCCCAGGCGCGCACCTCATTCGTCAAGGGCCTGGTATTTCGAAAGGCGTGCATGAAAAAAAGGTCGATGGTATCGGTATTCATCCGTTTGAGAGAAAGGTTGAGATGCCCGGTCATCCCATCCGGGTCGCGATCAGGCGATTTGGTCACCAAAAAGATTTTTTGGCGCTCTTCGGGGTACTTTTTGAAAAATCGACCGATCCCCTCTTCGCTGGCGCCGTTGCCGTACACATGGGCCGTATCCCAGTAGGTCACTCCGAGGCGAATCGCCTGTTTGAGCATCAACTGGTTGTTGGGAATATCAAACATGCCCCCCAGGCTCAAAATCGGCACCTCGATACCGGTTTTTCCAAAGGGACGGGTGGGCATTTGAGCATGCTGGTTGGCATCCTCTCTCTCGGCCCGTGCCATTTTCGGCCCCAGTACGGCGCCGATGCCGCCTACACCGGCCGTTTTGAGAAAATTTCGACGGGATATTTTCTTTCGGTCCATTTGTCACCCTCCTTTTTGAAATGAGGCATAAGTGTAACGTTTTTCATTCCAACGACCGATCTCACCGGCGGCAATCGAGCGCAGCGGAATTGCCGTCCGAGTGCAACGATTTGTTAGCCGTTTTGTTACTATCCATTGATGAAAATAGAGATGGTTGTATTCTTTTAATTCTTTCTTCTGCGCCATCAAAATATTTCTTCTCAATCTCAATTCCAATAAACTTCCTTTCCATTTCTATTGAAGCTACACCTGAAGAACCTACTCCCATAAAAGGATCTAACACCACATCTCCTTTGTTTGTTGCAATATTAACCAAGTGCTTTAATAATTTAATTGGTTTTTGTGTTGGATGTTTTGGATTTTTTAATCTTTCGGGCCCCATACATGATACGCCTGTAAAAACTCACGCGACCAATTTTGGGTATGCATCGGCGTGATTTGGCCGAAAGTAACAGAATATTCCAAATTTCGGCAGATAAGTGGAAATCAGCTCTTTGAAAAAT
>Ga0056123_1000294_pt1 | contig 10411 bp, 6 predicted proteins | sample WorMetHEROISLAND_3_FD_71122 | JGI IMG/M metagenome (GOLD analysis project Ga0056123, IMG submission 71122) | Marine gutless worms symbiont microbial communities from Max Planck institute for Marine Microbiology, Germany - Olavius sp. 3 HERON ISLAND ...
TTTCATTCTGGTAACCAGAAAGCTTCTTCCGATTTGGCTAATGTTAAAATCAAAGTCGAAGAACTTTTGGAGAATAAATAAAAATTATTTTCTTTGACAACCTTTTGTAATTAACTTGGTCTAACCACATTGATTAACTTGTATCCAAAACTTTATGAAAAAATATTTCAATATTAAATTAATTGTTACTTTGCTAATCTTGGTGAGCATACTAGTGCTCACGATAGTAAGTTGCAATAAACCCTCTAATTCTAAAATTCCAATTACAACAAATTCGGAAATAGCACGCGTGCATTACAAACAAGGTCTCGATTTATTGGAAAAATTGCGCAGACAAGATGCCGTATATTATTTCCTAAAAGCAGTTGCCGAAGATGAAAAGTTCGCAATGGGGAATTTAATGTTATCATACGCAATCGCCCAAGACAGCCCCGACCGCTATTTTAAATATTTAAACCGCGCTGTAGAGTTGGTTGACGATGTTTCCGAAGGTGAACGGTTATGGATACTTGCCGGACAAGCTCTCTCCAGTGGTGACACCAAACAAGCTGAGGAATATTATAAACAGCTTATCCAACGATATCCTAACGATGAATGGGGATATAATTTATTAGCTAATTTATATTTTGGGATGCAGGAATACGATTCTGCCATTACTTATCATAAAAAAGCACTCGAGATAAACCCTGAATTTTCACAACCTTACAATATGTTAGGTTATTCTTATCGCAACCTTGGTGATTATATGGAAGCAGAAAAATATTTCATCAAATATATTGACCTAATAGACGACGAACCAAATCCATATGATTCGTATGCAGAATTATTGTACAAAATGGGAAAATTTGAATCATCGATTGAATATTATCGCAAAGCGTTAGAAATGAAACCAGATTTCTTAGCATCCATCACTGGAATCGCCGCAAATTTGAATTTACTAAACCGCCATGCAGAAGCTATTGAAGAATTAGATAAAATTAGTCAACACTCATCCCAAAGTGGTGATTTACGAAATATGAATATTCATAAAGCAGTTTCTTATGTCGATAAAAATGATTATGACTCTGCTCTGAAAGTATTAAAGGAAAACTCTGAAAACTCATTAAAAAATGAAGATTATATTTCATTGGGACAAGATTATTATTATATTGGTCTGCTTAATTTATTGTTTGGCAAAACCGAACAAGCGTTATTCAATTTTGAGCGGGCAATAGAATATTTCGATATTAGCGATATCTCACAAGAAGTAAAGTATAATGTCCGCCGTGGTTTATTCTATAATGCCGGTCTTGTGGCATTTGTTGAACAGGATACGGTCAAACTAAAAAATCTTGCTGAAAAATATACCGAAGAAACAAAAAAGGCAAATAATCAAAATCAAATTAGAAATTCACATGATTTAACCGGATTACTATTTTTATTGGAAGAAAAATACCAACAAGCTGTTAACGAATTTCAAAAAGGAAATTCACAAGATCCGGTTGCAATATATTACAAAGGTTTGGCTTTAGAAGGCCTTGATGACACCAGCAATGCAGCGGAGGCCTTCAGGAAATCCGCTAATTTTAATCCTTTGCCTAATATGGCATGGGCATTTATTCGCCATCTGGCACAAGCAAAATTGGACAGCTTTAATTAGATTATTTCACATACCGATCGATCATTTTATTAATCGCTTCCGAACAAACTTTGCAGAAATCGCTTCGATTACGTGAAAACATGATGCAATCTACTTCTGGCCGGTAAAGTCCTTTCGCGAGATAACCACCACCTTCAAAAGCGCCAACTTTATCATAGTGTGGCTCTGATTTCAATAGCGGTATTGTTGCCATTTTCAATTCCTCAAATAGATTTTCCATTATCGTAGCATCTGCGCCACTTGCAATCATTTGCCTGCGCTTTTGCTGATAAACTACTGCAATCGAGTCATAAGCCGCTTGATTCCACGGTGTGGGTAGCGGCGTTTCCAAATCAACGAAGTGGCTCCATTTTAAACTGTCAGGATTAAATAAAGCTGTTACGTTCGGTTCATTCGGTTCATATTTCGGCAAAGATACTTGATAGGCAACATTTGAAGTATAATATTCATCAGCCAAGCTGGCAAAAGAGTGCCCGAATTCATGTACAAAAACATAGTCAGCTTGGCTCGACTTGGCGGAAACCGTAGAATATAAATTATAAATCCCCCCACCTCCGTATTTTGGATCGTTAAAAATTATCATAATGGCATCATACGGCGCTTGCGCAGCCAGCTCGCGTAATTCCTTATTCGCAAAAGTGAGCACATAACGATCGGAATCAAATGCATTAAATCGCAGATCAAGATTAGAATTTTTCCAAATATTTTGGCGCGGATTTGTAATTCCTGCTTGATCGGTGAATGAATCAATTGCCCATACGTTGAAATCGGATTTACGTGATTTAAACGGTTCAGTATCAAAAAGAACATCCACCAAATGTTTCGCCTCTTTTTTAAACTGTTTATTATCTTTATTACGATAGCCGTCTCCGATAATTAAAATATCAACTTTATTTTCTGGAGCTCCGTTGTTAAAAATTTTCCAGACTTTATTTTTCCTTGTAATTGGTGCTCGATTTACAAAACGATTACTCGCACTGTGAGCTGCATCATAGAAAGTGTTATAAGTACCATCCGGATTGCGTTTTTTTAAGATTAATCTAAACGGATTTTTGGGCTCGGGAAATCGTTGCGACTCATGAAATGTACGCCAAACCCCGTTCGCTGCTTCACTGGTTGTTTGCCATTCACCAAATATACTAGCAAACGGATAGGCGTAGATCAATTTATTAGTAGCAACATCTACCACTTCAAAACGATATAGGCCATAATGCATCTGGTCTATTAGATTAGTTTTACTGCCGGGCCATTCGCACTCTAAACGTAACTCATCAAGACTGATATACTCAGCGCTATCAACACCGCTGTGATAATAATCAAAACGCAAAGTTTTATTTGTAAAATATTTGTCATAATCAATGGCTTGACAAAATCCAATTGAGAATAAAAATACGATTACACGATACATAGAAAATTTCTCCTTTATAAAAATTGGAATATTTTAATGACTTTAACTTGTTTACCTAAATAAAATTTACAGGTTAAATTCTACAATCAATTATGCAAAAATCAACGAAATTTTATAATTTATGAAACATAAACACGATTCATTCATACCGCGCCATATCGGCCCAAACGAAAAAGATATTGCGCAAATGTTAGAATTTTTGAAAGTGTCATCATTAAATACTTTAATTGATGAAACTATTCCGCAATCTATTCGAAATACTAAACCGTTAAATATCGGAAAACCGACTAACGAACACAATTTATTACAACACATTCGTCAAATCGCAGATAAAAATAAAATATTTCGTTCATACATTGGAATGGGTTATTCTGGAACCAAAGTGCCACCGGCGATTCAACGAAATATCCTCGAAAATCCCGGGTGGTATACGCAATACACGCCCTACCAGGCAGAAATTTCACAGGGGCGTTTGGAAGCCTTGCTAATATTTCAATCAATGATTGCCGATTTAACTGCATTACCATTAGCAAATGCCTCACTTTTGGATGAAGCCACCGCCGCTACTGAGGCAATGGCGATGTTTTACCGTCAGGTAAAACGAGCTGATAAAAATAAATTTTTCGTATCTGAACGCTGCCATCCACAAACAATTGATGTACTAAAAACACGTTCGGAGCCAATTGGAATTAAATTGGAAATTGGGAATCATCAAAATTTTAATCTCAATAATGAATATTTTGGCGTACTATTGCAATATCCAACAACCGATGGCGAGATTTATGATTATCGTAATTTTTGTGAAACTGCTCATGCGAATGGAGTGTTCGTTGCAGTAGCGGCTGATATTATGAGCTTGCTTCTCTTAACACCACCCGGGGAATTTGGTGCGGATGCCGCAATCGGAAATACACAACGCTTCGGAGTACCGATGGGATATGGCGGTCCACACGCTGCATATTTCGCCGTTTCTGAAAAATTCAAGCGGAGTATTCCTGGACGTGTTATTGGTGTGTCAGTTGATCGCCACGGAAACCAAGCCTTTCGAATGGCATTGCAAACACGCGAGCAACATATTAGACGCGAAAAAGCTACCTCAAATATTTGTACAGCCCAAGTTTTATTAGCAATTATGGCTGGCATGTATGCCGTTTATCACGGCCCTCAACGATTAAAACAAATTGCTGAAGTTATACACTACAAAACAAAATTATTAGCCAGAGGAATAGAATTGCTCGGTCACAAGGTCGTTACCAACTCTTTTTTTGATACAATTACAATATCATTAAGTGGTAAAGCCGCTAGCGACATACGTACTGCGGCTGAAAAAGAACAAATTAATTTTAGGTATTTTGCTAATGGGAATATTGGGATCAGTTTGGATGAATTAACAACCGAATCTGATGTAATTGATATTCTAAAAATCTTTGCCAAAGATGATCAAACTTTTGTTGAAATTGAAAAGAAACTCAAACCGTTATCAGATGAGGGAAGTGATAAAATCAATAGTATTCAAACCCGACAGTCTGAATATTTAACACATCCAACTTTTAATTCATATCATTCTGAAACTGAAATGATGCGTTTTATCCATCGCTTAGAAAATAAAGATCTGGCACTCAACACCAGCATGATACCACTGGGCTCCTGCACAATGAAGCTAAACGCAGCGACAGAAATGATGCCGATAACATTTGCCGAATTCAGCGAAATTCACCCGTTTGCACCGCTTACACAAACTCAAGGATATCAGCAAATAATCGGTGAGTTAGGTCAATTTTTAACGGAAATAACAGGATTGCCTAGCGTCTCCATGCAACCAAACTCAGGCGCACAGGGAGAATATACTGGATTGATGGTAATTCGTGCTTATCACAAACATAATAATGAAGCACTTCGTAATATTTGTCTAATACCAGCTTCAGCACACGGAACTAATCCGGCAAGTGCCGTAATGGCCGGTATGCAAGTGGTGGTCGTCAAATGTGACAAAAATGGTAACGTTGATTTAAATGATTTGCAGATTAAATCTGAAAAATATCGTGAAAATTTGGCAGCATTCATGATTACCTACCCCTCTACTCATGGCGTTTTTGAAGAGGCAATTATTGAAATGTGTGAAATAATCCACCGACATGGTGGACAGGTTTATGTAGATGGCGCAAATTTAAATGCAATGGTTGGTCTATGTCGTCCCGCAGATTTCGGTGCGGATGTAATCCATATTAATCTACATAAAACGTTTGCCATTCCGCATGGCGGTGGAGGTCCTGGTATGGGACCGGTTTGTACTGCGCAACATCTGGCAGAATTTCTGCCAAGCCATCCTGCAGTAAACAACGGAACTAAAAAAGGCATTACCGCCGTTGCGGCGGCGCCTTGGGGTAGTGCAAATATTCTACCAATTTCTTGGGCGTATATTGCTTTGATGAATGGCGATGGACTCACTTACGCATCGCAAATTGCTATATTGAACGCCAATTATATGGCTGCACGTTTGGAGAAATATTATCCGGTACTTTATCGCGGAGCGATGGAACGCGTCGGACATGAATTTATTATTGATTTACGGCAATTCCGTAAAACATCAGGAATTACTGAAGAAGATGTCGCCAAGCGATTAATGGATTACGGATTCCACGCACCAACAATGTCATTTCCTGTACCCGGCACGCTGATGATAGAACCGACTGAGAGCGAATCGAAAGTAGAATTAGATCGGTTTTGTGACGCATTAGTTTCGATTAGAAAAGAAATTTCTGCAGTTGAATCTGGCAAAGTTGACAAACTTGATAATGTCCTTAAAAACGCACCGCACACGGCCTACGAAATTGCGACGAAAGATTGGAGCCATCCCTACTCACGGGAACAAGCGGCTTTCCCAACAGCTTGGCAGAAAGAAAGTAAATTTTGGCCTTCGGTCGGACGTGTGGATAATGCCTATGGTGATAGACACTTAATGTGTGCCTGTCCGCCGCCTGAGGAATATGAGTAGAAGAGCTTAGTCTTCTTGATAAACCATAACGTTGTAGATAAAACACCTAAATTATCCTTTATTAAAATATAGTTGAATCTGCATCTGCTTTATTTTTATGCTTTTCCCACTCTTGTTGATGAATCGATTTATGTTCACCAAAATTACCGCCATCGGTAGTATCAATAATATTTTGTTCAGCTGGTGTTTCTTGATGTATTTGCGTAGATTTAACCTTGCCCTTCCTACACGCAAAGAAAAATAATATTATGATTAATATAAAACCGATATTTTTCACATTCACCTCATTTAGGATAATATATTTTTAACGTAATAATACCATTTTCTTCACTGCTGAAAACGAATCAGTTGTGATTTGATAAAAATACGTCCCACTTGGAAGAATAGATTTAGTTTTTGAATCAACATTATATAATATCGAATATTGACCTGCTGGTTGAAATTCATTAACTAATTGAGAAATTTTCTCCCCTAAAATGTTATAAATAGTAATAATAACCTTTTCATCTATTAAAATTTCATATTCTATTGTCGTGCTTGAATTAAAGGGATTCGGAAAATTTCGTAAAATACGAGACTTCTCAGGTCTAACATTTTTAATACCCAAGTAGAATTCGTCGCGTAGCAAATCCCACAATTCAGGATGATACGAATCATAACCTAAAGCCCAAATACCTACGCCTTTTAGGTTTTTGGCTTTGGCAAGTTTATATTTTAATCCTAAGCTGGAATCGTTATCGAACCATGTTTGATAAATATTTCCACCACTCTCGGTATTATACCAAGGTGTATTGTACTTTGTTGACCAAGAAGAGAGTTGCGTCCCCAATTCTAATTTTGCAGTGGCATAAATACGCGAACCAATATATTGAACCGCTGGGGCATTTTCAGTCGCATTAGATGTACGCCATTTATTTCCGTAATATGGAATTCCAAGTATTAATTTTTCAGGACTATTCTTGACAACAGTCCCAAAACCACTATTTGTATCTGCTAACGTTCTATTGATATTATAATTCCCTCCGGTTAATGGTGCCGATGGGCCTGCATTTGAGCTCCAGCTTCCAAAGAAATCATAGCCCATAATAAAAAGGTAATCGCATGCATCTGCGAGCCCCGAGAAATTCCAACTACCCCAATTAACAGCCGGCACGTCAAAGGACACTTCAATATTGTCTCCAATATTTGAATGGACATATTCAGTTAAGTCCGCCATGAATGGGTTTACATAATTTGCCCGATCTATTTCATGTAATCCTTCAAAGTCAATATTTACACCATCAAGCTGATATGTATCAACAATACTTTTAATATTTTGGAAAAAAGTATTTTTTACGTTCGAATTAGTTATTATTTTATGTATATTATCATTGTCAAATTCTACAATGCACATTATAACCTTAACACCGTTGGCGTGTGCAGCATTTATTAAATCTGTCCAAGGCCAATTAACTGGTTCGCTAATTCCCCCAGTGTTTGCATTTATAGAAAAACCAAATAACGCAATATGGGTGAGCAAATCAAATTGAAAATATAGTGGCGGATTATTGTAAACCCAGTATGGTAGAAATCCAAAGACTACACCTTGCAATTCTTTTTGTTTGGCTAATTTTATATTCAGTGGAATGATACTTGTAGAAAGTTGAGATTTTCGTGCAGTCACTGAATCTTTTTTGTGTTGCTCCCATTCAATTTGATGGATGCTTTTTTGTTCTTGCGCTTCACCAAACTCAAATGTTATTATTGAAATTACTATAATCGATTGTAATATTTTCAGTATCAAATTCTAATTGTATTTATAATTGCAGTTCTTCCAGTTCGATTAGATATGCAAAATATTTTTCCTCATATTCTTTCTCACACTCTAGTAAAGATTGTATTTTTTCATAATCACTTGCGATTTCAGGATTTAACAATTCAACCTTTAAATTATCTAGTTCCTTTTCTATCTCCTTAATTTTTCGAACAAGGACTTTTTGCCTATTTACTTGGCGTTTCTTTTTTTTATATTTTATTTTCTTGTTATTAGTTCGATTTTTTTTAATAACAAGGGATTCCAATTGCGTTTTGTTACCTTGGCTTTTCCATACATAATAATCATAATTACCTGAATAAATTACTACGCGTCCCTTGCCAATTTCAAAAGTATAGTTGGTGATTGCGTTTAAAAAATACCGATCATGTGAAATACAGACAATAGTCCCATTATAATTTTTAAGTGCTGCTAGTACAATATCGCGGGATACAATATCAAGATGATTTGTAGGCTCATCTAATAATAATAAATGTGCCGGACAAATTAACATTTTAGCTAATGCCAACCGTGATTTTTCACCACCTGAAAGTACTTTTACTAATTTACTTATTGCATCTCCAGGAAATAGAAAGCTACCAAGATGATTGCGTAATTCAGATTCATTTTTAGAAGGCGCTACATCTTGAAGATTTTGAAGGACAGTAGCATCGGGGTTGAGTGTATCCATTTGATGTTGTGCAAAATAAGCCGTAGTAACTCCTTCCCCATAAATCAATCTTCCAGAAGTTATCTGTTCTACACCGGCAAGCATTTTTAACAAGGTTGATTTACCTACTCCATTTGGACCAACTAAACCAATACGATTACCGCGCTCGATTTCCAGATTAAGTCCTTTGTAAACAGATTTTGAATCATACTGTTTATCAACATTTATAAGACGAACAATTTTTAGCGGCGATCTTCCAATCTTAGGAATTTTGATTTTTATGTGCTTATTTTGCTGAATTGGTTCATCAATCAATACTAATTTTTCTAAATGCTTAATCTTACTTTGCACCTGACGCGCTTTTGTATTTTTATACCGAAATCTTTCAATAAACCGCTTGGTTTGGATAATCATATCTTGTTGATTCGACCACTCAGCGTATTGTTGTTCAATCCTTAATTGTTTCTGTTTCAGATAACTATCATAATTCCCTTTATAAAAAATCACTTTAGATTGATTTATTTCCATTACATTGTTTACAGACTGATTTAGAAATTCACGATCGTGGCTGATCATAATCAAACTACCTTTCCATTCAGCAAGAAAATGCTCTAACCAAATTGTGGCATCAAGATCCAGGTGGTTAGTTGGCTCATCCAAAAATAATACATCTGGTTTTTTCAACAATATACCCGCTAATGCGACGCGCATCCGCCATCCACCGCTAAATGTCTCCATGGGTTCATCAAATTGATTTTCGGTAAAACCGAGCCCTCCAAGAATGGCTTTGGCTTTATTTTTGATAGTCCATCCTCCCAAATTCTCAAACTTTTCTTGCAATCTACCTAACGTTTTTAATTTACTTTGATCATTAGGCGTTTTAGCAATGTCAATGGACGTACGCTTCATTTGGTCTTCAAGATTTTGGATTTCAGGAATTGAGCTGAATAATTCTTCTAGAACCGAACGACGTGTACCCATTATTATTTCTTGCGGTAAATACCCAATTGATAAATTTTTATTTTTTTGAATAGTACCACTGTCTGGGTTTTCATACCCAAGTATTAATCTAAATAGGGTTGTTTTCCCTGAACCGTTTTGTCCGATTAACCCGATCCGCATACCACTATTAATTAATAATGACACACCATTAAATAGTTTTCCACTCGAATATTCTTTTGATATATTTTCTAATCGAATCATTTTAAACCAGGCGGATCAATATTTCCTTCCATAAAATCGGAATTACTTTTTAATAATTTTACCGGTTGTATTGTATTTATTAAGTTTGGATTTCCAGCACATTTCACTTTTATATAATTTTCGGTGTGTCCATTTAAAATATCATTATGGAACGATTCAAATAAAACTTTCTTATTTTGTCCAATAAATTTATTATAAAAAACTTTTTGTTTAATGCTTGACAACTCATGTAATTGTTTGCTGCGATCAAGTTTCTCTTCATACGAAACTAAATTCCTTAATCCTATTGCTTCGGTGTTTTTTCTTGGGGAATACGTAAATACATGCAGGTATGAAATATCTAATCCTTTCACAAATCTATAGGAATTGTTAAAATTCGAATCTGTTTCAGAAGGAAATCCAGCAATCACATCTACACCTATACAACAGTCAGGAATTATTGAGTTAATTTTTTCTACTTTTTCGGCAAATAATTCACGCCGATACCGGCGTTTCATATCACTTAGAATTTTATTTGAACCAGATTGCAATGGAATATGAAAATGCGGAACAAATAAATTAGAATCTGCTACAAATTCAACTATTTCATCTGTTAATAAATTTGGTTCAATTGATGAAATTCTAATACGTTCAATTCCATCGAGCTGGTCCAATGCTTGAATTAAATCAAAAAATGTTTCGTTATTCCCTCGGCCAAAATCACC
>Ga0056123_1000295_pt1 | contig 10410 bp, 6 predicted proteins | sample WorMetHEROISLAND_3_FD_71122 | JGI IMG/M metagenome (GOLD analysis project Ga0056123, IMG submission 71122) | Marine gutless worms symbiont microbial communities from Max Planck institute for Marine Microbiology, Germany - Olavius sp. 3 HERON ISLAND ...
GCAGTCAACAGCATCAAAGCACTGAAGCACTGAAGGATGAAAGAAAATATGTATACTGAAAGTATGGATCAATAACCAGTTTAAAATGATCAGTTATCGTATGCATTTTAAATATTAAATTTAAGTATTTAAATTGGCTAATTAACTGATGAAAACTGTTCAACAAATCAGTGTATATACATACTATCAGGTTTTGTAATATTTGTGGGTATATTAACATTCTCAGTTAACCCTAATGCAGTTGTGTTCCATGACATTACAGGTATCAAATGTGAAGGTCGCCGAACATCTGGCACAGAATTTGCAGGAATGTTCACGTGTGCAAGAGATCATTCAGTGCAGTGGGGTTGTGACTAATGATGGCACAAGTGGCGTTGTGCATGAGTTTGAAATAGAGCTGGAACAGCTTCAAAGCAAACTAGATCACTTGAAAGCTCAGGTATGCTCTGATGTCTTTGTCATTCTGTGAATTATTTATGCTGTATGACATTTTAGTGATTGTTGGTATACTAGCATTGTTTAACTATCTGTGATTACAATCAATTGAAAAACTGTTAAGGGAATGTCATTTTGTTCCTGCACAGAACGATGTTTTGAGTTTGACGTTGGCTGAGAGCAAGTCTCATTGCAATCATCTAACGATTCTTCTTGGCAAGTATGAGTCGAGCATCACAGCTCATCAACTGTCGATGAGTTATGCTGACCAAGTTCTCAGTATATATCAAGTGCTTGTCGGTCTTCTTGACACTGACTTGGCGCTACTTACATCAAAATGCCAAGTCCTTGGTGTTTATGGCTATGGTACGTCATACATAATTTGTGTTGATACTGTTGATATACTACAGATAAAAATTATTAAACCGGTAACTGTAAGAATTGACACAGTCTTGGCTAAATTTGCTTTAGGTGCTGAAAACAAAGGACTCGATGTTTTCCTAACATCTATAAATAGGCATGTTTAACAGAAACTGGCAGTGATGGTACTGTTTATAATGGTGATGTTTAGATGATATACCGAAAAAATTTCAGATATAATAATCTTACTGTAAAGTGTGGGGTGCGATTTATTATAATAATAATAATAGATTTGTATTGTGCCATTGGGTAACTTCAGAGGCGCTGGGATTTATACACGGGATAATCTTTCTCAAGTATTGGGAACTATCTGATGCTGTCAAAGACAGGTGTTGGCATCTGATATACCATCAAAATCAAAATCACGGCCAGCAGAGCGGTCGTCATGATTTTTGGTATAGCACACTACTTTTAGTTTTTCAGCATCCATGTACGAATGCCGCATACTACTCATACTGACATCTCAGACATGCAACAGTCAGATGACAAATGAAGTGCGATAATGGAACTGGACAATGGACATGCATGCGCTAGCTATAGTAACATGCCTACATTATCAAATTTCACTAAACGGCTGAGTAAGGATGCAGAAGGGGCCGACTCATTGTGAGTGCTCAATAAACAGACCGTTGTTTTGTTGTCCCACACTTTGGTCTTGAACTGCAGCAAGTCAGACTGAAGCAGACGGGTCGTTATGCCGGCTGTGAAATTAGGATTATAAATTTTTTCATTACAGCAAAATGGAAAACTGGGGTGCATATTATACACAGATGCGCATTATATCCTAGTATGTGCCGAATTGCATGTGTGTGTGTTTGTGTGTGTTACTGTACAGACAGTTCCGTGGACTCTACAATACTGCAGATGGCTGTCGATGCCCGGCACGCTGCTGAAGCAGCTGCAAAGCAGCTGTTATGTCAAGCTGATAGCTCTAACAGTGAGAACAGTGGACCATTCACTGCCAGTTCACCATGGGAAGATTTGTCATCATCTCGAACTGCCAGGTAGAACTCTTATTATATATATTACGTCATGTCTCATAGAGTTGTTGCAGTGAAAATTAGCAGCAGTGATGGACCATTGACGATGGAATCAACTTTTCAGAATCGTGCAAAGCCACAGATTGGTGCTCATAATTTACACCGATAGTCATGGTCTGTCTGTGTGTTGACTGTGATCATATATCATCATAAAATTTCACCATCGTGTCTATTTATTTAAAAACTTCACATCACATTCCCACAGATCCCTAGATTACTTGCAAATATATCCCTCTATGATTCAGTGAGTCTTGTGATGACTAATTTTCATTGAGCACTAGCAGTCAATCAATCACTCAAAACAGATTTATAGTGCCATGTGTCACAAGCGAATCAGAGGCGCGAGATGGCAGGGACTAGGTCGAGTAAGCAGTGTCAAACAGTTCCGTCTTTAACAATGTATTGTTTGTGATATGTGTAGTTCTGTCAGCAGCACTGTCAGCACTGACGGAGTATCGTGGTCCAAGTCCGATGAATCAAGGCTCAGGCAGCACTTGGTCCAGCTGCGAGATGACCGATCAGTCATCAAGTTAACCATCGTTGACCTTGAAAGTGTTCATCTGGACCCATTCACATGTGAACCAAGACAGGATGCATGTGAAGCTCAGAAACTTGACCTGGAGAATGCAGTGCTGATGCAGGAACTGATGGCCGTCAAGGTTAATCACTTTAGTCTTTGCTCTTTGCAGTGAATCTTTGTTTACTGTCAGTTACCTGTGTTATGTACGTGACATTGTGTTTGGAATCATCTTCTGCATCATCTATAAACCTAATCTTAATCGGTCTTGATCAAAGGAGATTAATTTGTCTTTTTTAACATGCATCATCTTTCCATTATTTCTTACTTATGCCCAAACTGTTTCTGATTTCTTGTGCTCACCATTTCACTTTCAGCTGTGCAGTTTTGCTAGCTCTACAGTGAAACGTGAACATATCACTATTGCATTGCCAAAATAACAACACACATAGTTGAAATATACCCGGTAATGTTATAGAAATCAAATATCTCTGTGCTTCAAGAGGCTTCCATTCAGCAGAGGAACGACATTTACTATTGTGCACATATACATTTTTATTTTGCACATGTAAGCAGTTATAGTGTATTTTTGCCATGTACCTGACATGTAATGAATGTTGCTTTGATTCAGTCATAAGTTTTGATGAACCCTTTAACGGGCACTTAAATGTCCACAGCAAGAGAGCAATATAGAGCAATATGGTGATTGTCACGTTGGCCATTGATTTGTGGGATGTTACACTGAGTACAGTGAAGATGGTTCTGGGTAGATGGGCACCTTGCTCCATTCTGTCATTGCAAATGTAACAGTCCACCTGACACCATGCATTAATGGCTGTTGTGTGTGAGATGGAACAAAATGTTGTTACTGTTCATTAATGCGTGGGAAGTGTAATACCAACGGTCAAGTGTATGTGGGGAAATGATGGTGGCAGGAGGAGAAAGCCGAGCTGAAGGCAGCAAATCATCGACTGATGAAAGAGAAAGCACTGCTACAGTCAAATGTACAGGATCAGCGGAATAGCAGTGATGAGCTTGAAGACCACACACATAGTCAGGTAATGATAGCATGTTCAGTTGTCTTTTATCAAGTGTACTGAAACTTAGTATACACACACTGTTTTAATGGGCATTTTCCAGGTCAGTCTGAGTGCTGAAACTTAATACCTGTATTTACATGATACAGTTATTCCTACAGTACTTTGATGCTGTTGGTTTGACCACACAGCAAGGACACCCCAGCCAGTAAAAACCTACTGCAGCAATCAGTCAATCAATCATTCAGCTATTTGCATGCCATAGGTCAGTTTAAAAGAAACAAATCACAGGCATGGACACAGTTTGTGACTAGGTTTCGAATGAAAGTTTATAAAAATATGTTTTTAGCCTGCATTTGAAACCAGATAAAGGGTCTTCATTGTGGACCAGGCTTAACATGGAGTAACTATGGAAAAGTTGGCAGGATAAAAGTAGTAGTAGTACACTGGTGTACCATTAAAACATATGTGAATCACATATGTTTTTAAAGGTACACCAGTGTGATACATTAATATGATGTACATTCACAATCTTTCACTGCTTTGAAGCTACTGTTGGCAACCACAAAGTCCTGCTTCAACAATTCCCAATAAGTTTACTTTTGGCGACCATCTTAATCTGAAGGAACTCCGGCTAAGATGGACAGTTAATAGCTAAACAAAATCTGTTGGTAGAAAATACTAGCCATATGATGAATGTGTATAGTATTAGTGTATTTAAGAGACTTATAGTTATATTTATTTTCACATTTGAGCATTTGGCTCCAGAGTATTATGTCTGCAGCATTTATATGCATCATGTGATGTAATGGAGAATTTTTAACAAAATCCTGTTTTTAGTGTTTTTCCTGTCCCAGAATCTTCTGTGCGATTATTTACTATATACTATGATGAGAGATTTTGATAAGTTTATTGTGAAAACTGAAGCTTACAGGTCAGTGACATTCTTGAATTGTTAGTAAAGTTATGTGCTGTGCTGTTTGATTGTATTCAGCAGACTGATGTAACGGCCTCAGCAATATCTTGTATATCTCTTGATCTCGAACAAGCATTGAAGCGGGAAGGACGACTAAAGGAAAAGGTACAGGAGCTGATGAAGAAGTTGGAAAAGCTTCGAGAACATGAAAAGAATTCAGAAATGCGCCACCAGCAGTCTGTTAGCTTTGTCAATGAACTGAAAAAAGCCAATAGGTATAATCTTTTGTGGTATATTCATGTACTTCATGTACCATGCTATTTGTACATTCATAGTGTTCAGCTTTTTGCCGTGTGTTCAATTTTCATTTGCTCTCTTGGTTGGTTTTAACATGTGTGTTTAATGTTCACTCAGTATTACTGTTTTACGTTGCTGACTATGTCATGGTAGTGGTTGAACTAGTGATCAAGAAGTTACGGGTTTGGAACTGAACCTTTGGCAAGTTATTCACACCCTCATGCCTCTTTCAAGAAGCAGTGTAATTTGGTACTGGTGTAAAAACTTGGAAGGTAATAAATAGCAAGCAGTGGAGATGTGTTCAGTCGTCCAATAACTCTGTATACAAGATCATTGCCAGCTCAGACCTGAAATGGAGTGAGCACCTCACCTATTGTTACAGGGCTTGAGAGGTTGATATTAAACTCACTGCTTGTTCTGGTGATCTATTTCTGCGGAATGACTTTTCAGTTTGTTACTATGTCATCTTTCATCTGCTGATTAAGTTCACATTGTGTTAATTCACTGTCGCCTTGGCTTTATTTACTTTGCATTGCAGTGCATTGGTGTCTGCATTTGAGAAAGCCAAGAAGAAATATGTCGTAAAAATGAAGAAAATGGAAACACAGATGCAGTTAATGACTGAGCGGCACGAATCACAGGTGGTTATCATTGCAATCATTTGATGTGTACACTGTAGCTGTACACAAGTCAACGAATATTTGCACGTTTAATTTTAATGACACATCACTAGTGCTGATCTGTTTTATGTTTTTTGCTTGTACTTGAACATAGCTTTTCAACCTTGTTGCATTTGTTTGACTCCACATACATTTCAGCAAGTCAATCACAAATCCCAGGAAGAAATAGAGTAGATGACTTCTGGCATGTTTCTGTTTCTTGTTCAACGCAATAAATTGCTTACCATGTGGTAGCAGTTATATGAAACAGTTTACAATATATTTGTGTTTCGGTGACCAAAACCCAAACTTATTGTCCACTTAACACATTGAGCAGGTTTCAAATGCTAAACTTCTAGGTATCAAGCTAAATGAAGCTCTCTATTTTGACATTCACATTAATAATACATTAAAGATGTGTTACGTGTAGTCAGAGATTTTATCTCTTGAAACTTCTGTGAGATCAAGCTATACCAAGTCATCTTTTAAATGCAGTATTTCGTGCTTTTATTGTCTTGGCTACTATATGCATTACCAATGTGGAGTGGTTTTTCTTTCAATTTAACTTATTGGGCAACTTATTTCATTACTCACATGAGCTATAACAAAAGTATGGGATTTTCGACTACAAAACATACTATACAAAATATGGCTAATGAAGCTGAGAAAGCATTATTTGCCAAAATACGAAGGGAGCAGCAGGGTTTATATGAACTGTTGCCTACATTAAAAGCATACCATTGCCTTATACTTGAAGGACATTTTGAATTATTTAGTTGTACACTTGAATTACACAAAAAAAAGTCTTTTATGCCACAATGTCTGTTCAAATTTCTATAATGTATTAGTTAATTGCATTGGTGTAGTTTACATTGTACTTGTTATTTACACTGACACTTGTCATATTGGCAGTTGTTTTTGCAGTGTTTTTGTACTATGTCCATATTCATTTGTTATGTGCCCATTAAAGATCTATCTGTCTATGTATATGCTTTGTACAATGTGGAGACTTGCTTGTTTCATACTGCAGTCTTGCCAGTTGTGGAGAAATGTGATGACAGCATTATAAGTTTGTTACCTCTTAGTTATCAACAACTATAGGTTGTAAATCCCCAGAGTTAAAGTTGCTGAGCATAAGTCCACATAAAACCCAAAAATGGTTCAGATGCTAGCTATTATGTAATACTATAATTTCTACAATGACTTATTGAATTCATGCCAAGTTGTGTTTTCAGCTGTTGATGCTGAGGCAGAAGTTGTCATCAATGGAGGAGCAGCTGAGACGATATCACCCGACTTCATCTCCTACGTCACTCTGACCATGCATGAATGCATAGTCACTTTCCCATATAGTACAGTGTCCTGAATGCTGCCGTAAATTTTAGTGCAGTCTTTTCTAGGTGGACAATATGAGATGTTTATTCAAATGAAGTCGTCGTGGTTGAAAAGATACAAGGAGAAGGCATTGATTGTCATTAGTCATTGTTAATAATTATCGATCAATCAATCAATCTCGATTGTAATAGTGGCCTAAGTAGTGAAAACTACCACTACATGTACTGGAGAAGGTTAGTTAATGTCCAGGAAATATCTCGGAAATCACTGTGAAGAGAGATGGGTTTTTAGTCACTGAGTCGCTGGCAGAATGTGAACAGTGATTCAATGCCTTGTATTATCTGTGAAACTGCATACTGAGATTTCTGTACAGCATTGCCTGGCATTTTCTGTAAGACTTCATTCAGTGTTCATGCATTGTTTTGTATCCAATTGTTAATGTATGTGAGTCATCTGCAGTCATATGTAATTCAGTCATGCATATCTGCCTGTCCATTGCACTGTGATTAAGCGACGAATCTGTGTATTAATGTTAGTTTAATATATTTATTTTAGTACATTTAAAACATTACGTAGAGCATTGTTAATATGGTGCTACTGTACTAGTTAGTGTTGATGTATGTAGTTCCTTTGCATTAGTGATGCTACATTATGCTATGCTCTTTCTATTTATTAAAATCATGGTTGGATGCCAGCAACAATTTGCAGTGTCTTATTTATTGCACTGCGTTTTTATAGTTAACGTCATTTCATATTGTTGACTGTTGGCATTCATAGAACTGAACTTCAGTCTGCACTGCAGTTAAATGATGTCTGTTGGTGACTTTGTGCCATTAAAATGCCTACTTTTTACTCTCTGTTCTAGTAGTTGTATTGGGACTCAGCAGTTGTGCAAAAATGCTGTAGATGGTGTGGCATAAAAACAATTTATTAGGCAGTTTTCAGTATTTTGATTAAATTTTTACATGTGCTCAGAGTGTTTTTAACAATAAGTGATATGTATTTCTGCCACATGGTTGTGCCACGGACAAGAACAACTGGTTTCGGTCCACGAAGCTTTTCAGTCGCTGGTCCGTTAGCGTGGAACAGTCTGCCGCTGGAAATGAAGACGACATCACTGACACTCGGACAGTTCTCCAGCCGGCTGAAAACTGAGATGTTTTTACGCAGTTATTACTCGTCAGCGCAGCGGTCATAATTTTTATTATAAGACTGTGTGAAACATAAATACTGTAACTGAACATAAATCCCAGAAGTCTACTTTTGCGGACCAGACTAACCTGGAGTAATTCTGGAAGAATGGTTTGGTTAAACAAAAACTGACTATGTGTGTGTTATGAATTCAAATAAAGATGCTTACTTTTTGTTATTTAAAGATTTAGCCATTTGAAGTTATGCAGCGTAATTTTTGGCGAAAATATTTATTGTGTTGTGTAATTTTCGCATCACAACATTGACATAACTAATGGCTGTATCAAACCATGCTTGTGAATTGGCTGTTGGACAAAATTAGCCCACGTTTTCTGTCAACATTTGCTGAATTTCACTGCATGACATCTCGCATATATTTAACTGCATGACAAATATTTAAAAAGTGGACTACATCATTACCATACGTGAAATCATGGGTCGGTGAATTTGCCTGTCAGATGTCACTGGCTTACATCACATTAATCTTACTTTTTTAATAGTAATAGTAATAATAATTGAATTTGTACAAAATATGTCCAGAAACCTGATTAGAGTAGTCTTTAAGTGTAATCAAAGTCATAGCAAAACAACGTTCAGATGTGACACTTTGTCTAGGAGATTGTTTTGAAGTTATGTCTCATGCTCTGTTTTAAATGTTATGTATAATGTGTTTTCGGTCGTGAAAGTCTGGAATTTTATATTTTAACCATGATATATGCAGAATTCGGTTGCCAAATTATTGTGTCTCAGTCTTCGTATGCATCATGATGAGAAGTTAGAAGTAGGCTACCTTCTTTCATAGGCATAGCTGGGAATTTGTGTTGGGAGCCTGACAGTCGAGGCGCCGAGATCGAGACGAGGCGTCGAAGGGGAAGGGCATGGGTGTCCCCATTCCTAGCTGACTAGGGGCTCTGGGGAGCGTTGTAATCTCCCCCGGCGGCCAAAAACTAGTTTTGGTGTATTTAGAGCTTGACAGAACATATCCACTAGCGACAAATTTTAATATTTTTGACATTTTTGTGGCACATAGCTACATTCACAATAATACTAAACATAAAGACTTCATGTATATATTTCTCCCTGTTACACAGCTAAAACTGCTGTGAAATTTTTAACAATCCATTTGTGGGGCCTAGGCCCCTTCTGGCTACGCCTATGCCTTCTTTCATACTGGGTATACGTATTCAGTTTCAGTTAACAAGTACACAGGCCACAGTGGCTTACATAGCACCGGTCATGAAAATTGTAATGTCATAAGGTAGCTGGTTGCTTCTAAACCCAGGAGTCAGCGGCATTCGGTACAGTTTTGTCGAGAGCTCTGTGAGGCATGTGACTGTGACGCGTTCTGGCTGGTCGAACAGCTCCGTCACTGACGAATCGCTTCATTGGCAGAACGTCTTTAGTAGACACAGGTGGAGACGGGTTTACCTGCAAGTGCAACAGTAACATTTTACATGACTCAGCAGTTAAGTGTGCTACACAAATACAATACACTGCAATCGAGAACTGAAGATGTCGCATTACAAATGTCTCGATATTTACATGCATCTGTTAATCAATTATGAATAAATCAGTTTGTATAGCGCTAAAATTATAAAACGTTTAATGTTAGAGCCCGAAGCGTGTTGATATCCGATCAGTTGAATGCAGCGTTGAAGAGGTGCGGCGGCATTTACGCAAAACGGGGTGAAATAGTGGACGTCACAATGGAAGAAGATTATAACAGAAGTAAAGTACGGTATAGGCGGATAATAGGCCTAATTATATAATCAACACAATAATTATTGCAATACAAGACAACTTTCTTGTATGCATTTGTGCGGACGGATTGACGAAAGCTGTCGTTCAATCAAGAACCTGAGCTAGCTGGCTGTTAGCAGCTTTAACCAACTTAAACAGTTAACAGTGTACCAGTACAGAGCATTTGTCTGATGCTGTTGCTTGCATTATCACATTGCTCAAGTGCAGAGATAAATTCATTAAAATACAGTAATATTCTGTCTTGAAATATGTGTCAGTTATGCCTTTCAACACTCCGTTAACGTTAACATTAGGAGGGAGGCTTCCCCCTGGTTGGTCTCAGAATCTAAGCCAACCACTGCAGCAGGTGCATACGTTTTACAAATAAGTTGAAATAACTATCGACACACTCCGCCCATATTCACATCGAGTCACCAGAATTGTCCATACTAGGCTAGCTACAGAAACTTCAGCTATAGTGCATACGGTACTGAGATAAGTAATGAGTGACGGCACGTGCTTACGTCAGCGAGGTGGTTGCGTAGAAACCTATCGCAGCAGTCGTCCTCGACGTCAGTTGCTGACGCCGCGGTGGTCGTCGAACTCGAAAGACGCGGTTGTCTTGTGTCGTTCTCAGGCGGTAGACAGAAAGTCACGTGATTAGCTGCAGCAGCTGTCGACACGGTTCTCGCAGACGTCGTCACCTTTGCGCCGGTAGTCAGCGGTGACGGACTGCTTGTCGCAGGATTCTCTGCAGACGACTGGCCTGTAAAACGTCAGCTAAAACTGTTCTTGGCGCAATTAAGGCCCTACAGTAGGCTAC
>Ga0056123_1000296_pt1 | contig 10395 bp, 11 predicted proteins | sample WorMetHEROISLAND_3_FD_71122 | JGI IMG/M metagenome (GOLD analysis project Ga0056123, IMG submission 71122) | Marine gutless worms symbiont microbial communities from Max Planck institute for Marine Microbiology, Germany - Olavius sp. 3 HERON ISLAND ...
CTGGTTGTTCGCTGCCATGGGCGTAACTATCCAAATGCATCAATTCGAAGCGTACAAAAAAGGTAAATCAACCTGGAATGTCAAAGAACTGGTGTTGGGGTAAACTCCCCGACCCCTCAATTATATAATCTTCGTCATTAGAGTTTTTTTGATCTTGAATCTTTTCTTCAATCCGCTGAAACGCATTAAAACTATCGCGGCAAATCTGAAAGTACTGAAGATGCATATGTTTTCCTATTATAACTATTAACAAAGCATAACAGCCTGCGTTCACCAGCGCAAGGGGCGCTTACGCGACCAGCATAGCGAGTGCAGAAAACCAACGCGAGCGCCCCTTGCGTCTGGTGCAACGCTTTGTTGGGCGGACGTCACTCAGACCGTACCGGGTGTTGCATCCAGAAGTTCGGATCCTCATATCTCCCAGTGTCGTTCTCGAAGTCGATCTGCATGGGTTGTAGACCCCCGGGGACTACATAAGAACCACTTTCAGGGAAGACCATGTCAGTCCAGGATTCCCACTCCTGAATGGTCCCTTCGACCGTAAGCGTACTCGGTGCGATACACAACGGTTGAGCACCAAAACGCCAATGAACACGAATCCACGGATCTAGGGGTGCCCCATCACCGCGTCGCCACTCTACATATCGATCCATGGGCGATAGGGGATAGCGGCTTTTCCAGGTCGGCCGCACTGGCGCGATCAAAGTGGTGCAAGATTTCTGACGGGCCAACATCTTCATTTCCTGAATCACTCGGCTGCTGAGATTTTTCCTCCGGTGTGCCGAACTAACGATGGCGGCCAAGGCGGAAAGCGTGTTCGGCGTCTGCCGTTGTTCGTGCGCTTGTTTGGCCCGAAGCACTATCTCTTCCATAGTGCGCGGCAAATCTGGCAGATCCCCAGTCCAGATTATAGGGACCGTATGGCCCACGGCAATCAGTGTATCTGCCGAATCGCATAACAGAATTTGGCAGTCCGGAAACATGTCGAACAACAAATGCCAGTGGTACAAATTGCCATGAAGCAGAAAGCGAGGCCAAGCTTCTTCGCTTAGCAAAGCGATCTGCTGACGTAACTCCGGCCTTCGAGCATAAGTATAAGTTGAGTATGTCATATCTTCTGTCGCACTTGTGAGAGGATTAGAATAGTTGCCCAACGCCAAGCATGAGTTGGCTTGGGGACGCCCTGCACGAAGGTAAAAAAGCTGAGATAACCACGACACGTTATAACGTGTACGTTAGCTGAAATTGCCGTGCGTCCCCAAGCTCAATTCCATGCTATTGTTCGGCATCTTTGTTCAACAATGCCCAAAAATCCAGTAATTCTAAGAACTTACCATTTACAATAGGATATTCTTCAGGAATTAACCAACCAGGAATCTCTCCTAAAGAGGAATTCCCGACAAATTCTATTTTTTCCCCTCCTTGAGACTTGTCTTTCAAGCCCAAAGCAAATTTCTCTGACATAGAGAGTCTTTCGCGAATGATAAAATGTAACAATCGTCTCATGTCTTTTTCAGTAGCATCCTCTCTGAAGTGCTTCATACGGTTGCCGGAACCAGAACCATTCGAGATGCTATGAATGCGCAAAAAGAAATCTCGTAATTCATAAACAGTAGCATGTTCAATATTATACCGTAACGCCTGACATTCTTTTAGTCTTTTTTGTCTCCATTTATTGTCATCTTCGGGAAAGTATTTTGAAAGAAATATTGAGAAGTATTGTATGAAATCATCTTTGTTAAAAGTAGCATATTTAGTGAGACTGTAATCCTTCTTTATTCCAACCTTAAAGTAATGACAAAAAGCATCAAAAACATAAGTGAAAGGAAGGTCTGTTCCATTAAGTGGTCCTAAAATTCCACGAATAAAGTCCCATTTCCCTATAATCTGTTGATATACACGCGCATTTTTATTGCTAAGGCCAATGGCTCTTTTTTTATAACGTTTTGGAGTTTTAATAGGTGTATACCACTCTTTATAGTACTCTATAACCTCCCTTGATAGAACTCCGTCTGATTTTTTTATCATCGAATCCAAATAACTTTTGACTTGAGATAGATCTTCCTGTACCAAAATATTATATTCATAGTTATCCCGTAATCCCCCATTTGTAAGGTTTGATGAGCCAATAATCGCAGATATGTTCGTATTATTCTTTCTGAAAAAATAGATTTTAGAATGAAATGAACTGCTTTCGAAGTAATAAATATGTTTGTCTTTTGTTACCAGTGAGAGTAGTTCCTCTAAAAAGGCTGGGGTAGCAGGAGGAGAGAGCCGCATAATCAGAGTTGCCTTCAAATTTTGATCCATGATATTATACACTAAATCATTCCCTGATACAAACGGCGAGGCAATAACAATTTCATCGCTTTTAGCTATTTCTTGCCTAATGATTTTGTGTAGTTTCACATCTTCATTATCTATAAACATCATGATCTCCTCCTTGTTTCATAACTTAACTAGTGAATGCCCAACGATGTTTTTATGAGGACAATTTTCCATGTATAATTCTCACATAGGTGGAAATATTTTCCATCTATTGCGATATTTCGAAGGAAACATGAAAAATTGCCTTGCATTTTCCTTACATCCTACATATATCACAATAGCATGGAAAACAACCCCCAATGCAAACCAGATCCGAAACTGAAATAATGGATCAGGTCCGCCAAGTGTTGCGTTACAATCACTATTCTCGTCGTACAGAAAAAACCTATTGTGACTGGATCGTCCGGGCCGTGGTTTTTCGATGTTCAATGCCTTCTAATTGCAAGAATAACTCGTACGGATGACGATCCGGTCGCCCGCAAAGTTCGCGGCCATTATCCCTGAGGATGGTTTGAACAGGAACATCATGTTTTTCAAAAAACGGCCGGACATCCTGGTTAAGGAGATGAACCGCGGTAACCGGCAATTGGGTGGTATAAAGCCGTCCCCGGGCATAGCGGGAGTGGCAATCAAGACCGCTTGAAGGTAGATGCGCCCAACACCCTTGAGGGCGCCCACAAAGAAAGTATCCACGGACGGTTGGGAGATGGTGATTATATCTGGATCACCGAGCGCACAGCACACCCCGTTATGGGCAAAGCCACGTTGAAGAAGAAATTGGATTAGCAAACAGGCGTTCCGAAAGGCATGACGGCTTCGGATTGAACATAACGCCGGGCTCACCCCTACCGACCGACATCATTTCTTGATGTGGACGCCCTTTTTCACTGCTTGAATCCGGTCTCTTTTTTTCAGTTTATAGATAGCATTAGCCACTTTTTTGGCATTATAGCCGGTCTGGGCTGAGATCCGGGCCGACGAGACCCCTTTTTCAGCGCGAGCGATAATACCGTAAACAGTTTCCACGGATGTTTTGGCCGAAGCCGTTTTTTTCATCGCCGCAGCCGGCTTTTTCGTCTTGGTCCGAGCCGGTTGCGGCACCGCTTTTATCGGTTTTGCCGCAGCCGGCTTTTTCGGCGCAGCGGTTTTGATCGGCGTGACCGGTGACGAAGGTTTGACGCCACCCATCGCGCTAATCTGATCGGCAAGAATCTCCAGGCTCTTGGCAAAAATCCTCAAACCATCGGAAAAGCTTTTAAAAGCCAATTCAATTTCCTTCATTTTTCCCCCTCCCCGTTAATAAATTAGCCAGACCCCTCCGGTCAACAGAATCAGGATGAGATGATACAGGTGGTTTGTCGACATGCGGGTCAAAATGACCAGATGGTCGCATTACCGGCAATATCTCTTCCTGGTTTCAATAATTGGCAAATCAAATCTCGCTCAGAAGAATCATGTCCCAAGGTAAATCAGACCGCCACCGGAACCTTTCATGGACCGTCCCTTTTAGAGACCTTTGCATAACACCCCTTTTATTCAACCATAGCACATAGCAAAATTTTGGTGGCTTTCCAATTTAATTTGCCAATTTGCCAATTGAATCGCATCTTACACGTTATTCGTTGAGCCTGTTAACCGGTAATGACCCTCCCGGTTTTCATTGGACAAACCCAAACGTCGTGAAGCGATTTATATCACGATCAGGCAATGTCAAAGCGATCAAGATTCATGATCTTGTTCTACGCCGCCACCGAACCCAAAGGTCTTGAATCCCATCGACTCAAGGGCGCAATTGCCTGCGAGGATCAGCAGGTCGGCCCGTGAGATTTTTCCGGCCGTATGTAGGATTTGTTCACCGGTTTGGCCCAGTTTAGACGGCTCCCGGAATATTGAAGCATTTCGATCCCCTGTTCAATCTTGACACCGGCATCGGCCGCACTGTGAGCGTCATCACCGGGTACAACGGGAATCCCGAGGGCTAAGGCGGACTGCAAAATCGATGCGGTCACATAGGGTTCATCGGCCCCTTTGCGAAGGGCGCTCACATTAAAATCCAAAATTGCATCCATCTTTTTGATCAGCGCCAAATTCCGTGCGATTTTTGCTTTGATCGCTGGATTTTCAACGCGCCGGCGGTAATCGGGATCATACATGCGGATAATGTCGAGATGGCCCACCACTTGAGGCTGTTGCTTTTGCAGCATCGCATACTGTTGATCAAAATAGCGTTCGTACAAAGGATCAAGCCCCCCTAAAGTCTCGGCGGCGTGGGCGTAGGCATCGGGACCCAGGTCAAAGGGGTGGTCAGCCACATGGTGTAAACTCCCCACCAGGTAATCGGGCTGAAAAGCCGCCTTTACTTGCGCCACCATGGCATCGCTGCCCGTATAGGTTTCCGTTTCCATGCCGATAAAGAGTTGAATCCGGTCCCCATAGCGGACCTGCAGCTTCCGTCCGGTTTCGATGTATTTCCCAAAACGTTGATACAGATCGGCTGCGGTGAGCCCGGCGGCTTTTTCATCGGGATAGAGGAATCGATCGCTTGCCGGCGGCATATGTTCGGTGATGCCCACCCATTCAAAGCCTTTGTCAACATAGGCCTTCACCACCGTTTCCAGAGAATCCCGGGCATGATTGCAAAATTGTCCGCTGTGGCCGCCGTGGATCGAAACCAGCGTCGGGGTAATAGGTGTGTTACCGCTTGTGGGTACGGCGCTATTTGTAGTAGGTTGGTCCAAAGACGCATCTCCAGTTTAGGGGTAATTGTAGCATAAATTTTTCTGCTTGGGGATCCATATCGATGACTTCTCCGCGGGTGTTGCTAAAGGGCTGGCAGATCCGGCCTAAAAAACAGTTGGGCCAGAACTTTCTGGCGGCTCCCGACATCGCCGCAAAAATCGCCGCCAAAGCGGGGGTATCAATGGAAGATACGGTGCTGGAAATCGGCGCCGGGCTCGGTGCGCTGACCATCCCTTTGGCTCGGTGCGCCGGTAAAGTCTATGCCGTGGAAACCGACCGGCGGGTTGTGCCGCTGCTCAAAACGGAGCTATTGGCCGCCGGGCTTGAAAATGTCCAGATCATTGAAAAGGACATTTTGCAGATGGATATCGGCGCCTTGGCCCAACAGTGCCGCACCCAATTAACGGTTATGGGTAACCTGCCGTATCATATTTCATCCCAGGTATTGGTGAAGCTGATAAAGCATCGTCAATGGATCAACCGAGCGGTGGTAATGTTCCAAAAGGAGTTGGCCCAACGGTTGATCGCCGCACCCGGCGATAAACGCTATGGACGGCTAACCGTCGTTCTCACTTATGCAGCAAAAGTGGAGCGGCTGTATGAACTGACAGCCGACCAATTTTTCCCCAAACCAAAGATTGATTCCACGGTGGTAAAGGTGGTGTTCAAACCCGCCGAAAAAGCGGGTGATGATGAAAAACTGCTCTTTGATGTGATCAAAGCAGCCTTCGGGCAGCGGCGTAAAACCGTAAAAAACGCCCTTTCCGGTAGCTTTTTAAATGTGGATCCCCACGCAGCGGAAAACGCGTTAATTCAAGCCGGTATTGACCCACAACGCAGAGCCGAAACCTTGTCCGTTGAAGAGTTTATCCGTCTGGCCGATCAGATCGGTCACATCCGGGTTGCCGCGGACACCACGCGATCTTCCGGCACGTGACACCTTACAAATCGATCAAGGTTTAATGGCAACTACCGTTCTTCCCTCTTTTTTTATCAACCCCAACCGCCCTCGTGCGAACATCTCAACGCATTCCGGGTAAAGCTGCCACTCCTCTTGCAAGCCCCGTTTTTTGATCGCATCCAAATCGTCGTCGGGCCGGATGGGAAACGTCCGCTGGCCGATGATGGGGCCGCTGTCTTCACCGTAATCGATAAAGTGAACAGTGCAGCCACCCACTTTACAGCCATAGCGAAAGGTATCGCCGTAGCCGTCCGTTCCTGGGAAAGCAGGCAGAACCGCCGGATGGATGTTCATGATTTTGGGCAGCGGATCATTCCCATTGACCGCATCGATAAAATAGGGCGTCAGTGTCCGCATAAATCCGGCCAGCGCCAACAGATCAAAACCGCCCAAGGCCGCCATCTCTTCTAAAAGCCGCGCCTCGGCGGCCACCCGGGTTCGGAAAAAAGATTTTTGCTTGGCAAGATTGGTATTTTTGGAGAAAAGGGTTTGTTTTTCCAACAGCACTTCCCATTCACAATCGGACGGCAGTTTTACCGCGTCAGGATCGGTGCGAAATTGAAGGATGATTGCACCGTAATCCACCTCAAAGGTAGGGATATCCTCTTGCTGCGCCCGCAATAGCCCTTTGCAACCCGGCCGATCGGCGCCCACAAAAGAGACCCGGCCAGTGATACGACCCTCTTTGCAGGCATCGATAATTGCCTGCAGGTTGCTGCCGTCGCCGGAGATGAGCACGCCAATGTTAATGAGATCGGTCATCGTCTAATCTTTATATCCTGGCTAAGTGAAAATTCTCGAATGGAAGGCGTCATCTTTTTAAAAGGGAGAGGCCTATACATTTTAGCATGCCGAGCGTCTTCAAAAAGAGGACACAGCCGTAGTCGTGCATTTTTACGGCGCCAAAGCGGCTAAATGCGCGGCTTCCTGAAGTCCCTCGGCCAACGTCGGATGACCATGCACCGTATCGGTGATGTCTTTTACAGTAGCACCCATCTTCATGGCCAAACCGCACTCGGCGATGATTTCAGATGCGTGGGGCCCCACAATATGCACACCCACCACCCGGCCCGACCGGGCGTGAGCCATCACCTTCACGAACCCTTCGGCATTACCGGCGGCCACAGCGCGGCCCACCCCGCCAAAAGGGAATGTGCCGGTTTTCACTTTGATGCCGCGCTCCTTGGCCGCTTCTTTACTTATGCCCACACTGGCCGCTTCGGGGTGGGTGTAGACAATACCCGGAATAGTTTCGTAATGGACCTCGGCCGGTTTGCCGGCAATGGCGGCCACGGCGGCCAACCCTTCGGCGCCGGCCTTGTGGGCCAGCATCGGCCCGGCGATAAGATCGCCGATGGCGTAAACCGACGGTACATTGGTTTGAAAATTGGCGTTGACGATGATCCGGCCGGTTTTGGCATCGGTTTTGACGCCGACCGTGTCGAGACCCAACTGGTCGGTAAGTGGCCGCCGTCCCACCGCCACAAGCAGTTTATCAAAGGAGATGGTCTCTTCGCCTTTTTTGCCTTTAACAGTGACGGTTACCTTGGTTTTGGTTTTCCTGGCTTTGGTTACCTTGCTGTTGGTGCGAATATCCAGACCCTGTTTTTTCAATAGCCTCTCCAAAGTTCTTGCCACCTGGCTGTCCAGCCCGACGCAGATCTGCGGCAGCATCTCGATCACCGTCACTTCACTGCCCAGGCGGTTCCAGACCGACCCCAACTCCAGGCCGATGGCGCCGCCGCCCACCACGCCCAATTTTTGGGGAACCTTGTCAAAAGCCAGCGCCTGGGTTGAGGAGACAATCTGTTTACCGTCAAACTTTAACCCCGGGACCTCAACGGGCGTGCTGCCCGCCGCCAATAAAATCGCTTTGGCTTTCAGGGCCTGTTTCTTTTTACCTTTGGCTGAAACGGTCACTTTGTCCGCCGCGGCCAGTCTTCCAAGGCCTTGAATGATCTCAACCTTGTTGCGGGTTAAGAGTTGCCTTACTTGCCCGGTGAGGTTTTCCACCACCGCCTCTTTACGGGACATCATCGAGTTTAGATCCAGCGATACCCGGCCGGTTTTGATGCCGTGCTCGGCCAAAGGGCCATTTTTGGCCATGTGATAATATTCGCTGGAGTCCAAAAGCGCTTTGCTGGGAATGCAGCCGACATTGAGACAGACACCGCCCAGGCTGGCCTCCTTTTCTACACAGGCCGTTTTGAGTCCCAATTTCGCGGCGTGGGCCGCGGCCATGTATCCACCAGGTCCCGAACCGATGATAATCAAATCAAATTGAGTCGCCATGATTAAACCTCCAGCAAAATGCGTTCGGGATTTTCCAACAGTTCCTTGACCCGTTTTAAAAAGGTAACGGCCCCTTTTCCGTCGACAATGCGGTGATCGTAGCTCAACGCTACATACATCATCGGTCGGATGACGATCTCGTCGTCAATCACCACGGGGCGCTTTTCAATCTTGTGCATGCCCAGGATTCCGCTCTGGGGGGTGTTTAAAATCGGCGTGCTTAATAGCGACCCAAAAACACCGCCGTTGCTGATGGTAAAGGTGCCGCCTTCCAGATCGGAGAGTTCCAGCCGGTTGTTTTTAATTTTGACCACGTAATCCACAATGGCCTGTTCAGTTTGGGCAAAGGTGAGCTTTTCGCAATGCCGAATCACCGGCACCACGAGCCCTTTGGGCGAGCCGATGGCGATACCCATGTGGCAATAGTCGTGGTAGACGACCTCCTTGCCGTCAATAAAGGCGTTGATTTCGGGAATTTCGGCCAGCGCCGCAACACAAGCCTTGGTGAAAAAGGACATAAAGCCCAGGGATATCTGGTGTTTCTCCTTGAATTGCTCCTTGAACTTGCTGCGGATCGCCATCGTCCGGCTCATGTCGATCTCGTTAAAAGTGGTGAGCATGGCCGTGTTGCGCCGCGCCTCCAAAAGGCGTTCGGCAATTCGTTGACGAATGGGACTCATGGGTTTACGGCGCTCCTGCGGTTCCGGAGTCGCTCCTGGTTCAGGTGTTGGCTGTGATACGCCTGTAGCCGGAGCGGGTACGGCCGTTTTGGCGGATTCCGGGTTTTCCTCCAGATAGAGCGCAACGTCACTGTGGGTGATGCGTCCATCCGGCCCGCTGCCTTGAATTTCCACTGCATCCAGTCCCAATTCCGAAACTTTTGCCTGCACCGACGGCGCCATCATGGGGCTATCGGTGGCGGCCGGGGGTGGTGGCGGTGTTTCTTCGGGAGGTACAGGTGGAGGCGGCGCAGAAGTGGGGATCTCTTTCGGTGGAGCGGGTGGAGCCGTCTTTTTGACCGGTTTGGGCGCGGGTTGCGCCTCGTCATCCTCGGCCTCAATGGTGCCCACCACCGCACCGATCATCACCGTCTCATCAATGGGCACTAGAATGCGAAGGACTCCGCTCGCTTCGGCAACCACTTCCAGGGTCACTTTATCGGTCTCAATCACCAATAGCGGTTCATCTTTTTTTACGCTATCGCCGTCCTGTTTGAGCCATTCGGCCAGGATGGCCTCGGTTACCGATTCGCCCACGGATGGTATAATTATCTCAATTGCCATGTTTCCCCCTGTGTTTCACTATTTCGGCAACAAATTTGCTAACTTGCCGGAAAAATACGCGGCAGGAGCATTTGATAAATCGATATATATTGAGCGATAGGGTACACTCCAAATAAAACTTACATCAGAGTGTTTCAACTTGACCCGAATTGTGATTCCTGCATATTTCACACGAACAATTCGAATCCGAAAAATGTCGTACACCTACAACGGTGTTTCTTATTCTGTCTGCTCGTTTAAAAATGAGGTTGAATAATACATCTTCTTGATTTTCTAAATAACGGCGGAGTGCATAGGAACATAAATCCGCGACTTGGACGAGACATGTCAATTCACTGTCTACAAATAGTGGTGTTTCAATAATATTCTGGACTTTTGTCCATAAAGTACCCTTGCGGTGGAATTCTTTCATTAATTCCGTGTGCTTTTTGGCTACTGTTTCATTGTTGTCATGTATCAGCAGACCAAGGCACCTATCGTGGGATGTACCGATATTCTCTAAATACCGCTCAAAACGAGAAACAATTTGTTCGAATGCCTGCTCATCTAAATTTTGTTGTGACCGAGAAGGATCAAAATGAATCTTATCAATGCACTCTGCAAAGAGCCTCGCAAAACCCCAGTTTGAAACGCAGGTTGCAATTTCTTCCAGAAATTGTTTTCTTTCTTGATAAGTTAGGGCCTGTCGACATTCATTTCAACCAGAGACAAATGGCTGCGACGAGTACAAAAGACAAATATGACGAGGCCAATTTGTCGTAGCGCGTCGCCACTCTCCGGAAGTGCTTCAGT
>Ga0056123_1000297_pt1 | contig 10335 bp, 4 predicted proteins | sample WorMetHEROISLAND_3_FD_71122 | JGI IMG/M metagenome (GOLD analysis project Ga0056123, IMG submission 71122) | Marine gutless worms symbiont microbial communities from Max Planck institute for Marine Microbiology, Germany - Olavius sp. 3 HERON ISLAND ...
GGAACATACTGCCACAACAATTCCCAAAAGTCTCAGTAACTTGAGAAAGATGCACAGGTTAAACAAAAACAAAGTGTTACTGCTTTACTGCTTACATGCATTGCAACTATGAATACATTCAACGTGATTTAGAATTCCTTAAAAATGTAGTGTTCGTCGCTAAACTGTTCAGAGTAATTTATTTCTTAATGATAAAGGCATTCATTTCATCTAGTACTCGAAAGACAAAATAACAGCCATGATGAAAAGACAAATACTGATAGTTAATTTACAAATTATTATATTAATAAAAACATTACTTCATGTAGAATGACTTAACAAAACAAGCAAGCAGTACTTTGCAGGGTTTCTCTGCAACTTTGGTAGTCTGACAGGTAATTTGGTAAACAACACTTACCCGAGAACAAGTCCGTTGAAGTCAGTAATATGTCCGCCAAAAGACGCCAGCCTCCAAAGCACAAGACAATCCATTTGGCCCAACTTGGCATCTCAGCATGAGGCTCCTCCACTCCAAAATACATTGTCACCACTGCATGTGACATCAGTGCACATATACAGTGCGGTCAAAAAAAGTAAACTGCAAAGCTTTTGTTATGATTACCGGTACATCGAATACTGTCCAAATTTATAAAACTCTTACTGATACACTCAGTAGTAAATAAAGTGGTCACTAAAGACCCCACACCTCAAATGCTTCATGAAACATTAATGTCAGCTTTTGAACAGCAATGTTCACAAGGTAGCGCAGTGCAGCATAGTTGGATCTTTAATAACGATCATTTTGCTGCATATTTACTGCTGAGTGTGCAAGAGAAATAATTATTAAAAAATCTGTCAATATTTCATGAAGTCGTGAAATTTGGTGGCTCACTTTTTGTACCACCCAGTATAAATGGATCAGTAGAAATAAAGAGGGAATACTGCATGACAACTGTGTCAGTGTTAAAAATAACTACGACATAACATGATTGCTATGATACCTGAATTCAACTCTATACAGCAGAATCAATCACTGCCATTATAAAGGCCATTTTCCAATTTCAACTTGGTGAGCTGGTTATCCCATTCACCTGCCATCTCCACATGTTCTGATCCGTACATCCTTTTTTGGTTAATACAATTTTTTTATCATCCTGCATATCAACCAATCAGGTTTTTTTTTCAGATGTATCATTTGTTTGTCTCTAACCATTTTCGTCACTGAGCCTTAATCAAATGCAGCAGTCAGCACAGACTTGCTATAATGCAGATTTTGGGCTTATAGTTTAAAATAATTGACACTCAGTAAAAGGATAAATGCAGTAATGTCCTTGCAAGTATTGACCAGCTTTATGGGTCAGAGAACACAGTACCATTAGATCATGAGAAATCAGCCTGCTACATCTGAGATTGTAAAGTGCTGGCAGTCACAAGTATGACTAAAGTAAGCAGCTCTGTCAAGTTTCCAGATTTTTACAGGGTAGAACAACTTTTTGGCAAGTAGAGTTTACATGTATTTTCTCCTATTCTCTGGATTCGTCCAGCTTATGCTGATTTGCATTGTGGATTTCATATTTTTGCTTCTCGTAGCCAGAACCCCCAGTTACTTACATGTAAATTGACACTTTTCTGCCAACACAGAGATAGGATGAACATAAGTTGCAAACAAAGCATGAGTGGGCAACTGTTGTCATTTTAGTCTCTGGTTGAATGTCTGAAGACGTGCTGTAGTGCTGTTTCAGTTATGATTTAAACACCAAAAACAGCGCCTCCATGTCTTAGCCTAGCTTAGTATTTTATCATTTTATGGTCCTTTAGAAACATGTTTTTAACTTTAACATAAGTTAGACTCGTGAATGGCAATATTTTACAATCTCGGAACTGACAACTGACTGGCTGATAGTACTGTACTGCAGACAATTGCCCCTGTGGTGCAGTTAGCAGACATACCACTGTCCCAATCAGCCACACTAGCAATTCACTCCATATACCACACATGCTAAACTATCACTTATTTACTGAGGGCTGGAAGCAACTCTGCCCTGAGCACACATTAAGTTCAGGAAAATCCAACAAAAATAGCTTTAAGTACATGCTTGTATATTATGTATGACTGAAGGGCATTATAATGAGTCTGCACAATTGTATGGTGCGACAAAGCAATGCAAACCTGCCAGTAGGTGACTGCCATGTCCAACCACACCATGTACCCACCTGAAAATGACCCGACGTGGAGAGGTTTCTGCTGGTCTCAGCAACGCAATTATTGGCTGTAAACATACGTTATGAAAATAAGCTATTATCTTAAACATATAAATTAAATCAATATATTTTGCAAAATAAGAAAGTTCAACTAAAATCACTTTCAGCTTTTTATGGAGCCACAAGTGACCACAGCAAACACATGATTAACAAGCTATCCGAGTAACAGCAGTAAATGAAACCATGTCAGGCATGACCACGTTCGGGGATCAAATGTGGAAGTTTATCTTGACTTTTCTGTAGCATTTGCCATACACAGTATAACATACACTTCCTAATACCATCACAATTCATACAGGTTTCGGTTAGAATCAAAATCAGTCATAATCACCGAGCTATGGCGACTCTTTAGTACTTACTGGATAACAGCTAGAAACACACATTAATGCCACTGAGTCTAACTGTACTTCTGGCTGGTAAACAAGTGTCTGTACCAAGGAAATACAGCACATGATGCTCTCACACTGTTGCTGCTGCTGCTACAACCATCATTATCACTGTTACTATCACTACTAATACTAGCACTTATGATTTTGCCCAATTTTCAGCAATTACTCCAAGCTAGATTGGGTACCCCAAAGTAAATTTTGGCTATTGGAGCAGGATTCGTTATGAGCTGGATGCCTTTGCTGTCACACAAACCAGCAGCATCGAAGCACTGAGGAGTACAGTACTGACAGATAATTGAAACTGCACATACGTTGAGTGTGAAAAGGCAAGCAGTTATCAGACCCAACAGAGGATGTACTGCATGCAGCTGCATAGAAACACAATACACAAACAGATATAGCACAAAAATGACTTTAACAAAGTCAGTAGATCATTTCTCACCAATCAGTTGATTACATTTGCTTCCATAAGTACCTGTGCTGGCAATTTGCTAATGCAATATCACATTCAGAGGAGTAGCTCTCAGCCAATCAGTGTTAACTATGTCTCGCCAATTCTGCTGATTCGACTGTTTTCAATTAGCGTAAATATTCACTGTTAATGGCATATATAACTGCTGCACATAAATTGCTTATTATAACTTATACACTGTAACGTGTGTAAAAGTATGCTATAAATAAAAATACACATGAACACACAATTGTTTTAATAGTAATTTTTTGGCGAACCAGAGGTGAAATAGAGAGCAAAAAATCAACGTGGCAACTGATTTTTCTTCTCCATACGTTCCTAATTTATGCCAACTCTCAGGACAGGCCAACACTTTCATACTCTGCTTGATAGCATCCCAATATTTGGACATCCCTTGTTGCCTAGTTCAATTGATGTCCATAGTCATAAATGCTTGACCCAATCAGTGTTGTCTTTGCATTTAACAAGATGCAAACATCTCAATCCACTCTTCTTAATCACCATGCCAAATCCCAATTATAATCCGAGCAATTCTCTAAACACACCCAATTTCCTTTCTGTCTTTCAATATAAAGCCACATACCCATGTGTTAATGCTACAAATAAAGAGGTTATAAAACTGTACCTTGAATTCCCAATGCAGAAAATCAAACATAACAATGACGCCAACCACAGTTAATATCAATGTACTAATCATGCATACTCGATGTATCTGAAACATATACAAAAACCAGTAAATAAAATATTCCTTCCTTCCATTCAAGTTCTTCTGCAATTTCTGGCAGATATGGTAAATTTATTGTCCAGTTTGTACAAGATATATTCACACAAAGGTATTTAAGGGCAGTTCCTGGCAATGTTCCACTAATGCAGCAGACTTATACAGGCCAGATGCCCTTCAGTAAACCAACTAATAATGTCAACACACTGAAGCTGGTTAAACATTCTACTAAAAATAACTGTTTCTACTATGTTTAAAGCTACAACATACATATTACGCTTTGTTAAGCCAACACACTGAACACATCCTTAGCACAATACTGAATAATACTGGACATTAATTGGGAGTTAGCACGTGTCATGAACACAAAAAGATTTTTAACCTGAAACCAGAGCTGTTTACGAAGAACAACAAAGTCTGTTAACAGCGGCTTCATGTAGCGTGCAATTGTGATACCAACGCTGCTGAGTATCATCCATGTAATCACCATGATTGACACTGTAATAACAGTAAGAAGGTGACTATCACATACTATTGACGACATATCAGCACATGAAGGGCCATTTGTGCCATAAATATTTTGTATAATCGAAGCTAGGTATGAATAATTACGACAGAGCAGGGTAAAAAACATGTACAAAATCAAGGCTATTTAACTACAATATAATGCACATAACAAATACAAAACATAAATGTTGACAATCATACAATAACACTAACATAATAACATTACCTGACTGCTGCCCATGAGGAGAAATAAATATTTTTAACTGATGCTTTATTTGCACTGAAACTGAAATCAAAGAATTCTACATTGCCTAAAACCAATATAGGACTAGTCTTTAAGTAATACATAATAACACACAGCCATAATAACTTAAAAGCAAGCATAGTCCCATAGTTGATATAAGCTTGGGACTGGAGCTGATCGGTCAGTGAGCACATGGGTAACTTAGTCATCAACCTGGCTGTAAGCCGACAGTTACCTTTTTAGCCACAGAGAATCACTACCCTTTTGGCTAGCATCAAATTATACTGCATGGTGACAGAATACATGTATGTAAACAACTTACCCACAGCTGTTACTTAATAGTAAAATGACTAGGAATTGAACCATCGACCTCTCAATTGCGAGTCTGAGAACATAACCATTATGCTACCAAACTACACAGAAGCTTACAGGTTCAGCCTGGTGGTTAAATGCTACACTGCTATCACTTACATTTCCAACATTTGCTAAAACATCAGCATTTGGTAATGATCTGACCTACTGTCATCATGTCAGGCTACACAACTGCTGGCACAAGTCTTCAGAATATTTAGCAAACAGAAACTCATTGTTTCCATGTCGACTGATAGAAGTGTTATATACACACCGTGCAGTCTGATCAATGCTGGTCTCATTGTATTGCACAGAGGATGCACGTAGTTCAACAGCAGAATTTTATCACGTGAAATCAGTGGACGAGAAACGTGCTCTGCCTTCATGCCTGATTTGATGCAAAACACACATTACCAGTTTATGGTTCATAATTAATAAATACACAACAAGTATGCACAGCAAAACTCTCCTAAACTGCAGGTGGAGAAAGGCAGTTTGAATTCTACACTGTGTCTCAGAGAAAACGTCACCATTTCTATTTTTGTCATATCTTTGTCAGATGACATCTAATGTGGTAATTTCTGGCAGAAAGATACTTCAAGGAATTTGTAGCATACTAGCAATAGCAACTCCTTACTTGTCAAAAACTGGTAGTTTTTGTTAGTCAAGGTACCATGGCCAATAGTTTCCTCAAATTAAGTACATACATTTAAACCTTTTCAACACTTTCAGCCATCAAGCCATTAACAAGCAAAGTTAATGGTAGGCCTGCAGTATGATCAAGGTAAACTTATCAACTTCATCATCATTCTAATCATTTCCACAGCATCAAACTTCAACGCTGGTAACCTAAGCAACAATGTTCTTCTGTGGCCATTAAAAACCCAAAACAGAACACATGAAGCAAGGCATCCATCTTATACCAAAAATTAGTTCTAACTACTCAACCACTTCACTGTAATTTAGCAGTCACTCACTCTCATTTACACTGAATTCTCTAGACGCCTTCCCAGACCATACCACAGTATGATAGGCAGCATACCGGTACTATTTCCATATGCCAAGCAAGGACGGTACTGGGCAGAGGATTCCACGTTCTGTACCTCCCAGTTCTGACCATTGGTAACCATAGGCCTACCTGTTGAGCACGCAAGTTCATATTATTCAATTCAAGTTATCAATACATAATACACTGACAAAGTGCATTTAAAAGCACATAAGTTTGCATGAGATGCTTACATTGACCATGTACACAACAAAAGGGCTTCAGTTTCTGGGAGACTTCATTCCCCTGACTCCTAGCAAGGCTTTGTCTCCAGATCCCACTGGGGACTTCCATCCTTGATATCGTGAAGATTATGGACCCGCTAGAGTGCCCCAATCATGAATACATTCTGCCACCATTGCTAACAATACCAATACTTTCAATTTTTGTTTCACCATCCAATGTTTCAACTTTCCAGTTACTTCAAGTTGGCCTGTGAACTATTTGGAATGACATTTTGTGCAACCTGGATATCCTTAGCATCAGCAACCAACAGCATCAAAGCACTGAAAACAACTAAAACTAATAATATAATATATTAATACACATTACTAATAATACTAAGAAATCAACAATATTTACTGAACTATATATACTTTGTATATGATTGTACGTTACACATCACTGACACCAATTGTATGTCACCTTCGTCATTGGTTGGACCTCGAGCTAGCAGAATATAACGTGGTGTTGACAGATTCATCACATGAACAGCCTCGGCATCGTGCGAGTATACAGTTATCAATCGGCTGTATGAGCAAATGATGTGACTACCGTTGTACACAGCATGCATTGATCCATAACCAAGTCCAAGAAATCTCTGCAGTTTATAGTCAACAAAACACACCACCACCACATCTCACTAAACCTCCAAACTCCTGTGAAAATTAATTAAATCTGCTAACATGGTTTACATCTGTGTGTATACATCCAATTAAACCTGAAAAACAACCTTGTAATGCATAGTGTACGTATGTATATATGCAGATAGTCTACATAATCCATCAAAAATCTAGAATATATCTGGTTTCTGTTACCTGCTTCAGAACATGATTATGATGATCGTGGTTGTATGACATCTGAATGATCATTCTGTTGTTGTCACTGGCATTCACAATACAGTCAACAACACTGGCTCCTGGCTGCAACATCACACACAGTCAAACATACATTCTTACTATTTTGTAGTCACTGATAGAGAATTCAGCAAAGATTTTATTTTATTTTCCGAGCAAACTAAAATAACAAATATAATGTAATATATGGATCAGGAACTGTAGACAGGATTGTTAGTCGGTAGCAATGGATGCTTCTGCATATGCTGCATGCATAATTGCATATGCACTAAACAGATAGCAGCCTTCTGCATAAAATCACGTCATGGTGCCATCTTGAAAGTATGACGTCATATCGGAAATCTGACTTTGTCAATTGATGCACATTCGCTTGAAAAACAATCCTGCCAAATTTCATCCCAATCTGATTTGAAACGATGGAGCCTTAGGCTTTTTTGAAGACAGTCACCCAACAACAAAATGAACAAAATGAGCAGCAATATGGCATCAATTACTGACCCAGAAATACTGACACCGTTTGTTTTTTTGCACTTTGTCATACATAATTATTCTTAATAATGAACAATTAACTGAAAAAGAAACATTTTGAATCTGAACAGACCTTTATTCAAACAGTACTTGCACATGCCATCAGAATTACAATAATCTAGCACTACACCAGACTGCAATGGTTGAAGACCCAGGATGCTAACACACTGTAGGCATTGTGTGTTCATCTCTCTCTCTGGAGCGTGTCAAGAAGACGTAGCCGCCTCCACGAGTGTACGCCATGCCGGTCTATCCCAAGCGCGTCGCCTTGCCGACGCCAGGCCAAAATTGAGCGGGCTCAGATCGTCCTCGACCGTTCTCAGCCAGGTTTGCCTGGGTCTTCCGGTTCTGCGTCGCCAGTCTTTGGGAGGACCCCGAATGCAGGCTTGGAGAGCTCGGGAATGGTCGGAAATGGCGTGTTGAGGATGTGAGTTTTGATTTTGTTCATCAGCTACATTATTGCAGCTTTACTTACTTGCTGCAACCTTACTGCAGTGCATAGGTCAACTCCGACCTAGGATTATAAATGACAACATCTTTCAGGCTAAGTAATAATAAATGACAGCAGCCTAAAGGAGGATTTAGAGCCAACTTTGATTGGCTTGATCAGAGTTGCAGTCACATCTTCAATATGCAAGGTGGCATTGTTCTACATTCAGAAAACTCTTGCAATGATTACAGCATCAAAACCAAAACACCATCCTTGGTATTATTCTCTTGTTGTTATTGTTGTTCTTGTTACTGATATTACTGACATTACTGTTACTGTCATCATTTGCTTCCAAACACAAAAGCACAAAAAAATCTAACAATTAAAACAATCGGAAATAACCAACAAATTATCAGTGTTAACTGACCATTTGTTGTTGATCATTGATCCCAACAGCAGCCCACAGCACTCGATGACTATACATCTTTGCGGTCAACTCAAACCAAACACTCACATCCTCAACACGCCATGTCAGAACATAGTCACAGGTGTCTAATGCATGGATACACTTGAGAGGCTCTATGATACAGCCCATGTCAACACCACAGCGGGAAGGTTCAATGTTTGTTGCTTCAGGCATACCTGCCAGCTGCATACACCACAAGCACAAGTCGAATGCAAAAATGTTTACATTTCTTAAAGGTTAGAGCAGTTAAAAAAAGTTCAAATGCTTAGGTTAAATGCCAATGGATTTTAAGATCATTCACTTCACTACATGTGGGCTCAGCCATATCCACCTGTGAAATGGTACTAATGGGCCAGATGCTCGTTGTGATGCTATCATGTTGGTCTAATATGCATGAATATATACACTAGTTACAAATCATATTTATTGTTCCAGAAACCGGCCATTAGAGAATAAACTAGTAATGTAGTACCATATTTATTTTGAAAAAAAAATACTGTGATATAAACGATAAAACATTCCTCAACTTAATGTGAATAACTGATACAATAATGCATAACGTACATCGAAGTAAAGTGAAATAGAAATGAAATGAACATGATCAGGTGGATGTTTGCATCTGTGCTGAAGGAAAAACAGAATTACTAGGATTGGAGCCTTTTAGTTTGGTAATTAAGATGAGTAATTTAAGTCATTTGGAAAGTTGAACTTAGAGACACTGGTGACTGCATCAAGCAAATGTATGTCAGTGGAGACTGAGGAAACTAATCGAAAAGGACATCAGAGTGAGTAGTTTCTTAATGGCACACTAGCACACAAAAAGGCCATTTCTTGCCATAAATGAGTGGCTTGATACACAACAGGACATTTTGGAGACAAGTCTTTCCAGGCATCACTTGCACTGGTACTAACAAACAAAATGCCACATACAGTAACCCTATGTACAATATCTATCTACAAGAAGCAAGTAGGTTGAATTAGCTGTACATTAAAAAGTTTAATTAATAAAATCAATGTTGTGATTGTCGACGATATGAATCAGTTAAAAGAAGCGGTAGAACCAAGGCTATTTAGCTATGATAAAGCATATAACAAAAGCTACAGTTCAGAATAAAATGAGTTTCTTTAACAAAATCGATGATGTACTGATCGTCATAGACAAACAGTACATACATGATAACAATCAGTAAGTTAAGCCAACCATCACATGATTAAAAAAAGTATTAACATACAACACATTAAATTTTCTGTTCAATTTTGTGCAAATCAAGTGCACTGAATTATACAAACAAAAAGTAAACAGTACATAAAAATAACTGCAATAGAAAATGTTATACGTACACTAATAAGGCATGACACCTGAGGGCAAAATAGTAGTAACAATGCAATCCTTTTAAAGAAATCCATAGCAGTTAATCTTTTAATCTACAACAAATATAATATTATAAACCACATCACTAAGTAGGTACATGTTTATCAAGGATACATGAATTGACAAACTCATCAGCAAAACAATCAAAGTTTACACATCTGTGAAATCAAAACAATGGACCTCATTAAGTACTGCATAGCAGTGGTGTATTTAAGATTTGCACAATGGGGGCTATGGATCTGCAAAATAATTCCCCCAGTGAGGTCTAGGGGCCCGGGACAAATTCCCCCAGAAGCTGAAGCTTTTTAACATTGATACACAAATTCTGATGGCATAGGCATATGGACCATTTTTACCGCGCGATGCACTTTAGTGCAAAGCGCGGTATTGCCATCGTATGTTGTCCATCCGTCTGTCCGTCTGTGTGTAACGTTCAGGTATCGTGATCACATAGTTTGGAATTCTTCGAAAATAACTTCACGGCCGAATAGCT
>Ga0056123_1000299_pt1 | contig 10298 bp, 18 predicted proteins | sample WorMetHEROISLAND_3_FD_71122 | JGI IMG/M metagenome (GOLD analysis project Ga0056123, IMG submission 71122) | Marine gutless worms symbiont microbial communities from Max Planck institute for Marine Microbiology, Germany - Olavius sp. 3 HERON ISLAND ...
CAACGTGAAGATGACGGTCAAGCTGATCGCGCCGATTGCTATGGAAGAAGGGTTGCGCTTTGCGGTGCGCGAGGGAGGACGTACCGTCGGTGCCGGCGTCGTCGCCAAGATTATCGAATAAAGAGTGTTTCTTGAAAGAATTCCAAGGATGGGATTTTTTTAGGTCTCCGAAATTTGCTTCCAATCGGTACGCGAGCGTGTGATTCTCGCGTGCCTCCCGAAGGGAAGGATAAGACCTCTCCCTGTTGGAAACCCCAAAGTCTAGGGAGGGGGCTGTTTGGCGGCTTCCGGGCTGCCGGGCCAGCTCCTGAATGAAATAAATGGCCAACCAGAGAATTCGTATCCGCCTCAAGGCATTTGACCACCGATTGATCGACCAGTCGGCACGGGAGATCGTCGATACGGCAAAAAGAACCGGTGCGCAGGTGTGTGGGCCAGTGCCGCTGCCGTCCAAGAAAGAGCGTTTCACCGTGCTGATCTCGCCTCACGTCAATAAGGATGCTCGGGACCAGTATGAGCTACGTACCCATAAGCGCCTGATGGATATTGTCGATCCCACCGACAAGACGGTGGATGCGCTGATGAAGCTGGATTTGGCGGCCGGCGTAGATGTGCAGATCAAGTTGAGCTGAGGAAACGACCATGGCGATTGGGGTGATCGGGCGCAAGGCAGGCATGAGCCGGCTCTTTACCGAGGACGGTATTACGGTTCCCGTGACGGTTATCGAGGTGCCGCCGAACCGCGTGTCCCAGATTAAGACCGAAGGCAAGGATAGTTATCGGGCGGTGCAGGTCACCGTCGGCTCGCGCAAGGCCTCGAGTATCAGCAAGCCGGTGGCCGGACATTTCCGCAAGGCCGGTGTGGAGGCCGGCAATCTGCTGGGGGAGTTCCGTTTCGATGCGGGCGAAGGCGAAGACCTGGCGACCGGTCAAGAGTTCAAGGCCGACCTCTTCGAGGTAGGACAAAAGGTCGATGTACGCGGGGTGTCCAAGGGGCGGGGGTTTGCCGGTGGAATCCGCCGTCACAACTTCCGTGGCCAGGACAACAGCCATGGTAACTCCATCTCCCACCGCGCTCCCGGCTCGATTGGTCAGTGTCAGACACCGGGTCGGGTATTCAAGGGCAAGCGGATGGCCGGTCAGATGGGTAACGTCAACCGCTGCCAGCAGAACCTCGAGGTGGTACGTATCGATACCGAACGTAACCTGCTGCTGGTGAAGGGTGGGGTCCCGGGCCCGGTCGGGGGACGGTTGATCGTGGTGCCGTCCATCAAGCAAAAGCACAAGAGTTGATCGGGCATGGAGTTCTCAATGTACAGCGGCGATGATGCCGACCTACAGGTCTCGGAACAGGTATTCGGTGCCGAGTACAAGCCGGGCCTGATCCATCAGGTGGTAACCGCCTACATGGCGGGTGGGCGCTCGGGTACCAAGGCCCAAAAGAACCGCTCCGCGGTCGCCGGCGGCGGCGCCAAGCCCTATCGTCAGAAGGGCACCGGTCGGGCCCGGGCCGGCACCTCGCGGAGCCCGATCTGGCGGGGCGGCGGGGTGGCCTTTGCCGCGAGACCGCGGGATTATTCCCAAAAAGTAAACCGCAAGATGTATCGGGGTGCTGTGCGTTCGATTCTCTCGGAGCTGGCGCGGCAGGGTCGTTTTCTGATCGTGCCTGAATTCAAGCTGGAGGTGCCCAAGACCAAGGAGTTGGTGGGGAAGCTCCGGGAGTTGGATGTCTCGGACGTCTTGCTGGTGACCGAGGATTTCGAGGAGACCCTGTTTCTTGCAACCCGTAATCTACCCCAGGTGGACGTGATGGCGGCGCAAGAGGTCGATCCGGTGAGCTTGATCGCGTTCGATAAGCTGGTCATCACCAAGGGCGCGGTCCGTAAGCTGGAGGAGCGGTTGGCATGAACCGAGAGCGATTGATGAAGGTGCTGCTGAATCTGATCATCTCCGAAAAAGCGGCCCTGGCCTCGGAAGAGAGTGCTCGGTATACGTTTCGGGTTGTCCCGAACGCTGACAAGCGCGAAATCGGACGGGCCGTCGAGCTGATGTTCGACGTCAAGGTTGACCGGGTCCAGGTGCTCAACGTCAAAGGCAAACGCAAGCGCTTCAAGCAGCGTCCGGGGAAGCGGCCGAGCTGGCGTAAGGCCTATGTACGGTTGCAACCTGGCTATAATATCGACTTCGGTGGTGGTGCTTGAGGTTTGTTTTTAAAAAGGATTTTTGGGAATTCTTAATTCGCGAATGAACGCAAATAAGCGTAGATTAGTCGGGATCAGTTCGCTACTGCTAGTCCCCACGCTTTGGGAGAGAAGGCTTTTGAGGGGATACGAGTGACAAGGCGATTTCTGTCAAATGAAATACCATCTTGGTGGTCTTTTCGTCCGTTTTTCGTGTTGCACCAACCGGTATCCTGACAGCTGGCTCTGCAAGTGCACTTGACACCTATAACGGCATCTGCGATGCATCGACAGTTGCGCTGCTGGATGCCGATCACTTCATCATTGCCAGTGACGAAAGTGAGAGCGATCTGTATTTCTATGAGTTCAAGAACAAGTCCATGCAGCCACCCTTCGAGCTCGACGACTTCCTTGGACATCCCGAATCCGAGGCGGATTTGGAAGGAGTCACCCGAATCGGCGATCCCTAATTTGGATCGGCTCGCACAGGCGTAGCAAGAAGAAGAGTAAGTTTCGTCCAGAACGGTACCTCTTGTTCGCGACTGAGATCAAACAATCTAGCACGAATTAGCTCATCTTGGGACAGGGTATGCCCTATCGTATGCTCGCGAAGAATTCGTCGGATTCCTCGGTGTTGAATGAGTTCGGTTTAAAGTACGACCCGATTCAGTTTGGCGATAAAGGGGAGTTCCCAAGCTAGCGCCCCAACGGTTGGGTCTCAACATCGATGGTTTGGCAACAACTGTGGGCCTGAATATTCAGGGCTTGCCGCAGGATGGACTCCTGATCGGTCTCAGGAATCCGCTATCGACCGATGGGCAGGCAATCCTGGTGTCCAGGATCAACCCGATGGATGTCCTAAACAACGGCGCGCAACCGAATTCGCAAAGCCTATTTTTTTAAACCTCGATGGCCTTGGGATACGCTCCATCGAGTATGTATCCGGGGCGAATTCGGCATACTACATACTTGCGGGACCAAAAAGCGATGGCAAGGTGTTCGTATATCGCTGGTCAGGGGTAATCGGTGAGGTTCCCAAGAAACTTCAACTTCAGGATTTCGGTAAAGGTGTCGCGGAGGGATTAGCCTCGGGACCGGTTCGACTATGGCTCGGAAAGGATTCATGGTGTCAAATGCAAAAAGCTCAATCGGCCGGGAGACAGACGGGTCGGCATGTGTTGGGTTTCGCTCGATGGCCTATGAAAGAGCATGAGGAAAAAGGCTAACATTCCGGGGGACAGCAAGAAGTTCTGCCCCTGAGTTCAATCGCTGAATTCCTTATCGAGAGATTTGCATGTGCAAATTCTTTTTTTGCCGCAAATGAACGCAAATCGGTCGAGATCAGTTTTTTATCATTGATGATTCTCGACCCATTTACTTTTATTTGCGTTTATTTGCGGACTCCATAAAGAAAAACTCGAGATGGCAATCGTAAAGACAAATCCCACGTCCCCGGGACGGCGCTTCGTCGTCAAGGTGGTAACGCCGGACCTCCATAAGGGAAGGCCATTCGATCCGCTGCTAGAGAAAAAAAGTAGATCCGGTGGACGTAACAACAAGGGACGCATAACCGTACGCCATCGCGGTGGTGGGCACAAACAGCGTTACCGGGTTGTCGACTTCAAGCGCAATAAGGAAGGTGTTCCGGCCGTTGTCGAGCGGATCGAGTATGACCCGAACCGGAGCGCCAATCTGGCCCTGCTCAAGTATCTGGACGGCGCGCGCGCCTATATCATAGCGCCCAAGGGCCTCAAGGCCGGTGATCCTGTACAGGCGGGAGAGGATGCTTCCATCAGCGTGGGCAATTGCCTGCCGTTGCGCAATATCCCGCTGGGTACCTTGGTGCATTGTATCGAAATGCGGCCGGGTAAGGGAGCACAGCTCGCGCGGGCAGCCGGCAGCTCTGCTCAACTCATCGCCCGTGAAGGGCGGCATGCCACGCTGCGCATGCGTTCGGGGGAGATGCGGAAGATCTTTGCCGAGTGTCGCGCCGTGGTCGGTGAGGTCGGAAATGCTGAACATAGTCTCCGTAAGCTGGGTAAGGCGGGTGCTAAACGTTGGCGCGGGGAGCGTCCCACGGTCCGTGGCGTGGTCATGAATCCGGTCGATCACCCCCACGGCGGTGGCGAGGGTCGGACCTCGGGTGGACGCCATCCGGTCACCCCCTGGGGGGTTCCGACCAAGGGCCACAAGACCCGCAAGAATAAGCGCACCGATGCCATGATCGTGCGTCGTCGCGGTAAGAAATGATCCCACTCGGACCATTTCCGGTGAGTGGGGGACGAGGAATGCAAAAAGTGCGTGTTCGCTTTGCGGCTTGAAGAAGTCCAGGAATGGAATTCTTCAAGATCCCCTGAATTCGATCGAGGTTGAGCCAGTGCCACGTTCCATCCGAAAGGGACCCTTTGTAGATCACCACCTGATGAAGAAGGTGGAAGAAGCGGTCGCCCAGAACAGCAAGCGCCCCATCAAGACCTGGTCGCGTCGCTCCATGGTGTTGCCGGAGATGGTCGGCTTGACCATCGCAGTGCATAATGGACGGCAGCACGTCCCGGTCCTCGTCAACGAGAACATGATCGGGCACAAGCTTGGCGAGTTTGCCCTGACCCGTACCTACCGGGGGCACGCAGCGGACCGCAGAGCTAAGAAGTAAGCGAGGAAACGGATATGCAGGCCGAAGCTAGCATTAGGTATGCCCATATCTCGGCGCAGAAGGCCCGCCTGGTGGGTAATCAGATTCGGGGCCAGCAGGTGGAAGAGGCTGTCAACCTGCTTATGTTCAGCCCCAAGAAGGGTGCCGGAATTATCAAAAAGGTTCTGGAATCGGCCATCGCTAACGCCGAGAGTAACGAAGGCGCGGATGTCGATGAACTCATGGTCGTCGAAGTCCAGGTAAACGAGGGGCCGACCATGAAGCGTATCCGCGCCCGAGCCAAGGGCCGAGCAAGCCGGATTTTCAAGCGCACCAGTCACATCAGTGTGACTGTCGCCGAATATTGAGTATTGTCAGAGCACGTCAGCATGGGTCAAAAAGTACATCCGGTCGGTATACGCCTGGGGATTGTCAAAGATTGGACCTCCAAGTGGTATGCCGATTCCAAAGATTATGCGGATCTCCTCAATACGGACTTGGAGGTGCGGGATTTCCTCAAGAAGCGTCTCTCGCAGGCCTCCGTCAGCCACATTCAGATCGACCGTCCGGCTAAGAATGCCCACATCACCATCCACACGGCGCGTCCGGGAGTCGTGATCGGCAAGAAAGGAGAAGATATTGATCGGCTGCGTAAAGAAGTCTCCGGCAAGATGGGTATCCCGGTGCATATCAGCATCGAGGAGATCCGCAAGCCGGAGCTCGATGCCCAACTAGTTGCGGAAAATGTTGCCGGTCAGCTCGAACGACGCATCATGTTTCGACGCGCCATGAAACGTGCGGTGCAAAGCTCCATGCGGCTAGGTGCTGAGGGGATTCGGATTAACATTGCCGGACGTCTGAACGGTGCGGAGATTGCCCGTAGCGAATGGTATCGCGAGGGTCGGGTACCTCTGCACACCCTGCGTGCGAATATCGATTACGGTCTTGCCGAGGCCAAGACCACCTATGGCGTGCTCGGCGTCAAGGTATGGATCTTCAAGGGTGAAGTATTCGCGGGCCAAGAACTGGAAAATCCGGTTGTTAAAACCACTCGCACGAGTCGTACGAGGGGCTGACCCATGCTGCAACCGAAGAGAACCAAATTCCGTAAGCAGCACAAGGGACGCAACCGGGGTCTGGCCCAGGCGGGCAATCGCGTCAGCTTCGGCGAATATGGCATCAAGGCGACCACCCGTGGGCGCTTGACTGCGCGCCAGATCGAGGCGGCGCGCCGTACCATCACGCGCAAAGTCAAGCGTGGCGGGAAGCTGTGGATCCGAGTGTTTCCCGATAAGCCCATCTCCAAGAAGCCCTTGGAGGTCCGTATGGGGAAGGGCAAGGGCAATGTGGAGTATTGGGTCGCCTTGGTGCAACCGGGTAAGGTGCTCTATGAAATCGAAGGCGTACCCGAGCCTTTGGCGCGCGAGGCGTTTGCACTGGCGGCAGCGAAGCTACCCGTCCGGACAACCTTTGCACAGCGGACAATGATGTGATGAAAGCCAAAGATTTGAGAGCTAACAGTGTCGGGGAGCTTCGAATGCAGCTCGAAGAGTTACTCAGAGAGCAGTTCAATCTACGCGTACAAAAGGTGAACGGGCAGCTTTCGCACCCCACGCAAATGCGTGCGGTGCGGCGAAATATCGCCCGGATTAAGACCTTGATGACCGAACTCGAAACAGGCAGTGGGACATGAGCGAGGAAGCAAAAAAGAACCGCAGGTTGACCGGGCGGGTTGTCAGCAATGCCATGGATAAGACCGTGACTCTATTGATCGAGCGACGGGTCAAGCACCCCCTATATGGAAAATTCATCCGCCGTTCGACCAAGATTCACGCCCACGACGAGGCCAATGAATGCAATCCGGGCGATCTGGTGACCGTCGAGCAGTGCCGTCCGCTCTCGAAGACCAAATCCTGGCGGGTTATGGATATCTTGGAAAAGGTGGGGTGAGATGTAATTTACCAACCTTGTCGATGATAGCCGTGAAAGCAGCGGTGTTCTTGGAGATGGAGTAGAAGTAAATGATTCAGATGCAGACCAATCTGGGCGTGGCCGACAATAGTGGTGCCAAGCGCGTGCAGTGCATCAAGGTGCTTGGCGGCTCGCACCGGCGTTATGCCGGTATCGGCGATGTCATCAAGGTTGCAGTGAAAGACGCGATTCCGCGTGGCAAGGTCAAGAAGGGTGATGTCCTCAGTGCGGTGGTGGTGCGTACCAAGAAAGGCGTCCGTCGCCCGGATGGGTCTGCGATACGCTTCGATAACAATGCTGCGGTCTTGCTCAATAACCAAATGCAGCCCATCGGGACTCGCATCTTCGGGCCGGTGACCAGAGAGCTGCGTACTGAGCGTTTCATGAAGATCGTCTCGTTGGCACCGGAAGTTCTTTAGATTGTGGAGTGAATTGGGAGCAGAATAAAATCGACCAGTTGCAAAACTGATAAGAGATGCTCTCTTGTGGAATAGCGGTCCTCGAAGTAAGAGTGACAATACTGAACAGCGCATATGGGGGGGCTACTCGAAATGCGAACTCGAATGAGAATTAAAAATTCAAAAAAAGATGGTAGAGGAGTTCGAGGCTGGTGAAGGTAAAAGGGTCACAAGGTCTGGTAGTTTTTATTTGGTTAGGTGTAACACTATTATATGAGCTCGTACACTGGGATGGAATCGATAGACCTGGTGAAGAAGGAGAGGAATTTGAACGTTTGGTATATGGTTCGGTAATTCATTAGCCTATATGCGTTCATCAGGTGTGCGAGTCGGTTGATTAGAGATTAAATCCATGCAAAAGATCAGGCAGGGTGATGACGTGGTTGTCCTCATCGGAAAAGACAAAGGAAAACGCGGAACCGTATTGCGCGTGCTCGATGATAGCCGGGTTATCGTCGAGAACATCAATATAGCCACCAAGCATCGGAAGCCCAATCCCCAGCGCAACCTGCCCGGGGGTATTATCGATAAGGAGATGCCCCTGCAACGATCGAACTTGGGGCTCTACAACCCGGCAAAGGATGGCCCGGATCGGGTGGGCTTCAGGGTCCTTGAGGATGGCCGCAAGGTGCGGGTATTCAAGTCCGACGGCGAAGTCGTGGACGTTTAGGCGAGCAGTCATGTCCAGATTACAGATAGTATATCGTGACGACGTGGTCGGACAGCTCATGGACAAGTTCGGCTATCGTACGGTCATGCAGGTGCCGCGGATCGAGAAGATCACCCTCAACATGGGCGTGGGGGAAGCTATTGCCGACAAGAAGGTGATGGAGCATGCAGTCTTCGATCTGCGCCTGATCGCCGGCCAGCAGCCTATCGTGACCAAGGCGCGTAAGTCGGTCGCTGCGTTCAAGATTCGCGAAGGTTGGCCCGTTGGTTGCAAGGTCACGTTGCGGCGCACGCGCATGTATGAGTTTCTCGATCGCCTGATCAACATCGCGATTCCACGTATCCGTGATTTTCGCGGCTTGAGCGCCAAGGCGTTCGATGGCCGCGGAAGCTACAGTATGGGTATGAAGGAGCAGATCGTGTTCCCGGAGATCGATTACGACAAGATCGATGCCTTGCGCGGTCTAGATATCACCATCACCACGAGTGCGCCCACGGATGAGGAAGGGCGGGCATTGCTCGAGGCCTTCAAGTTTCCCTTCCGGACCTGAGAATCCACTATGGCGAAGAAGAGCATGATGGCGCGGGAAGCCAAGCGCGCAAAGGTTGCGGCCAAATATGCGGCCAAGCGGTCGGTATTGAAGGCTGTAATCAACGACCGTGGCATGAGTCGTGAGGAGATCGAAGAAGCGCTTGCGAAGCTACAGAAGTTGCCACGGGATGCCAGTCCGAGTCGTCGGCAACGGCGCTGTCGAGTGAGTGGTCGTCCCCATGCCGTCTACCGCAAGTTCGGCTTGAGCCGCAACAAGTTGCGTGAAGCTACTATGCGGGGCGATGTTCCGGGTCTTGTGAAGGCCAGTTGGTAATAACAGTTCAGACCCTCTCTTAGGATTACGAGGGATCTTGGCTCGGCACAAGTATAACCCTTTGATTCTTCATTATCAGGATTGGGAGAGGAGTCTGAACGGTTATGAATGCAAGCGTACGGAAACAAGGGATCATGGAATTGAGCTCGAATGTGTCGCAATAGGATAAGAAATGTTCCTGAGATCAGTCGTTTTCTTGGAATTGTGATCTACATGTATTTCAATGGACATAATCCGCCCCATTTTCATGTCGAGACAATGAATTCAAGGCGTCGATTTCTATTGATACATTGGGAGTAGTGGAAGGGAGGTTACCTCCAAAGGTAATGGCCTCGTGGTTGAATGGGAACAAGATCACTAGGATGAATTTCTGGAAAACCGGAACAGTATCCAGAAAACCGGGAATCCATAAAATCAAGCATTGGTATAGCTAGAAATTTAGGATTCTGGAAGTAAATAGAGCAGGGTATGTTGGGTGGCTATAGTATCCATTGGTATTTAATGATGGAAGAAATGGAATTGCCGATCTCGAACAGACGGTATTCGATGGTGAAAGGTCGGTCTTTTCAAAGTTGAGAGACAAAGAAAACTTTAGGGATTTTAGATTGGAACACAGTACCTTTGTTTGGTCTGGTGAGTGGATTTGGCTGCGGAATATCTGTTTTATATCACTTTTATGGATGATCCTGACTTGCAGGGGCAATTTCAGGAATGAGGGGCTATATTGCCTGACCAAAAATCAACTTGAATCTGATAGCATAAAAAATATTGACTCTCTTGCGTTTGGTGTGGGTAGCGGGTCATAGCGCCCTGACTCAAGCCGTGATGGGAAGCCCCGACTTGACGACGAACGGAGAAATCGGCAGCTGGGTCAACTTACCCGCCACAAGGTAGATGATGGTAATCAGGTGCCTGGTGGTCCCGTAGCCGTGGGCCTTGGTTTTTGCGGCCTGGATGAGTGAATTGACCGCCTCGACACGGCCGTTGGTGAGCCTGAAATCGAACGCGTTATAGATGATGGGGAGGTAAAGGAGATTCGTGTAAAGTCTGTAAAAGGAAAAAACCTTTGCAAGATGCCATGTTGAATGATTCCACAAAGTTTGTGGAAGTCTATGCTGATGGAATTATTCGAAAATGGAGCGACTACTTCGTGCTTCATAAAAAAGTTAAATGTGAAACTATAAAAGAAGATCATATGATTTCAAATGGGCAAGCTGTCACAATAGAAACAGAAACATATATTGGTGATTACAAGTTGGAGTGGTTATTCAACGATAGCACCAAAAATATCGTTGGTTTTTATCCGTTTTTTTCCGCATCACTGACCCCTCTAATCTGGAAGTATCTCGACAAAGAAGAGTTTGGGAAATTTACGATAGATAATGGTGATCTGGAATGGAACGATTATGATCTATGTTTCCCGATAGGGGATCTTTAACGAAAATAAAATTATGCCGATAATAGTTGGGAGTGATGTACCGAGAAACCGCCGAGGGTGGTAGTTTCATGTTTGGGTTACGCA
>Ga0056123_1000300_pt1 | contig 10297 bp, 11 predicted proteins | sample WorMetHEROISLAND_3_FD_71122 | JGI IMG/M metagenome (GOLD analysis project Ga0056123, IMG submission 71122) | Marine gutless worms symbiont microbial communities from Max Planck institute for Marine Microbiology, Germany - Olavius sp. 3 HERON ISLAND ...
CACTGTGCTTGTAAGTTTGTATTAAGTGCTAATAGTAACAGGCTGATAAGAACAGTGCCTATTGATTTTGTAATCATATATTTACCTCTTTTTTTATGTCTTTTTATTTTATAAAGCCTAAAAAGACGGTTATTGAATAGACTAAAATTAACAAAGTTTTTTAGATATGTGTCAAATTTTTTATTTTTTATCCTTTTTTTGATTATGTAATTAATTATCTAAGTGTAAACTTATTTTTTTTTCAAATGCAAGTAAAAAATGTTTAGCGCTGAAAAAGGTAAAATGTTTTGAAGGTGGTATGTATTGTTGAGGTGGAGATCGGCGGCATAAACAATTAAGCAGGCAGGGTTGTTTTGTACAATATTATATCTTTAATTATATCCGTAAATTTTTAGATATATAAACCGGGAAAACTATTGCATGAAGAAGATATTGTTAATCGTAACTATTTTGATATCAACTTTTGTATTTGCGCAAAATATGCAACTCCACTATGATATTTACCGTGAACATTTTACAACAACACTTGAAATGTTTAAACCGGATGCCACTGGTTCAACATTTTGGTTTGTTGATATAGATTATAATGACAATTCCAACGAAGTCAAAGAAAATCGGCAAAGCTCATCGTCGGCCTACTGGGAAATTGTCCGTATGTTTCACACTCCATTCAAAGATATCACAGTCGGCTTGCAATATAATGATGGGCATAATATTTTGGGAGGATTTGGCAGTGTTTACTTTCTTGGTGTCGGTTACCCGATTGATCTAATATTCGTTACCCTGAACACCTTTGTTTGGTACCGAGCTGCGGAGAGTCAAGACCCAAACGTACAATTTACGATAGTTTGGTTTAAACCACTTTTAGATGGTAAATTAATTTTTCAAGGGTTTTTTGATTTATGGGGACAAAACAACGCAGATTTTGATGACGATGGGGCGGATAGTCAATTTGTCATTTTAACCGAACCGCAATTATGGTATGGCTTGACTGAAAAAATCCAAATTGGGGGTGAAGTTGAAATAAGTAAAAACTTTATTTTTGGCGTTGGCTCAGATTTTAATGTTAAGCCAACGCTTGGATTGAATTGGATTTTTTAATACTTAAAAATAAATTGAATTTTCGACAACATATTTTTGACAATAATGATCTACCAAAAGGGAGCTGTATTGCGTTATTAGGCGGAGGGGGGAAAACGGCGCTATTAAATAAACTAACAAATGAATTTTCTCAAATTTTTGATTCTGTTTTACATACATCGATAACTAAAACAATTTATTGTCCTTTACACAAACCCTTATTAATAAGTGAGATAGAGAATGTCAATTTAAATCTATATAAGATCAAACATAATCCCGCATTTATAATTGGTAATAAAATAAGTAAAGAAAAATTTAACGGAATTACAGAATTAGAATTAGAAATATTGCGCCACCAGTTTGACATAACTTTGTTTGAGTGTGATGGAGCAAGAAACAAACCACTAAAAGTTCATAATTCGATTGATCCAATTATACCAAAATTTGTGACACATACAATTATCGTGGTTGGAGCAGATATTATTGGAACAAAAGTGAGGGATGGATTTGTTCATCGTCCAAACTTGTTTTGCAAAACTTGGGAAGTTAGTGAAGATGATATTTTAATACCGGATTTAATTGTCGAAGTATTGACATCAGAACAAGGATATCTATCAAAAATCAAACATGAGTGCGAAAAAATATTTTTTGTAAATAAATCTGATATTTCTGTGAAAAATTCTAAAATTTTAGCAACACAACTTTTGAAAAAAGGAATTGGTCCGGCATTTTTTGGCAGTGTACAACAGGAACTAATCGAACACGCTTAGAGCTATGAAACATAGTGTAATTATCACCGCTGCAGGGATGTCAACTCGTCAAAAAATTAATAAACTATTACTGAAAATTGATAATAAAACTATAATCGAAAAAACAATAGAGACTTTTATCAATTTTGACATAGAAATAATTGTTGTCATCGGCCATCAAAAGATGAAAATAAAATCGCTTCTGTTCGAAAAATTTGGAAAAAAAATTAGAATTATATTTAATGAAAAGTATAAAAGTGGAATTGCCTCATCTTTGAAAAAGGGCTTATTGGCAGCTGATAATCATTCAGAATATTATTGGTTTTGCAATGGTGATAAGCCATTTATTAAAACACAGACAATTAAAAAAATATTAGAAAATTTAAATAAGGAAAATCCAAAAATATTAGTCCCGCGATATCGAAGGGATATAGGTCATCCAACTATTTTTCACAGAGATATTGTCCCTAAATTTTTTAATATTGACGGCGATATCGGCGGAATCCAATTGATTAATGATTACAAAGAAAATGTTACTTTTGTTGATGTAAATGATCGTGGGATAATTTTGGATATGGACAAATATTTGACCGATGAATAGGCAAACTATACTCATACGTGGGGCTGGTGAAATCGCAAGTGCCATCGCTGTTGTTCTGAAACGCGTTGGATATAATATCGTATTGACGGAATTACCAATACCACTTGCGATTCGGAGAACGGTAAGTTTTTGTGATGCAATTTTAAATGGTTCTGCAACTGTGGAAGATATTGAATCAGTTAAATCTGATATTGAAAATTACGAATCTGTGTTAAAAAATAATAAAATACCACTCCTTCTTGATTCCATTGATACTATAAACAAGTTAAAACCACAAATTTATATTGATGCTCGCATGCTAAAAAATAATATTTTAGATTTACGCAAGATTGCCGAATTTACGATTGGAGTTGGTCCCGGATATACGGTTGATAAAAATTGTGATGTGGTTATTGAAACTCAACGAGGACACAATATGGGAAAATTAATTTGGAATGGCAGTACTCAAACTAACACAGGAATCCCTAGCACGCTTGGTGGTGAAAATATTAATCGTGTTATTAGAGCAAATACTCCTGGGAAAATAATCTGGGACGTAAATATTGGAGATATGGTTGCGCAAGATCAAGTTATTGGACGAATTGGAGACGTTGAAATAAAATCTAAAGTAAATGGAATGATACGTGGATTAATTTCACCAAAAGTTGAAACTAAAATTGGCTTGAAAATTGCTGATGTGGATCCACGTGGGAAAGCTATTGATTTTAAGTCAATTTCTGATAAATCACGCTGTATCAGCCGCGGTGTTTTAGAGGCGATATTAATACATTTTAATAGCTGAAATGGAATTAAAAACATTACAAAAGATATTAGAGTTCGATTGTGTGAAAAATGCAGCACTTTGTACACAAATTGATTGGAGCGGATCGGTGCCGCGCAAAGATTTTCCGATGATGTTGGTGGCTGAAAATCATATTACCATCGGAACAATTGGCGGTGGTGTATTGGAAAATAATGTAATCAATCTTGCCCAATCAGTAATAAAATATGGAAAACCTGAACTTAAATATTATGAGTTGACCAGTAAGGACGTAGAAGGCACTGACAGTATTTGTGGTGGCAAAACAACAATTCTGATTGAACCATTTTTATCAGATATTCAAAATATTTATCGAAAAATCATAGATTCAAAAATTATTTATAGCAATATACTTGTTCTAAAGGTAGCAACGCAACCCAGATTAAGAATACTACGTCAAAGAATAACAAAAGATTATCACTTGGCATTTCCAAGAATGGTGGTTAAGGAAATTGATTCGGCGATTAGACAAAAGTTTACTAAATCAGTAAACTATAGTGACGATATTTGGCTAATTCAGTATATTGGTGAGCGTCCTAAATTACATATTTTCGGTGCGGGTCACGTTGCCAAAGCGATTGCTGAATTAGCAGAATTTATTGAATTTGATACATTTATTTACGACGATAGAAAGGACTTAGCAACACCAGACCGATTTCCTTTTGCCAAAGAAATTATCACAAATGAGATTACCTATCTTATTCAAAATGTGACAATATCTCGGGACGATTTTGTAATTGTAGCAACTCGTGGACATCAACATGATTATAAATTAATGCAATGGTTACTACCGATTGAACTTAGTTATTTAGGTTTAATGAGCAGTAAAAAGAAATGGCAATTACTATCGGAAGCACTTATTAATGATGGTTTTAGTCAGCAATTGATAAATACCGTACATTCACCGATCGGACTTGATATCGGTAGCGCTACAGTGTCCGAAATAGCAGTCAGTATAATTGCGGAGATTATTAATCACTATCAAAATAAATCTTTTTCGAAAATTTCATTATCAAAAATATGACACAATTAGTATTAAAAAACGGTCAAGTAGTATATCATGATGGACAAAAAAAAGAAGATATACTTATTAGAGGTGGCAAAATATCATCAGTGGGAAGAATTAGTTCGTCAAACAAAAATATTAAAATTATTGATTGTGACCATAAATTAATTTTTCCAGGTATTATTGATGCTCATACACACATGGGAATTCCAATCAAAAGTGGAGTTTCAGCGGATAATTTTAAAACCGGTTCTCGTTCGGCACTAAACGGAGGTGTAACGACTATAATTGATTTTACCGTTCTAAAACAAAATCAATCATTAGTGGATAGTATAAAAGAACGAAGAAAACTTGCCGAAGAATCGCTGATTGAGGTTGCTTTGCATTGCAATATAACCCGTTCTAACACCGATATTTTAAAAGAAATACCGAAAATTATAAGTATGGGTATAAATAGTTTTAAAGTTTTTACCACATATCGTGAAGCCGGCATGAGGCTGAACTATAAAGAGATAGAGGAAATTGCTAAAATAATCAATGATAATGACGGACTTTTAATGGTCCATGCCGAGGATAATGAAATAATTGAGAACTCATTCTTTCCGTTATTTACAAAAAAATTAACTCACCCGAAATACCATGCTATTGCCAGACCGGCTGAAGCAGAAAAAATCGCTATTGAAAAAATCGCCAATATTAGTGAGAAAACAGGTTGTAAAATTTATATAGTCCATCTGAATACTAGTGCTGGATTACAAGTTGCACAACAATGTAAAAATATGTTAATTGAAACTTGTCCGCAATATTTATTATTGGATGATTCTGTTTATAATCGTGTTGATGGACAAATGTTTGTTACAAGTCCGCCTTTGCGCAATCAACATGATTGTATGCAATTATGGGAAGGTGTAATGAACGGGGCAGTGGATGTAATTGCGACGGATCACTGTCCTTTCATGCTAAAAGATCGTCCTTATGGATTATTATTCCAAGATATTCCAAATGGAATTGGCGGTGTTGAAACACTCTTTCCAATTATGCTTTATCAATTTATTAGACGAGGAATTAATCTAAGCAGATTGGTTGAATTAATTAGTACAAATCCTGCTAAGATATTCAATTTATATCCATGCAAAGGTAATATCAGCCCAGGCGCCAATGCAGATTTAGTAATTGTAGATCCAAATAATATTAGTAAAGATTGGACAAATAAATTGGTTTCAGTTACCGATTGGAATGCATTTACTGAATTTCCGGCAATTTTTCCTGAAAAAGTAATTGTCGGTGGAAAAATAATTAATTAACTATTTTTTCTCTTCCAATCGTTTAACATTTTTTTTATAAACACCGAGGTTAGCATTGCCGGTATTTTCAGCGATTGATACGGCCATTCTATAATTTTTTAGCGCTTTTTTAGTTTCATCTGCGGCATCATATCCATCGCCTAAGCTGTCGTAAACATTAGCAGAATTGGGATATAGAGCAACATTATATTTAAAAACTTCAATGGCTTTTTTGATATTGCCGGCTTGCAACAATTCATATCCAATTCGATTTAGTGATGCCTCATCCGGTTGTCTATCAATTCCATATTTTGACTTAATATTTTTATAATGTTCTTTTATTGCTTTTACACCATTTTGCGCTACTTCCAAGGTTAGCGGCCAATCTGAAAAAACAAATTCCAACCCATCAGTAATGGTTTTAAGCGGGGTTGACATATGGTTTTCATCTGTATATTTTTCCAATGACCACTCCAATCCTGCTTCAATTGATTCAAATAATTTCGTGGTTCGCTCTAAACTTTCAAAATATTCCGGCTCATCACCGATTGAGATAAACAGTTTATTATTGAGTTCTGGCGAATTAGATAGCGCTTCCTCAACCTTTTTTATGACAAACCCATCTTCATACATTAAATAGGGACTTGCAGCAATATGTGCATCAAATAAACTTGGATTAGAAAATAAAGTATAAATTGAATACATAGCTGTGAGCGAATGGCCGAATAAAATATTGAAATCATTGGTGCGGTATGCGGAATTAATGTGTTTCATAACTTCACTTTCTAAGAATTCGGTAAACTGATCTGCGCCGCCATAATTTTTATTTTGTCGGCTGGTTTCTGGCGTAAAGTCGCGATTTCGTGCTGTATTTGGAATGGCAACAACAATTAATTTTGGAATATTTTGGTTGCGTGCTAAAAAATTTGAAATTGCAGCTGATAGAAAAAATTTACTTTCGCCATCCAGTACGTATAAAACGGGATAACTTATTTCTGATTGTTGATATCCTTCCGGCGTGTAAACCATAACTTCACGGGTTTCATTTAATATTTTTGAATCAAAAGAAATCGTCTGCCCAAGCAATATATTGCTCGTTACTGTTTGACCTGAAAGAAAAGTAAATATAAAAAGAGTCAAAAAGGATAGTGGATAAATCAATTTACGCATTTTAGTCTCCGATTTTTAAATTAGGAATTTGCATAACATAATATGAAATTTAAACATTAATTTTTATTGATGGTTACCAAATATTTTCATATATAAAATTGTTCCATAAAATTTATAGAAATATAATATGATTAATATAACAAATAACATTCGTCTATCGGAAAGTGAATTAAAGGAAGAGTTTGTACGAGCATCCGGTCCGGGTGGACAGAATGTAAATAAGGTTGCAACTGCAGTACAATTAAGATTCAATGTTTTGCAATCACCAAATTTACCGGATTATGTTAAAATTAAATTAATCAAATTAGCCGGTCGTAGAATAACGGAAAACGGTGTTCTAATTATTGATTCCAGACGATATCGTTCGCAAAGTCGTAATAGGGAAGATGCGCTAAAAAGACTAATCGAAATTATTAGAAAAGCCGCCGAAAAACCAATCAAACGAATAGCAACCAAACCTTCTATAGCTTCAACTGAAACACGGATTAAAAGCAAAAAACACCGCAGTGCGGTTAAGGCATTGCGAAAAAAAGTAAAGTTGGATGAATGATATTAGTTTACATCGTTCAAAAGAATAAATTAAAAATAGTTGAAATAAATAAATAATATTTAGTAATTTTAAGTTCGTATAAAAATTACTTTCACACGACAAGAATAAATTATTTTTAGTTTTGGAGGAATAAATTTGGCAAAAACAACAAAAATTACCACAGGTACCAATCGTAGTATTAGTTTATATCTTTCGGATATCGGGAGATATGAACCATTGCCGCCCGAACGTGAAGTCGAATTAGCAATCCGTATTAAAAAAAATGACGAAGCGGCAATGCAAGAATTAATTGAATGCAATCTGCGATTTGTAGTTTCCGTTGCAAAGAAATATCAGGGCAATGGCTTATCATTAGCTGATATGATTAACGAAGGAAATATTGGTTTGATTAAAGCTGCCAGACGATTTGATCATTCACGCGGATTTAAATTTATTTCTTATGCGGTTTGGTGGATTCGTCAGTCAATTTTGCAAGCACTCGCCGAGCAAGCTAGGTTAATTCGCTTGCCATTAAATCGCGTTGGCACAATTACGAAAATAACGCGTGTTGCCGAAAAATTGGAAGCGGAAATTGGACGTCAGCCTAAGGCTAATGAAATTAGTCATCAATTGGATATGACCCCTGATGAAGTATTAAATGCAATGCAATATTCACGTCGACACAGTTCCTTAGATACACCTTTTCAAGATGGTGAAGATAACTCACTAATGGATGTAGTTGAAGATAAGAAGGGCGATCATCCTGATGAAAATATTATGCGTAATTCCATGAAAGAAGACATGATGATTTCCTTGAAAACTTTGTCCACGCGCGAAAAAGATGTACTTGAAATGTATTACGGGATTAATCGTGAAAACCCGCTAACCCTTACTGAAATTGGTGAAGAATTTGATCTGACTCGTGAGCGCGTAAGACAAATTAAAGCAAAGGCGATTCAACGATTAGGCCATAAATCACGGAGTAAAATGCTGCGAAAATACCTTGGTTAAGTGTTGCTAAATTGTAGCGCGTTACTTTTTTCGTCCTGAAAAATAGATTACAGCACCAATAACAATAAATAACAGAAAACCGCCGATTACTTTAATCTCATAGAGCAAAACATTATTTATACTAGAATCTGGCACAACGGACATAAACATAGCAAAAATTGTGGTAAATAATCCGGATAAACCTACAAGTGCTGCCATTAGTTTATTTTTTGGTATGACAATTATATTGTTATCAGAAATACCGGCGCGCTGGCGTAAAATTAGATAGGCCGCAAACATATAGACGTACGGAATAAAGTAAACTAATAATGTCGTGTCTAATAAAATTAAATAGGCCTCCCGAACTGATGTGCCGATAAAACTCATAATGATAAACACCGTTGCGATAGCGCCTTGCACAATTATCGCAACATAGGGTGAGCCAAATCGTGGATGCACTTTGCCAAATCCTTTTGGTAAATATTTGTCAACTCCGGCCACAAAAGGCATTCGCGCGGCGCCGGTAAACCAGGCCATCAATCCGCCAATGCCACCCAAAGTGATTAGTAATGCAAGAATTTGACTTGTCCAACCCAAACCGAGTTTGGCACCGATGGCGGCAATGCCTTGTAAGAATCCGCTGATAATATTGATTTCAGACGCTGGCAAAGCGACTAATAATGAAAAAGTGCCCAATAAGTAAACTAATGCAATAATTATTCCGGAGTAAACCGTGGCTTTTGGTATTACTTCGCGCGGTTTTTTGATTTCCTCTGCTAATACCGCTGCTAATTCTAAACCGGTAAATCCAAAGCAAATTGATGCCCAAAATGATAATTTATCAAAAGTAAAAATGTTAGTAAAAAAACTATCCAGCGGCATCGGATTTGCGACACCAAATTTTACAACCGCAATTATCCCAAAAATTATTAGCAGGGTACCGGAAATCCATGAACCAATCCCGCCGATATTATTTACCCAGCGCCCCAATTTTAAACCAATAATATTAAATATCATGACCGTCCATAAAGCCAGCAGGGAAAATAATAGAACATACGTTTTATTTTCACCGAGTGTTTGGTAACCATCGCCGAGCACAAATACGGAGATACCGGCGATATAAACTAAAAGATTCGGAAAATATATTAAATTATTTGTCCAATAGCACCAGCCGGAAAGGAAACCATGAAATTCGCCAAAGGCTTGCTTAGTCCACAGATAAATTCCACCTTCCCCGGGCAATCTTGTGGTTAATTCAATCACCGCAAAAGCTTGCGGTAGGAAAAATAAAATCAGTGCCGCTAACCACAATGTAATTGATGTATTGCCGCCGGCTGATGCCAGCGAGATCCAACGCAACCCAATTATTGCAGTAACATTTAGTAGAACTATATCCCACAGTTTTAATGATTTGGCCAGTTTCATAAAGACGATTTAATTTAGATAGTTTTAAAATTATCCAAAAAGGAAAATTAATTTAGTTTCATTTTATTGCAAATTACAGGTAAATTTTTGTAAATTTATATTAATTTTCGTTCAACTTGGAGAAAAGCAATGCCCTATGAAAATATTGCAGTAGCCCTGGCTGGAAAAAAAGATGAAATTTCCATGATCGATGAAGCCGTCCGCCTAGCGATAACCCTGAAAGCTAAATTGAGCGTAATCCATGTAAATGAGCCGCGCGCCGGTGAAATATCAATGATGATGGACAGTCCGAAAAAATTTGTTAAAGCTGATTTTGTCAAAATGTTTGCGGATGCCGGGCATGAAGAAATTGCCCAAAAAATTAAAGTAAAAATTACCGCTAACAAGTCAGTTAGCAGCGGCTTGGCAAAATTAGCGCTTGGCTGCAATTTATTGATTATTGGACATAGCCGTCTTGGAAAATTAAGGGAAGCATTGACCGATTCAATCGATGAAATTATTATGAATAATGTACATTGTCCAGTTCTGATAATACATAAACAAAACTAAAAAAAGTTGACACATACTAAAAACTTAGCTAATTTTATTCTATGATAATTGCAGATACACTACAATTACAGTCCTCAGCCACCAGCCGTGTGGCTATAAAGTTCTTACCCCCCCCC
>Ga0056123_1000301_pt1 | contig 10292 bp, 6 predicted proteins | sample WorMetHEROISLAND_3_FD_71122 | JGI IMG/M metagenome (GOLD analysis project Ga0056123, IMG submission 71122) | Marine gutless worms symbiont microbial communities from Max Planck institute for Marine Microbiology, Germany - Olavius sp. 3 HERON ISLAND ...
GTAATATGTCGTGGTTTGACACAGAAAGACCACACATTGTTATACTGTGTATTATTAAGCACAAACTACAAAAATATTACTTAAGCAATAGTAAATCGACAAACTTGTACATCTAACGCATGCCGGAAGTAAACAAACACAATCAAATGGCGGAAATGGAATTAAATAAGTAATGTTAAGTAATATAAAACTTAAACTTAACAGTGAAATTCGAATACCGGTTAAACGGCACCGTTATTCGGTGCACCGTTATTCGGTAATCGGTTATTTCGATCAACTATCGATTAATCGAAAGTTGCTTTACATCCTTATTTTGGATCTACTTCGAATGGTATTTAATGTAACAACTAGTAACAACTATATTTGTATAGTGCCATGTGGTCTTGAGGATGCGGTTAACATTGCACTGCTGGTTTTATATAGATGTACTCTCAGATGGACTTGTTACCACAGAGAATGTTTCACCTGGTGGTCACTTAACTGCAGCTGTCGAAAACTTTCTGTTCTATGTGTAGATGCAGCGTTCTTGTAGGTTAATTATCTTTCTGTGATTATGAGCATTATTAACTATTTAGTATGTCACCAGCACTGATTGAGTGATAGATAGGGTGTTCACATTGATAAAGTTCTTTTCCAACAACCTGAAAAATTTCCTTTTTGGGACATTATTGACAGAACCCTGGAGTGTCAATGTTATTTGTTATTTTGTCAAATGTCGACCTAGACTAGATCTGCCATCACAGCTGCTTCTGCTAAGCTGAGCGTGAGAACTAAGTTTGGAGAGTGCAGCTTCCTCTCTGCTGGACCTGCTGCCTGGAAAAATTCCCTATGTAAAATTACTGACATAGTTCTGTTCAAACGTTGCCTCAAACTGCACTGTATGAGAGAGCAATAGCATATTTCTGCAAACTGCTTGTTGGGTCAGTTGTATTGTTGGAAAACAAAAACTGAAACCAGTCTGACCAATAAAGTGTCAGTGATTCACTAGTGTTGTTGTTGTTGTTGTTGTAATGCATGCTGTGAAGGAGGCGGTGTGGTTTCTGTCAAACATAACGGCCGGCAACCAGATTCAAGTTCAGGCTGTTATTGATGCCGGACTCGTCCCAATGATCATTCACCATCTTGACAAGGTAGACACAGGAAGAAATGCGACTGTTACTCTTTGCTGATCGATGATGGATATGCTATATACCGTGTTCCATAAAATTGTGACCCCTTTGTTTTCTTTCTATAACTTTTCCAAATGTTGGTCAATTTTAATAAAAATTATATTACTACATTCACTATGAATTTTTCTTACCCGCTACAATACAATGTTTTACTTACTGAACTACAAAGTCAGGTACGTCCACAAGCTACAAGAATGCATTATGGAACACAGTGTGTATGCTGAGTGGAGACTGGTTTTTTTAGACAACAGACCTGTGAATAATTGGCTGGCAGTTGAGACAGTGATTATTAGTGGTGCTATGTTCAGTGCAGCAGTTACATGAATGTTGTTCACTCATTGGTGCAGTTGTGTAGTTTCAGATATAGTGGTGGTGCATGCAGTTTTGTACCAGTATATCAGTAGCTACCCGATTGCTGTCAGACAATAGAAATTTAGGCAAAGTGATAAAGCTAATTTGTTATCTTCAACTTTATTTTGGTTAAGTTTCCTGATTATGTTATAACGTGACATAGCCAATGTTGTCCATCAGTGATAACTGGAGTTAAATAACATGTAATGAGTATCACATAAGTCCAATATTAAGCCCTGATTATAGCACCCAACTCAAACTGTTGATTTGTCTTTTCCTGGGGGCTATAATTAAGGATTTATTCATATATTCCATTTCTGCAGAAATGCAGCTAATATTGATCGATGAATAGATCTAGTATCTGTGAATCGAATACTCACAATTTACGTCCCCCAGATTCTTTACAAAGTCACTGAGATAAGTTGTTTGTGTAGTGACAGTAGTCATTTATATAATCATAGATTGCACGAAATATCACTGTTATGACTATATAGTTAGAAGTTCCAGAACCTCTGAGATTGCTTGCTATTCCCTTGTTGAGTCAGTTCCATGTGGGTTAGCCTGATGTATATGTTGGTTGCAACAGAGCGAGTTTCAGACTCAGAAAGAAGCAGCTTGGGCCATCAGCAATCTTACAATCAGCGGCCGCAAGGAACAGGTATTTGTATAGTTTTCATTCACATTATAATGGACTTACTGTAATTTAATGTGAAAAGTTTACATTGAACATTGTAAATAATGCTGCAGTCAAGCTAATCATATTTTGGTTTGCAGTTTAGCTTGTTTATGCCAGGTATGTTCAGTTGGCGAGTTGGTTATATTTGAGTCAGCCTCTGCTAGGACACAAGTAATTTATAACATCTGGTTGATTTTGCAGCACATTGTGTATATATGCAGGTGGCCTATGTCGTCAGTCAAGGTGTGATAAGGCCGCTATGCAACCTGCTTGGTGTAAAGGACACTCAGGTGATCCAGGTAGTGCTTGACGGTCTTCATAATATCCTCAAACTGGCTGAGGACGATGTCGAGTCTGTCTGTACAATGATTGAAGAATGTGGTGGTGAGTGTCTTAATAACAACAACAACAATAATAATAATGTAATAACGATGTTATTGTCTAAATTACGCAGTCGCATTTACTCTTCTCGTTCATTTTGATAAAATGACAAACAGCGATAGTCCTCCAGACTTACTGGAACCATGAAAACTAACATATTATCATGTTAATGGATACTGCATATGGTTGACAGCCATGTTTCAGTGCTTAAGGCAGTGGGCATGGGCAACCAGGTTCATTTCATATGGCCAGCTTAAATTTGGTGCCATTTAATATTTCGTCACTGCAAAAGCTGTGCCCGTCTTCGTTGTGCATATGGAGGTAAGTGCTTGCCAAAACAGGCGTACACATTGCAGTCAGGATGCATAGCATATGTAGATGACTTATTATATTAACGGTTACATTAGCTGTCACGTTGAAGATGCATTCATGTGTGCACATGTTCATATCGTGCATGCTTCAATGGGCACATTGCTGTTCACTTAACCGCGGTATTCCATGTCTATTGTCACGTTCATGAAATTGCTCATTCAATGCTCATTTGCACAACGTGCTGATTCTGTCATAGAGCCATTTGCATTGCTTTGATATGATCTCAGATCATTATGCAGTTTGTTACTGCAAATTATTTCCGCTCTTAGCTGCTACTTTTATTGTTCTGTTCTTTGTGGCCTGCGTTTCTGCAGCGGAATTGAAGAACAAGCAAATGATGATGCTGATGATTGTATTACTGACAGATGTGACCTGTGCATTTATGTAACTGTAATGTGCACTGTGCAGGTCTGGATAAGATGGAAGGCTTACAAAACCATGAAAATGAAGACATTTACAAACTGGTTTATGAGATCATTGATTCCTACTTTGGCGGGGTCAGTGAATGAAGAGTTCATAACATATTTTTTACTGCTATAATCGATGTTATACATGATAGTATACTTTGTCATCAGCTGCTGAGCTGCAGCATCCATTTGTGGTGGTTTTGGGTTGATTAATATAGTTATTAGTTTTGTTTCATTGATAATTAATCATTCAACCCAGTTGATGGCCACTTTTGTAACAGTTTTTGACATAAATGGCTATGACACAGTTCATAGGTGAAGGCGTCTTTTAACAAGAGTAAAATCTAGAAACAGCAAACGGTACACCACACAATCAACTAGCCTACAGTCAGTGATGTCATGGTGCCTTATGTGTTAAGATGGTTTTAGAAATATTGACCGTCACTACCACATGGGGCTAATTACACGTCAGTGCTTTGATGCCTGTAAACAGTCCTCCTCACGCGGACCTCATCATCATCATCATGTAGCATGCCGGTGCTGGAGTGTTGCTGTTTCCACGAACTGGTGCCACAAGTCACTATCGTTGGCTGTGTGCCAGACAGACCACAGCCCCAGATTCTGTCATTTAAGGTCCTGCTTGTGCAACCACGTTTGTCAACGACAAAAAACAGTGGTGCTCCAAAATTCACTGTTGTTCTTTCTTGGCTATGGTACCTAATTTAACTCTAACTCGTATCATATGGGGAATTGGGGAGGGTACTGCAGTGTTGGATTGCTGTAGAAAGAAGACCCATTACATAACTCGTATCATGTGGGGAGGGTATTTCAGTGTTGTGTCGTTGAGTGTTGTTTTAATTAAGTAACGATGTATGTGATGGTTGCAGAGCGATGTTGAAGACTTGGACATTGCTCCTGCACAGACGGAAGAAGGGTTCACGTTTGACTCAAATGTCCAAATGCCGGATGACGGTTTTCAGCTGTGATGATGAGTCGCAAGGCTTACTTACTTACTTACTTACCACTTGCAATGCTGAAGGGATGGTCCCTTGACTTCAGCCTGTGCCACTGCAATATGGCATTCTCCGCTGTTTGATCTTTGTGCTAACCAGATCGACTTCGACTTAGACTGTACTGTCTTTGAACTTGCAAAGATTGTGGGAGCTCTTTTGACAGAGGTGAAGATTCTCGGTGACTTGCGGAACTCTCTCTCTACCTCTTGTCTGTCATCTTGTTTTTAATGTGGCCAGTCATGGTTGATGTGATGCTGTTTTTGCTACTTTTTTGTTTTTGATGCTACTCAACTATATATAAGCTGTTGCCACATTTCCATTGGGTTGTATCAGATGTGTGTGTGTATCTTGCTTCTGCTTAAAGATTCTGTCCATGCCACTTTCCTACAGGTATACTTTGTTAACTTGTAAATGAATGTACCGGTATACAGAATTAAAGTTACATTGTGAGTACAGACTGGAATGGCTGTATAGTTTGTGCATATATGCATGATGTACTCAGAAAACTTGTTGGTACTGAGCTGCACTGTACAGAATGCAGCTGGATAAGCCGCAAGCTGTTTTGAGAATTGCTGAGTGTGCACATTGCTTAAATAATTTTCTCTCCTCTGGTCTGTGTTTAAATATATGCAGCTATTATTGCCTCTGTTTGGTTTTTGTTAACATTTATGTGCGTCACTATCAATGCAAAAGTGAAAGCTGATGCTGTTTAGGGCTGGTAGTAACATACAATTATTAATAATGCCCTATTAAATTGTTTCAATACATGGTACAATGTACAATGGGTTACTATCATTTTGAAATTACATGCTAATTGTTTATAAACAGCATGACCAGAAGTCCATTGCATAAAACATATGTTACTGGTATACAGGCGAGGAGAATCAATTTACTGGACTGTATAGGAATGGATTAGCACTAGTTATACAAAAAATTGGTGTTTAACGTTTTCTGTAGTTAAAATTTTGGCCATTGCCTGCATGAGGTTATTTATGCAGCCTAAGTAAGTTATAGCCAGCAGGTTTGCTTTTCAGAATTAATACCGGCTATGACAGTTATCGGCTTAGCAACAGGTGTGTATTGCAATGTGCTGCAGTCTTGAAGTCGCGAGTAGATCATTTCCAACAGATTCAGAATTGTCTTTCCCAAACTTTTGTTAGAATCCCATAAATTCTTTCATATCACATATTTTCAGATCTATACACTGGCTTCATAACTTAGCATATTGAATCCATTGACTACTACATTGACTACTGTAATGTGTGCGGTACAAATTGGTAGACACAGTGTGGGGGTTGTACTGCAGTCTGAAGTCTCAAGTAGATCATTTAAAGTTGTCTTAAAATTCTCTTGCAACTGCTGAAACCTCTGTACAACTTGATGTCTGTTCAACATGTCGTGGCATAGGCTGTTAGTCTGTTTGAATCAGTAACTTGTTACTGTTACTCATCGCAAATCATTGATCTGTCATTTATCTATGCATCAACAGTCAACCTATCTTTGAATTACTGCCTGATTGCTTCATTCCCATTGTATGATGTGATAAAAATCTTGCACTCAAATACTGATAGTAAACTAAAACTGATCAGCCTCATTATGTCAAATGCTATTTCTTGACTTTTGTTCTCATGCTCACAATGCATCACTGGTACTCTTTTTCTTGAGGCCTAAAGCTTGTTCCAGAGATCCTTTCCATGCCACACTGTTGGTTTGGTATCCCCCAGACTGTCTTTGTGAACTTTGGGATCTTTTTTCAAATATCTGCAGTTATTATTTCCTTTTAGTTCTTTTCTAGTTTTGTCTAGCCATGGCAGACTAAGCTGGCTATGCTTCAGTTTTTAGCATACGTTATGCATTGTTGTACTGTAAATCATATTTTTCACATGCATCAATTTTCTGTGAATTTCACAAGTAGGATAAAATCATGAAATTCAGTTTCACCATCAAATAAATACTAAATGGTGAATGAATACCAATGGAACGTAGGAAAATGGCAAATTATTATGCCATGAAATTTCTACGTTGCAAAATCGCAAAATTGGGATGCAGTGAAAATATAATGTATTGGATGCATAATGATGGCCCAAAAGCTGGACCATTTCCTGAAATATGACTGATTCATAAATATTCAATATGTCTAATGGATTATGCATGTAATACGTTACACTGTATATGAGTGCAGTTGATGGATGCGGCAACAAAATGACAATCGCTCAATCGACGCTCGTTGCTGTTGTGCTGCCAATATTGATTCCTCTCAAAAGTCTCAATATTTTGTTCATTTTATGCTGCTATTCTTTGATGCTGTATATTAGTTTTGCAGTGGCATCCATAGGCTGAGCAGGTATGTTTAGGAACTACTGAAGTGTGAATATATATTCCCAGCATCTTAAGATGAGTGAAATGTAACCGGTTATTTATTCAGTCCTTTTGTCTGTCATTGTAATACAAACTGAAACTTCTGCAGAAATGGTCTCTCTATTCGTTATGCTAGGATTCATTTTATGCCACTTCATAACGGAGAAGTGATGTTGATATGACAGCTGTAATATCAATTTCAGATACATGTCTGCTATTCAGTGGCCGTGTCATATCTTGCAGAATAGACTGAAGATTGATTACTTGATGAAAGGTAGTGAATGTGCATGGTTGTATGCTAGGCCTTAATTATAGAAATGTAATTGGTATTTAAGTGCTATGGCCATACCTTGGCGGGTGACTAAATACTTACCAGCTTCCGGTATCAATCAATAATATTTTCTACATAAATACATGCACATACCGTAGGCAGTATATTGGAAGAATGGCATTAACACTAAATGTTTATTAGCATTGGAAAACGAAATTTATGCATGTATTGCAAAGTGAAACCAAGATTGCTGACCTTGTGCAAATCGGTTGCAATATACTTCTGCAGAGATCAGTGTTGTGTTGTGTCTGTCTGTACATTATAACGTTGCATGTAATTTTATGTACACTTAAAACATGCTGGCCTTGGAAATTTTGTTTGTGTAAAGGTTATGAGATGTCGAGTGGGAGGGATATTTTATTGTCCACTATTTCTTACCGGATGACATGGATAGGTGGGCAATTATACTGCAATGCACACATGTGGAAAGGTAGCAGTCATTAATGATGTTGTGATTTTGAGCCTTACATACAGTCTGAATGTCCGCATGCAACTCAGCAACTGTGAGTAATCATGGAAAAATGAAGCAGTTAAGAAACTGGTGCAAGACTATTGAATCATGAGTTTTCCATATTCTGATGAACTGCTGCTAGGGAAATGCTATAGTTCGCATTGTTGTATAATAAAGTATAATGGAAATATTTTTTAAGCATAAAAATTAGGTAGTTTTCCATTGTATGTTATTAATGTCTCATTGTTTTAAGTTTGTTTCATAGTTGCTATAAGAATTGGTGGTTTTGGTCATTTGGTGAATTCATTGAACTGGATCAATTCACTGCCAGCTTTCTGAGCATAGCCCGTCTAACTCTTAGCTCAAAACAAGGGTCCATAATATCAAAACCAAGTAGAATTTGAGGTGGGTTTAACTTGCTTCTGGTAACAAACTAATCTTTGTATTTGATTATATTATTAAAGGAAAAGAACCTCACGGGAATCCAGAATTTAGTACCGGAAAATACTATAGTAAGTTCTGTATAGCCGGGGAATTTGGGGGAAATGAGGCCATTGGCCTGCTTCCGAAGATATCATGATTGTTATCTTACATTACGGTTTCTGTCTCCAATTATTTTTTACAACCGGAAATGATTTTCAGTGTTTGTTTACTGTTTTAGAAAGCGTTTTGCAAAAGTGCAAATCGTGTCATTTGCTTTGAAAATGCGCATCGTCTTAATAATTTGTGCTATAGTCTGTAGTGTTTTGTTAGTTAAATGCAATTCCGACGGTCAGTAGACGCTTCGCACTGAAACGCTTACTTACAGCTCATCACTGCTGAACTGAACTGAACTGATGTTGCGTGTGCAGTATTCTGAACTGTTCATTTCTCTTTTTTTTCTCGTGTTTACATCGCACATCGTGTAGAGAATATTGGGAGCAGGGCTTAGAAAACCTGCGCGGCGGCATGTTGATATGTGTCCGAGAGGCATCTGTCAAATTAGGAGTCAAAAGTTGAACGTTAATGCCGTATAGTTCACCATTCTATGATAACTTGTTGGCACTAAATTTTGTTCAGTGTCTATGCGCCGTACGAATAAACATTGATGTTATTTGTATGGCATAATGGCAAGCATATAAATGTTCAGTACATAAATATATCTTTCTATGGCATAGTTGGTGAATGCTGCTGTGGCACAATAGAGAACGTTCTGAAGAAACTGTGTAATACAGGATTGTTTCATTTGATTTCTGTGTAGCGTTTCGTGCCAGATGGTAATATGTTCGGATCTGCGATGTGATAGTTGTCAACTAATAATTGATATGTTCAGATCCCTGGTGTGAGACAGGCTCATTCAGATTGTCTCTGTCAGACTGGCAATAACTGTTGTCATCTAAAAATTAATATGTCCAGTTTGCCAATCTGATAAGGCCACTTATTGATAAGTTGATGTTGGTGATTTGAAAATTGTCACGAATAAGTGATATTGGTATGTTCATATCTATGAAACTTATAAGTTAGTCATAACTGACAGGAAAATATTTTTCAAAGGGTGGTTTTAGAATTTTCTGATAGGAGGATAAACTGGAGGACCGCTACTGAATGGGACTTATGGGGATATGTCCCCGGTAAGCAATTGGAGTAGTTTTTTCAAATCACTGCATGAAATTTTCATTGAGGAAAGTGATGGCTTGGAACTGACACTTTGTGCATGTTATTTATTGTACGTTGGCAAATTTGATCTGTGGTTAAAAATGCCACATTGATTTGTTGAGTTTCTGTACGATGTCACATTCTGTGGATAAGGTAGGATGTACAGTATTCACCCTCTGGGCATGCCACTTTGATTTGTAGATTAAAACTGAATAAGTATAAGAGTATTAACTTTTTTGTTGCAGTTTTTGTCAGATCACAATATATTAGTTATCATTTACGTTTTATGCAGCCTGCTATCATCTGCATCCAGCGCGAGCATTTATTATTATTAAGCTTATTTTTGCATCATTTTTAGACATTTTAATAAAAGTGTGAAGCCTTGCCCAGTGTCATATCCTGCAGTGACATTTATGATAAAAACACGCGGCTGTCCAATTTAATTCATTTCTGGTACCTCATGCTTTGCACTCAAGTAGCATGTCTAAAATAGATTCGATGATCAGCCTACACAGACTCTGGATTAGGCATTATAAAAGTCACAGAGAACATATATGTCCTACTCTGAGTCAAAAAGTCACTACTATGACCACTGCAACCTCATGACTCAACTGTCATTGCAAACATTTGGGGTTGCACATGAGTAAATATCTAGTCCTGTCTTTGGTTTTTGTTTATACAACATGCTAAGTGAACTAGCAGACAACGAAAATTGTTTGTTTTTAAACAGGTGATAGATGGAAGAAGTTTTTGATTGCAATACTGCAACATACAGATGAATACATTGAATGTGTGCAGGAAAACTGTACTTGCCATGAAAGGTAGCTAATATCCTTCTTCTGAATACAGACATATATGCTCAACCATTTTAATAACAAATAACCATTTTCTCTGTTTTACCTGGATTAACAAGTTGCATGTTAGAAGAGTTCTGTTGGCTTCTATAGGTAATTAGAGTTATTATCATGCTGATGCATGCAGAACTTTTTCTTGCTGACCAGCTAAACTATTTTCCAGTGTAATTTATGTGATTGAAGTTTGAACTATGGTAATGGAAACAGCTAACCAATTGTGTTTAAGCAATTTTATCACTTTGATATTACTGTAGTTTCTCAGCTTGGTTTCTTATATACTTTTGGCAAATTTTC
>Ga0056123_1000302_pt1 | contig 10273 bp, 8 predicted proteins | sample WorMetHEROISLAND_3_FD_71122 | JGI IMG/M metagenome (GOLD analysis project Ga0056123, IMG submission 71122) | Marine gutless worms symbiont microbial communities from Max Planck institute for Marine Microbiology, Germany - Olavius sp. 3 HERON ISLAND ...
GTAGTAATTAACGAGCTTGTAGGGAGGGAAGTCTTTTGGTAGATACCGCCAAGGACAACCTGTGTTATTCAAATAGAAAATGGCGTTTAGGATTTCGCGAAGATCACTTTTTCGTGGGCATCCGATGTATAGGGTTCCAATTCGTTGATGATGGGCTCAAGGGTTTCCCATTCTTCATCGGTGAGGTCGTTTGGGTACCTGACAACAGATCGAATCTTTGTCTTCAGTCCTAGTAAACTCCAGGATTACATCGCATAAAACTACAAAAATGTACATTTTTTATAATTTAAAATCAATTTGTTACTTTCTAGGCAGCCTCTGAAAGTGGAATTTTTCAAGGTCCTTGTAATTGCCTGTCGCGAACGAGGAATGAAAGATGACCGAACAATCGAGAACCGTGCCTATGAACCGGGCCGGGAGTCAGGCACCTTATGGGTTCGAGGCTCTGCTGTTGGATGTGGACGGGACCCTTGCCGATACGGAGCGGGATGGGCACCGATGTGCGTTCAATGCCGCCTTCGCCGAGGCCGGCCTCGACTGGAGTTGGTCCGAGGCGCTCTATGGTGAGTTGCTCTCGGTCACGGGCGGCAAGGAGCGGATACGCCATTATCTCGATCGGTGGCAGCCTGGGTTTCAGGCCCCCGCAGATCTCGACGGGTTTATCGCCGATCTCCACCGCCGCAAGACCCGACACTACCTCGATATCCTGAGCTCTGGCCGCATCCCTTTGCGCGCGGGGGTGATGCGTTTGTTGCGCCAGGCCCGGGATGCCGGGGTGCGCCTGGCCATCGCGACCACGACCACGCCGGAGAATGTGAGCACCCTGTTGACATGCAGTGGTGGCCCGGAGGTGGTCGACTGGTTCGAGGTCATTGCCGCCGGTGATGTGGTACCGGCCAAGAAGCCGGCACCGGATATCTTTTATCTGGTACTGGATCGGTTGCAGCTTCCGGCTGCCGCCTGCGTCGCCGTGGAGGACTCCGCCAACGGTGTCCGTGCTGCGCTCGCAGCCGATCTGCGGGCCCTACTGGCGACGGTCAACGACTATACCCGGAACGAGGATTTTTCCGCCGCGGCCTTGGTGACGGATGGATTGGGTGAACCCGATGCCCCGGTGCGGGTGCTACAAGGTGTCCTGGAGGGGGCGGACCATATCGATCCGGCCGTACTGGGGGCCATGCATCGGCGGGTCTATGGAAGACTCCGATAAATTCGATGGTGTAAAAGGTGAGCTCGAGCGGCTAATCGCCAGTCAATGACGAACACCAAGCTATCCCACCCCCACGACCGCTTCATGAAGGAGCTGCTCTCCCATTCGGAGATCGCAGGGGTTCTGCTGCGGGGGCGCCTGCTGAAAGCCGTAGCCGAGTGCCTCTCCGCCAAGCCGCCCAAGCTAATTGCGGGTTCATTTGTGGACGAAGCTTTGCGCGGGCACCTGAGCGATCGGCTGTTCGAGGTCGAGACCATCAACAGCAAAACCGCTTTCCTTATATGCATATTGATCGAGGCCCTCCGAAGAACCCCCGAAGACCTTCGTCCGATCGTTCACTACCTGATCCAGGTCTATTGCTATGACGAGCAGACTTTGCGCCACCTCATCCATGAGGTACGACCCAAGGAGGAAGCCACCATGATGTCCCAATTCGCTCAGGATATCCGCCAGAAGGCTTTACAGGAAGGTATACAGCAAGCATGCAGCAAGGCAGGGAGCAGGGCATACAACAAGGCAGGGAGCTGGGCGGGAAGCAGGGTATACAACAAGGCATGGAACGGGGCATGGAGCAAGGCGTGCAACAAGGCATCCGGAAAGGCCGGCTAGAAGGGGAAGCCAAGCTCTTACTTCGGATATTGCCCCGTCGTTTCAGACCCTTGCCCGCCGAGCTTTCCGAGCGCGTCTACCGGGCCGACCCCGAGACCATACCCGAGACCATAGAGACCTGGGCCGATCGCGTCTTGGATGCCGAATCTCTGGAGGATATCTTTTCAGAATGACTTATGGGGACCTGACAAGAGAAGACCTCCGGTATTTGCCCTGCCGGTAGTGAATCGAGGGTGTCCATCAGGCCCGTCGGTCATTCATCCGCGCGATGAGGGCGGTCGTGCTGCGGTTTTCCACCAGGGGCACCAGCACGACCCGGCCGCCCCAAGACTCGACCGTTTCGGCGCCCGCCACTTGTGCTTTCCGGTAGTCCGCGCCCTTGACCAGCACGTCGGGGCGTAGCTGCTCGATAAGTGCCAGTGGCATGTCTTGGTCGAACAGAACGACCATATCGACGGCGGCCAGGGCCGCCAGCACGCGCGCCCGGTCCGCCTCGCCGACGAGCGGTCGCGTCGGTCCTTTCAGGCGGCACACCGAGGCATCGGTATTGAGTCCGACTACCAGCCGGTGGCCCTGGCGGCGGGCCTGTTCCAGGTAGGTCACATGGCCTAGGTGGAGCAGATCAAAGCAGCCGTTGGTGAATACTATCTGCTTGCCGTCGGCTTGCCAGCGTCGGACCTGGGTCCGGGCGGTCTCGAGCGCGTGGATCTTGGTCGCCTGCTCGCTGCCGGTCTCCGCGGCCAATGCCGTCGCCAGCTCCTGTGACTCGATGGCTGCGGTGCCCACCTTGCCGACTACGATCCCGGCGGCCAGATTCGCCAGGTGGGTGGCGGCGGTCCATTCCAATCCGGCGATGAGGCCAGCAGCAAAGGTGGCGATGACGGTGTCTCCGGCACCGGAGACGTCACAGACCTCTCGGGTCATGGCCGATAGTCGATGATGGCCGTCCGGCCCGATGAGCACCATACCCTGTTCGCTCAGTGTCAATACCAGGGCTTCCAGGTGCAGAGTCTCGCGCAGTGCGGAGCCGGCTACCAGCAAGGCGTCCAAGTCCTGCGCGGGTACTCCGGTGGCGAGGGCTAGCTCGTTGCGGTTGGGGGTAATCAAGGTAGCTCCGGCATAGCGACCGAAGTCCTTGCCCTTGGGATCCACCAGCACCGGCAGGCCGCGGGTACGAGCGGAGGCGATCAGGGTTTGGCACAGGTCCCGGCTCAAGACCCCCTTGGCGTAGTCCGAGAGGAGTAGGGCATCAGCCTGTGCCAGGTGGGCGGTGGCGGTGGCGAGCAGGTGCTCCCGGTCGCGCTGGCTCAGGGGCGCGGTCTGCTCTTGGTCGATACGGGCTATCTGCCGTTGATTGCTCACCAACCGGGTCTTGACGGTGGTGCCGCGGTCCGATACGGTCAGTACGCCGTCGGTATCCAGGTCGGCCCGGGTCAGCTCTGCGAGCAACCGGTCACGGTCGGTGTCGGCACCGGCCACCCCCACCAGGGCGACTTGGAGTCCCAGCCCCGACAGGTTGCGGGCGACATTGGCCGCACCGCCCGCGGATCTTGTCTCCCGTTCCAGGTCGACCACCGGTACCGGGGCCTCCGGAGAGGTTCGCCGTACCTGTCCCCACAAAAAGCGATCCAGCATTAGGTCGCCAACCACCAGGACCTTGCGTTCGGTCAGGCCATCGAAAACCTCGGTGGGTGTCGACGTCATCCGATTCTACCCATCGCCCACGGGTGTTGCGGCAGGGATGGCTCCCTTGCAAGCGCCGCGTACCCTGCAAATGAGACGGCTCAATACCTCAGCTCCGCAACGAACCGGTCGGGGAGCTCCGGACTTCCGGATAGGAGATCGGTGACAGGAATCACTAACTTCGCGGTCTTGCCGGCGTTCTCTATCTGCCCATTGGTCGTCAGCACCTCTTGGGCGATAATCATTAGGACGATGCTGTGTCCCGCAAAGGCTACGCGCATTACCTCCTGCATTTGTTCCGGCGACGGCGCATCGACCGGCGATGGTCCTCGTGGTTCCGGCGAAGGTAGGGATTCCATCTTCTCCTTGAATTCGCTGAGATCAAGCGGAAAGATGAGCTTGACCCGCCGGTCGCCGAGCCGTTCGATCCGGATGGCTTGGGCCATACCCATATCGTCCGCTTCACCGCGATTCGCCTCGGATATCGCCGCGAGCGTCGTGGAGGCGAACAGCGTGCAGAATACCGTCTCTTCATCCACCGTTTTGATGGCCCCTTCCTCGGTACAGAATTGCTTCTGCACATCGGGAGTGAGTTCATACAGCTGCCGCGCCATCTTCTGAACCATCGTGGTTTCGACCGTGCCGTCATCCAGGATGGTCATCTCCAGGTCCATATCGAGGCACCCGGACAAGAAGGCCGATAACAGCAAAACAATTATCATTTTATGCATGGAGCATCTCCGCTTTGCCGGCTTCTCCGGGGGTATGGTGCATCACCGGGCCTTTTCGGTCACGGGAAGTAGGCATTGAGGATCCACTGCTCGGCCAGGTCGCAGAGGATATGTCCCACCAGGATGTGGGCCTCCTGGATGCGTGCCGTGTTATCGGAGGGAACGATCAGACACAGGTCCGTCGACGATTCGAGCCTGCCGCCGTCACGGCCGCTGAGCCCTACGGTCTCGATACCCAGATCGCGGGCGCTTCGAACCGCCGCGAGCAGGTTGGGGCTGTTGCCCGAGGTGCTGATCGCGATCATCAGGTCGCCCGCACGGCCCAGGGCCTCTATCTGACGGGCGAAGATCCGGTCAAAGCCTTCGTCGTTGCCGATCGCCGTCAGGGCCGAGGTATCCGTGGTCAGGGCGACCGATCGGATGCCGGGTCGTACCTGCTCGAAGCGTCCGACCAGCTCGGCCGCTAGATGCTGGCTGTCCGCAGCACTGCCGCCGTTACCGAGCCAAAAGAGGCATCCCCCGTTCTCGATGCAGGCGATCATCCGGTGTGCGATGCGCTCGATAATGTGAATCCGGGAACGCAGCGCCTCGACGGCGCTCAGGTGGGCGTCGAGGTGGCGGTCGATCCGGAGCGACTCAGGTTGTCCGGGGAGTCGCTGAAGATGGGGCGGGGTGTCCACGGGTGTTGAATGGGGGTCGATGTCCATGTGGGTTGCCGGTTACTCCCGGCCGGGTCGGCACCGGGGAGTACGCCGCTGCGACCATTGACTGCGGCTATTATAGGGGACCTTCGATAATTGCATCCCTGCGATTTTCGGGCACTGACGTGCTCGATAAATGCCGGGATATCCTTGCACCTACTCGAGCAGGAAGAATTCGTGGGGGCTCGATTATCGGCGATCATGAATGTTTCAGGGAGTCCTATATCCCTCGTATATGGGCCGTGCGGCAAGCCGGGTGCGTTCCAGCCGTGGTTTACAGGCAGGCTCGGCGGTATCATCGATGGCCATCGAACATTGGTCGAGGCAAGGTGCGCGAGCGAATCATGCAGGCGGTACAGGGGAGCCGGAATGTCTTGAAGGAGATCTATCTGGAGCGGGCGCGGCAGGTGCTTCGGATCGAAGCCGCCGCGATCGATACGCTGATCGAGCGGCTGGACTCGGATTTGGTCGCCGCCGTGGACGCCATTCTCGCCGTTCGGGGTCGGGTGATCGTCTGTGGTATGGGCAAATCGGGTCTGATTGGGAACAAGATCGCGGCAACCCTGGCCAGCACTGGCACGCCTGCGTTCTCCATGCATCCGGGGGAGGCCTCCCACGGCGATCTGGGCATGGTGCGTCCGGAGGACATCTTCCTGGCGCTTTCGCACTCCGGGGAGACGGATGAAGTCATCCGGCTGATCCCTTTTCTCCAAGACAACGGGAACCAACTCATTGCTATCACGGGCCGGCCACATTCAACATTGGCTCGGCACGCGGACTTTCACCTCAATGCTGCCGTACCCGAGGAGGCCTGTCCCCTCCAGCTTGCTCCCACGGCCTCCACCACCGCGGCCCTGGCGCTCGGCGATGCCCTGGCTATCGTGCTGATGGAGGCGCGGGGTTTTCGTCCCGAGCACTTTGCCCGCTTTCATCCCGGCGGCGATCTGGGGCGGCGTCTGTTGACCCGGGTGGGTCATGTGATGCACACCGAGCATTTGCCTATTGTCCGTCCGGAGAACTCCGCCGCTCACGTCGTCCAGATTATCAGTGCCGGACGCCTGGGCGTTGCGGTGGTCTGCACGGATGGGGAACTGATTGGTATCATCACCGACGGTGATCTACGCCGCGCCTTGGAGCGCCACCGTAGGGATTTCTCGGAGCTGTCGGCCGACGCCATGATGACCAAGGACCCCATCTGCGTCGACCGGGAGGCACGCCTGCAGGATGCCGTCGATCTGATGACGGCCCACAGTATTACCAGCTTGGTGATCGTTGACGACCGGCGGTTGGTCGGAGTGGTTCACCTGTTCGATTGCACGATATGAAGTCGGGTCGAGGGGGCGACCGGAAAGCCGATCTCTTCCAGGGCCTTGACAAAGATCCGTCCTTGGAATTTTTCTAAGGTGCCTTCCGAATGACCGGATGCGGTCGAGGTGTCATCCGAGCCAAGGGGTATGCTCCAGGTCTACCACAGCAATCGGTTGGAGGTGTTGGTCGAGGAGCTGGCTCGGATCCTCGCGGTGCCCCTGACCGATCCCTTCCGACCCGAGACCATCGTCCTGCGGAACCAGGGCATGGCCCGCTGGGTCGCCTGGCAGTTGGCGCAGCGTAACGGTATCAGTGCCCACCTGGAGTTCCCGCTGCCGGCGAGCTTTCTGTGGCGAATATTGCAGGCGTGGTTGCCCGATGCGCCGGATGCGCTGCGGTTCGACCAGGGTGCCCTGCTGTGGCGGGTGCATAAGCACCTGCCGGACTTGCTCGATCGGCCGGCCTTCGCTCCCCTCGAACGCTATCTTGCCGACGACACCTCGGGACTCAAGCTATATCGTCTGGCGCAGCATATCGCCGACCTGTTCGATCGATACCTGGTCTTTCGACCGGATTGGATCCTGGATTGGGAGCAGGGTGCGGACCGGCAGTGGCAGGCCGAGCTGTGGCGGACCCTGGGTACCGATGCCGATCATGCCCACCGGGCCCGGTTGTTGGCCGACTTGGAGTCCGCCTTGGCTCGGGGCGGACCTACTGCGGCCGAGGTGTTACCGGAACGGGTATGTCTCTTCGGCTTGAGTGCATTGGCCCCGGTCCAAACCCGGATGCTTGGCACCTTGGCGGACCGGATTCCGGTGCACCTGTTTTTCCTCAATCCCTGCCGTGAGTATTGGGCCGATCTGGTCGATGAGCGCGGCCAGGCCCATCGCCGCGCCCGTGCCCGGCGGGCCGGGCGGCCGGACCCCACCGGGCTGTTGGACCTGGGCAATCCTCTGTTGGCCGCCCTCGGCCACACCGGACAGGTGTTTCTCGATCAGCTACTCGAGCTTGGTGGTACGGACCGTGACCGCTTCGTAGCCCCGCGCGGTGATGGCTTGTTACCGCAGATACAGCGGGATTTGCTGGATCTGGTCGATCCGCGTGGGTCGGAGCCGCGGGTCATCACCTATGACGATGAGTCCATCCGGTTGCACAGCACCCATGGTCCGCTGCGTGAGGTCCAGGTCCTGCATGATTGCCTGCTGCACCTGTTCGAGTCGCTTGATGGCCTGGAGCCGCGGGATATCATCGTCATGGCTCCGGACATCGACCGCTATGCCCCCTATGTGGAGGCGGTCTTCGGTACCGCGGAGACATCCACGGCCATCCCCTGGTCCTTTGCCGAGCGGCGACTAGTCGAAGAGCAGCCCGTATTGAAGGCCCTGCAGTTTCTGCTCACGCTGCCGGGCAGCCGCTTCGAGGCTGGGGCGCTTCTGTCGCTGCTGGAAGTCCCTGCGCTGCGCCGACGCTTCGAGCTCGACGACCAGGGCTTAGAGCGTATCCGCGTGTGGGTGCGGGAGAGCGGAATACGCTGGGGTGCGGACGGGGCTATGCGCGCCGACCTGGGGCTTCCGGACGAGCCGGCCAACACCTGGGCTTTTGGCCTGGAGCGCCTGTTTCTCGGCTATGCTCTGCCCCCGGATGCGGACGACGAGCTTTACGCCGGGATCTTACCTTACCCGGACCTGGAGGGTAACGAGGCCGTCTATCTCGGGCAGCTGGCGGCCTTCATCGAGACCCTCGACGTCTGGCGCAAGCGCCTAGCGGTGCCACGCAGTCTGGCCGGTTGGCGGTCCGTCGTGAACGAGCTGTTGGCGGCATTCTTCGCTCCCGACGACGGGGAGGCGATTCGGTTGCAGTCGGTGCGCGTCGGGCTCCACGAGGTGGTGGCCCGGGCCAAGATGGTCGGATTCGATCGGCCCGTAGCCCCGGATGTGCTGCGCGCCGTGCTCCTGGATGCGCTGGATGCCGGCGACGAGGGTCACCGCTTTCTAAGCGGACGGGTCGATTTCTGCAATCTGGTACCCATGCGCAGTATCCCGTTTCGGGTCGTTTGTCTGATCGGCATGAACGGGGCCGACTTCCCACGCGCGCAACGGCCCGTATCCTTCGATCGCATGGCGCAGCACCCGCGGCGTGGCGATCGCTCCCGCCGCCGGGACGACCGCTACCTCTTCCTCGAGGCCTTACTCTCGGCCCGAGATGTCCTCTATCTGAGCTGGGTCGGTAACGACGAGCGTGACAACAGCCCCAAGACACCTGCCGTCGTGATCGATGAGCTCCTGGACTATCTGCGCCAGGGCTATCGGCTACCCGACGGCACGGACCCGGCGCGGCGGCTGGTGCTGCGCCATCCCTTGCAACCCTTTAGTCGTCGCTACTTCGATGCCAGCGACGACCGCCTGTTCAGCTATGGCCGGACCTGGCTGAATGCGGCCCGGACCCAAGTCGAGGCCGGGATTCCGCCCTTCTTCGACGCCGCCCTGCCGGAACCGGACGCGGCATTCAAGACCTTCGAGCTTACGGGGCTGATCCGCTTTCTGCGGGATCCGGCTCGGTACTTTCTTACCGAACGCCTGGGGCTGCATCTACCGGAAGATGCGGAAGTGCCGGAAGATACCGAGCCCTTCGACGCGGTACGGATCGAACGCTATCGGCTCGATCAGATACTACTGCACGGTCTATTGGCCGGGCAGGGACATTCCACCCTGTTGGCCCGCGTCCGCGGTACCGGGAGTCTGCCCCATGGCACGCCCGGCGATCAGCTCTTCGACGAGCGGCTGGAGGCGGCTGTCCCCTTCGTCGAACGGTTGCAAGCCTATTCGACCGCGGCGGCGGTGGAGCCCATCGCAGTGGATCGAACCTTGGCCGGCTTTCGTCTGTACGGGCAGCTCGGAGACCTGCATACCTCCGGACTGATCGACTATCGTTTCGGCAGGCTCGGTGCCAAGGACCGGTTACGGACCTGGGTGCGTCATCTGGTGCTGAATATGCTGGTACCGCCGGAGATCGGATTATCGAGCCTCTTCGTCGCCACCGACCTGATCTGGTACCTGGCACCGGTTGCCGCCGCGGAAGATCTGCTCGCCGACCTGCTCCGGCTGCGTTGGCAAGGTCTCGGTAAGCCGCTTGCCTTCTTCCCCGAGAGTGCTTGGGCCTGGATGGGACAGGGATACGGCAGCCGCTTCGAGTATGCCTGGTCCGGGCGCTATAACTCTGCACCGGAGCGGGACCGGATAGCAGTCCGTATCGCCTTTCGTGGGCGCGACCCCATTGGTGAGGAATTCGAGCGGACCGCCATGCGCGTCTTCGTGCCCATGCTGGAGTCGTCGGAAGAAGAGGCTGCGGACTGAGGGGCACCTTGAAAAATTCCTTTTTTGGAATTTTTCAAGGTGCCCCTTATCCGGGAATCTGGACCGGCCGGTCCTTGTCTTCGCTAGCTTATTTTGATAGCATATACCAGTTTACACGGGGCTTATCTTTATGGTGGTCCCCGTCGGTCCCCTCGCAACACAAAGCCGTGAACCCGGTCAGGCCCGGAAGGGAGCAGCCGCAGCGGTGGTCGTGTGTGCTGGGGTGTGGCTGACGGGGGCCGCCGCTCGAGTGCGTTCGGAAAATCTACCTGTACTGATGATGAGAGAGGCCGAAATTAGGTGAAACGCGCATAATAAAGCCGTAGATTCGGAGTAACTATTCAGCTACTCCAATGGGGGCATTGGGGGGGGTGCCCTGGAAGGTCAGGACGAGCGAGTTGAAAGTATTGTCGGATTGTTTGCAGCGAGTTGAGAGGTAGGAGCGGAGGATGGCAAAGTCCTCGGCGCCGGTATCGGAGCGGCAGCAGCCAGAGACTTTCTGCTTGATCTTGGGCATGCGCAGGTCGCATTCGGCCTGGTTGTTGTCGAAGGGAACGCGCTTATAGGCGGGTCTGGCTTGTTGTTTGCCCCGGGCTTGCTCAACGCTGTGAAAGAGACTTTTCTCGTCTTGCAAGGGGATTTGGTGCTGGCCCTTCGACCAAGAGTCGATAGAGCATC
>Ga0056123_1000303_pt1 | contig 10262 bp, 9 predicted proteins | sample WorMetHEROISLAND_3_FD_71122 | JGI IMG/M metagenome (GOLD analysis project Ga0056123, IMG submission 71122) | Marine gutless worms symbiont microbial communities from Max Planck institute for Marine Microbiology, Germany - Olavius sp. 3 HERON ISLAND ...
GCTGCATATTTTGCCACTGTCACAAATGTAAGTTGACGTTCTTCGGCGGTTTTACTTGATCAACTTACATTTGTGACAGTGGCAAAATATGCAGCAAAAGAATAACGGGGTCGGCTTTTTTTTGTTTCATGTTGTTCACAGTTCACACTGACAAACTGATAGCAGGATTGGAGGGGAATGTCCCGTGCTGGCAGCCTGGCAAAATGAATGGGAGAAATGTCCCTAGCGGGAACTGTCCGGGGGGAACGCCCTACACCCGTGTCTAACTACAGCTTGCGTCGTAGGGACCAGGTCAAGCTCTTCGGGCCTCTTCGGCTTGTGTTTTATAATTCCATGTATCTGCAGATAATGATAAGTGATACGTTTTATTTTTTGTACATGTTCTGAAAGCACGTATCAGATTGATGATTGTATTGGATGGTATTTTGTATGATACGTTGCTTGTAGTTGCACTATGCATTTCAAGATGCTAAGTACCTGTACATGGTAATGGATTATATGCCTGGCGGAGACCTCGTCAACTTGATGGGCAACTATGACATGCCTGAGAAGTGGGCAAAGTTCTACTGTGCTGAGGTCGTCTTAGCACTTGATGCCATCCATTCTATGAACTTTGTTCATCGGTCAGTTACATTAATGTCGTATTTCACTCATGTTATTTATTTTGTAAAATTACACTTTTCTGAATATATATAGAAATAGCTATTACATGTGCTGATTTGTGCCATTAGTATTCAGTTGAAAATTAATTGCAGATTGCTGATTTAATTACAGTAGTGCAGTAATGTATTCGCTGTTGACTGTGCAGAGATGTGAAGCCGGACAACATGTTATTAGACACTCAGGGTCATCTGAAGCTAGCCGACTTTGGCACATGCATGCGAATGGATAAAGTGAGTTTGTTCGTCAAGTACTTAGTTATTTTTTATCATTTTCAGTGAATATACACATGAGATTGCTTCTAATGTACTGTCTAAAGTAGTGAATCAGAGTTTTTCATGATTTTTATTTTTGTTTGCTGACATTTTACCAATAGTTGAGTTGTTTACATTCCACGATTCTCAGTGGCATCATCTTAGCAGTTGTATTCATTGTTTTTGTTTTTTTCGTTTGTTTAGATATTATTATTTGTATGAATATTGTTGTTATTATTATATTTAACTGCACATTCACCACATTTCTGCAGCTGTCTAATATTACTGTGGACACTTGGCTAAGCAGTGTCTGGGTATAGCTGCAAGAGTGTCTGTGTGATAATACAAGGATGGCATGGTGCGGTCGGACACGGCTGTTGGGACACCAGACTACATATCACCGGAAGTGCTGAAGTCTCAGGGCGGTGGTGGATTGTACGGCCGTGAGTGTGACTGGTGGTCTGTCGGCGTTTTTCTCTATGAGATGCTCGTTGGTATGAACCAGTCTCTTGTATGTGTTGAGCTTGATTGTACTTTTATTTTATCAGTTTACGTATTTTTATTATATCTGCGTGAAAGAGAATGCTAACTAATGGACATTTCCCAATAAACTCCAGCTGCATACCACACGCATCCTTGTTCAATCGTCTATATCCGGCACTATTATTGTTATTGCTATCACTGCAGTACTGGCACTATTGAGTTATCATGTTTTGTTTCTGTTTTTATCTTGTATTTGTCACATCATATCCAGCTATTTGCCATTTAGGCTACAAGTGTGTTTAATAACTTCTGTTCAATGCTCTAACAGTTGATATTTTCAGATACATTGAATGTCTGTGAAATAGAATGCATGCTGTGCAGTTATGTGTTGTTTTATTTTTCCATTTCTGATTGTAATGTTGAGATACTTTTTGTATGATATGATAAGAGTAATTAAGTAGTGTATGTTGTGCTATGCATATCTAAATACATGTACTGTACATTTATGTGCAAAATAATCCTTGCTTTGAGAATCTGTAATCTGGTTGTGCAGGTGACACACCGTTCTATGCTGATTCACTCGTCGGTACATATGGGAAAATTATGGACCACAAAAACTCTCTGGCATTCCCTGATGAGATCGAAATTTCACGGAATGCAAAGTCATTGATATGTGCCTTTCTTGCAGACCGGTCAGTATTATTGGTCTGGTATTATGGTGAATTTCTATTCTTGAGTGAAACCAGTTCTAAGTATATAAAATCGCATTTTGTTACTTTTGTGTATTTGATTATCAAAATTGCAAGTTGTTACTTTTGTGTATTTGATTATCAAAATTGCAAGCTATTGTTAATTTTTGTAATTTCTAATGTGGATATCGTTATATTTTTGTTTGTGAGTGGCCAGTGTTTGTTGAATGACATGGCAGCATCCTAATTATGGTAAATTGAAATATGAAACTACTGCTTTCATTTTTGGTTTAACTGATCTGAGTTACTTTGTGTTCGACTACCTCAAAGGTAATCTTTTGAGAATTTGTGGAGGAGTACTATAAAGTAACTGATCATACAGTTGACCATGCCTGGATCTGGAGCTATTTGATTAAGGTATTTTAACATTGTAAGGTATTGCCTGTATAGTTGATGCTTTATTCACACAAACTCTGCTTGTCAGTGCTTTTAAGCTGTTGAGTGGGTGACAGGAAAGGCATCCTGTAAAACGCTGCCTGTAAAAACTTCTGCTGCAAAACCATTGAGATGGCAGTTTAGGTGAGTGAGCGTGATGCAGCCCAAAGTACTACATAATTTTGACCTGTCTAATCAGGATGTTGAGGATAAGGATGACTGGAGACTGAGTACCTGAGGTTTACTTGGAAAATGGCCGTTAAAACAGTGTATGTGTGTAATTGAAAGAAACACTTTGAATTAAGTGTAATACAAATTAGTTTTGTATTTCAGAACGGAACGGCTTGGACGAAATGGCATCAGTGAGATTCGTGCTCATCCATTTTTTGTGAATGACCAGTGGACGTGGGAGACAATACGGCAGAGTATGGCTTATTAACAGCTTCTTACAATGCTATATTTGTCTTTAATTAAGTGCCGCTGATTCACTGCGTTGAATAGGTATAGTGCTGGAATGCGTTTCAGTTACTTCATGTTTTTGACTTAAGAGAAAAAAATGCTACTAAAAATAGCAACTCTGATGGCAGAAACGATGCAAAAAAGCACATAATGTTGTGCTGTTTACAGCTGTTCCACCCGTCATTCCGGAGCTCGAAGGTGACGCCGACACTAAAAACTTTGACGACATCCCAAAGGATGATACACCAGAAGAAACATTCCCGGTTCCAAAGGCGTATGCCGGCAACCATTTACCGTTCATTGGGTTTACGTTTAACCGTGACTACCAGTAAGTCTGATGTATTGCATATTGATGTGATAGTTAGACTCTGTGAAACACAACTTACTTGTTGCCATTGGTCAAGTGAGGGCTTTAAAAGTGATAGTGTAATATGTGATAAAACAGGAATATAAAAATCCTGCTACTTTCAAATAGTATAAAAATGCTGCAATTTTCAATAATTTTTCTTTATTGGCACTGTATTATTTCCTATGCCAAGCACACAGTTCAACGGTATTATACATGTACATGTAGTCTTGTGATGTTTTCATGCATGTTCTTAGTATATTACATGATAAAAGTCTGTGGTGGTTGTATACATAGTAGCAATTCAGAACTGTTCCAGCAAATGAGGTTCATTTTTACCGCGCGATGCACTTTAGTGCAAAGCGCGGTATTGAGATTGCTTATTGTCCGTCTGTCTGTCTGTGTGTGACATTCAGGTATCGTGATCACATAGGTTGGAATTCTTTCACGGCCGAATAGCTTAGGGCCTGTGTCAGGGCTGACCCCAACATGGGCGATCTGGTGCAACGGGAACACCCCCAAAATTGGGGCGGTATAAATGTGGGGTTAAAGTGAGAATTTGCAATCGCTTACTTATTTTCTTAGATGTGCGAGCTGCGTCACAGCCACTAGCAGTAGCGGCCGGCGGCGGCTAGCCTATGCTGTGGGCCAGGCCAGAAGCACCGTAGTCATGGTGTGCGGTGCGGATCTTCAATTTCCGAGTCCGCAGAATTCCGCGTCCGCAGAATTCCGCGTCCGCAAGTGCCACTGAAAACTTCGATACGTACCAAAATTTACAGCCGCATCGCGCGGTACTCCCTGCGATAGCGTGGCATCTTGTAAAAATCATTTTGTAGCACGAGGAATGTAGAATGTTGTGTAGCAGATCTGTTTATTTGTCATTGTGTCCAAGTATTATAAACATTTATGGTAAATGTGCTAATGGCAAGTATTTGCTCTCCAGAACTTTAGCCAGAATGTGTGAAAGAATCTGGTATTTAGTGATAGTCACTTTTGGTCAGATGTTAGATTGGTATTTGGCTGAGCTCTGATTGTTGTTGCTGTGTATTTAATTTGCAGGCTGCTGAAGAGTGTCTCTCCTGTTTCTGATAGTGTAAGTTTTTTTCTATTTCGTTTTTTCTCGGGGCAGGAGGATATCAATAGTGTTAGCGTTTAGTGATAAGATTTCTGGAAGTCTGTATGATCTGAGTGTAAATAGGCCAGACAGAGTTAAGTGGTGCATTGGACAAACCGAAGCTACAGTATGTGTATACAGTATACAGCATGACTGTGTTATGTTCTTGTAACTTGATTTAATTTCCATGTGATAGTGCATTAACCAAGTACGACAGAACATAGTAGAGACATATCTGATGGAGTTTGTTGTCAGTTGTACAAAATGAGATTTGTTTGTGTCATTTGTGTTGACACAGATCGATGTAAGTGCATCACGCCGGTGTTATTGGTGTTAGCTATTTGTGCTCATGGCTTTGTGTGTTGTTCTGAGCCTGCTGTGCTTCGTGTGCTTATTAATGATTTATGCCTGACTGCCACATACTAACAGCAACACTAACGAAAAGACTGAACACTGCTCATCACAGATGGCAAAGGAGCATCTTGGGCATTTCCTGGAAGGACATTAACCAACTAAGAGGTCAGAGTCGTAACTGGACAACACAGTATGGATGACATACTCAGTGAAAGAAGACTCCGCTTTGGGCACGTGATATGAATGGATTACCAGCACATACCTCGACAGGCGTTGCACTGGGAGGTTCTGGGGTTTAAGAGAGGTCCAGGTCATCCGCGTACAAACTGGAAGAGCACAGTCAACAAGAATTTGTTAAGGATGGGAGTCACCTGGGAGGAGCAGAGGTGGCATTTAAATCAGAATGGTGTCGGAGTGTGGCCCAATGCATCCACTTGGATGCGGGTTGAATCAAGGTCAAATGACCACATGCTGAATGTTGTGAAAAAAATACCGTTCAGTTGTGCACAAGCTAGTTCATATGCATCCTTATTATTACTACTTTTAATTTTTAGTTGTTCATGGCCAATTTTTCTGAAGTTGCTCCAGTTTAGGCAGGGTTAACTTTTGAGAGCTGTTCGATTAAGAATTTGACAGGTGCTTTTTGTCATCCAACCAACATTGTCATAGGATATATAATATAAAGATACAAAATGATTTAACAAAATTTTAGGTATGTGTATAAACATTTTTAAAGGTGACGATGAGGTTGTACGAAGCAATAATCCTGTCAACCCTTCTGTACAGTGCAGATGTATGGCCTCTAACAGCAACACTAACGAAAAGACTGAACGCTGCTCATCACAGATGGCAAAGGAGCATCTTCGGCATTTCCTGGATGGACAGAGTAACAAATGAAGAGGTCAGAGTCAGAACTGGACAACACAGTATGGACGACATACTCAGTGAAACTGAAAGAACACTCCGCTGGCTTGGACATGTGATACGAATGTATCACCAGCACAGTCAACAAGGAGTTAAGGATGAGAATCACCTTGGAGAAAGTGGAGGTGGCAGCTCAAAACAGTTCAGAATGGCATCAAAGTGTGGCCTAATGCATCCACTTGGATGCGGGTTGAATCAGGGTCAAGGTCACAAACCTTGCTGAATATTTTTTCAGAGTTATTCGGTTATTATTACATTTACAATACTCTGTTGCTGTTGTTATATGTTAATTGCTGAAGTGAATGTCGTTTGTGAAGTTCAGTGGTGCAGTTTGTGGCAAGAGACAAATGAACTGTAGAGCTAATGTTGCGACAAAGCTTGTGCACAGTGCACCGTAGCTTGTGAAACTAATCTTTCATGCATAACATGGAGCAATCTGTACTGTCTAGGCAGGCAAAAATCACTCTGCTTTTCATGAGGTTCATCCTTAACAGTTGCACTGCTCTACACTTAACCAGAAGCTTGCCTTGTGCTTCGTGAAGTACTAGTAATACATTTGAATTCGTCTTTGTAGTGATTTCAGTTTAAAACTATAGACGGACCTTGCCGGTTGAATAAAGTGGTTATGTAATATGTTGATCAGTGGATATTAACGCTACTAGGCTATTGACTATCACAAGCATTATGAACTAAGGAACCAATAATGAGACATTAAAGTAAAGTTTTATGATATTATAATGATATAAACAGAAGGATAACATATACAATTCACGACAAATTTTACAATACTGCTGGCTATTATCAATCTAAAGTCAATTATCGTTTCTATGTGGCTAGGCAAGCGGCAACTGTATGCAAGCAAGCATGCCAAACTTCTCTTCGATCATCGACTTCTTGTCGTTCTTGTGATAGTTTTCGTCGATGACGACTGTTACTTGTTGACGAACTAGATGCCGGGACGCACGAACACTTCTACCGTCAGATAGATTCACCAGAGGACCTTGTAACGACGGCACTGTCTCCCTTGTGAGAACAGCTTCTGTATAACGCCCGCCCGGAACTGTCCAATTCACTCAACACTTCAACACAGACTCCAGTCCCATCTGTGACCACTTTCAGTTGCTTTTAACTTCAAGTCTCTCGCAAGAGTACTTTTATTCACAGTTTTATACAACTGTTATCTCCAAATTCTCCATTTTCTTGGAGTATCTAATTCAAAATTAGTGATGCACCGAATCACCGGATTTACTGTACATTTAATGTTGCAACATTCTCTTCATTGCATAGCAAGCAAGCGCACAATAATGCATTATTATACACTTATATTAATATCAATTTATACTAAGCCAGCTCTATCCTACATACAAGTATAGTTGAGCATAATATCTACATCTTTACAAAAACATCTTTCTTTCTTTGCCATTGTCTGTTACTGAACCTGATCAATGTAAAACCAGTTTTATGCTATTTTGATAGCACCATCTTAGCCAGTAATAAAAACTAGTTAAATATTGTTAGGGGCCACAGTTTTCCATGGAACGCCATATTTTGAGCCAAGCAGCGGAATTTGCCTGTTTACGCAGAATTTTTACATTTTCGCGGAATGTTGCGGAATTCTACGTTTTTGTGGAATGTTCCGGAATTCGGTACTGGCTTGTGATAAGGGGACAAATATGGCATATTTTCATTGGTTTCAGGGGGCCATAGAAAATTATTTGTTATATGTGGAAAATTTGCCATGAAATTAGGCAAACTGGCCCAGAGACTTTGCAAAAATTTGCCATGGAAAACAGGTCCCTAAATATTGTGCCTAGACAGTAGACACGGCAGCGTTTTACTACAAGACACTTTTAATATTATTATGACTGTGAGAACAGTGCTGCATGTACAAATTGCATTCCTGAATAAGTAGTGTAAAAATCTACTGAGATGACAACACGGTAGCATGTATTAGTTCTTTGTAGGTTTTGTTGCTTGTTCAGTGTGCATGTAGATATTGTGTGTTGTAATGTTTTTAGCATGGCATTGTTGTATCTTTTTGGAGCTTATATCATTGCATAAAATTGACTAGTATGCTCACATGATGTTACCTAGCAGTAGTGGCAGATGGGTTGGCAGCAGACAATGTTAATGTGCACTGTGATGTCAACAAATATTGAAGTGCTGCAAGTTGTTAAAACACTATGAAAAGTTATCTTTGTAAGCCTTTTTTGTCTTTTTGCTTTGTGATGCCATTGATGTAAACCAGCCATGCTGCCACTCATGGGGTAGTATCTACATCATTGAAAAGTGCATAACGTAGAGGACTTTAGACAGCATGTGAGCATACTGCTCCATTTATTTATACAATGCTTATAGTTTTGTAGTTTAGTCGTTTATTGAATACTTTTGGCAGTTCTGTAAAATCACGTCTGCGCCTTAGTTGCAGTATGCATGTTGTCTTGAAAAATCTGTTTAAATTTCAGAATGGCATAACCTGTGATCCAAACTAGTTGTTCAAAGTATGGCTATTTGTTGTAAGTTAATAACGCAACAGGCAGATGAAATTGCTTAGCTAAGGATTAAGGACCAAGAACATGATAGTGTGTAGTTATGTGTGTAGCTAGTTGACATTTATTATGCTGCATTTAGTTACTTGGTAATAAATTGCATTTTTTTAAATTTATGTTAATAATCGTTGTTATTTGTTGTTTTACAACTGAATTAGATATGCTGATATATTACAGAAACTGCAACATTTTAATAGTAAGTAAGACATTTAATTGTCTATGACTAGCAGTTGTTCGTTTGTGCATATGCAGGGTGCTGTAATAGCAGGAACAACAGGTGATAACAAGAAAGTGGAAGAACTTGAAGTGCGTCTTAAACAAGAACGAACAATAAAAGAAGAGACTGAACAGAAATATCGGTGGGTTTAATTTCTGAAAAAATAATGGTAATTAAATGGATACTACTAACGCTGCTAGTTTTAATTTTTTATTTATATGACCAGCCAGTTTTTCTGTAGTTCTGTAGTTATTAAGGTTAGGTTGGGTCTCCCAAAGGTTAAAATTTAGGTAAAGAGACTTTACAGGCCTGTCTCTCCAATCATGAGACCAACAACATTAAAGGACAGAATTGAACTGTGTTTAAGTGGATGATGTATTAAAATAGTAAGGCTGTGTGGTGTTCAAAATTACAAATTTTCTTTTTCTTTAGAAGAACAGTTTTGAGAAGTACGTTTCTTTGTATTTTGTTGTAACTTTTATTTATATCCTACATATCTAACTTACTAGCGCTTTGGTTTCACTGCAGTCTTTGTATGTTGTTAATAATTGGCAGTCGGGAAATAATCATTGTGTATTTGTTCTATCTGACATACAGAACGGCAAAAGCCGAGTTAGAAAGAGTAAGTGCTGAGGAGAGCTCCGCCCGAGAAGAACGTAATAAGTTTGAGCGCAACTTGACAATGGTACAACACGACATGAAAGAGAATCAGAGGAAACTGGAGCTGGAGATTGAACACCGACAAAAGGCAGAAGCAAAACTGAGTGAAGTTGAGAGTCAGTTGCAGACTGAGATGTCAGCACATCAGGCTGCTCGTGGCAATAGCCAGCAGTCAGTGGAAAAGGTCCAGCAACTTGAGAAACAGGTAGGATCTGATAGTTTTGTTTTTGAGGCATTTTGCATACTACAACAACATCAGCAGCAACAAGTACTTGTATGATACACATTTTGTTGTTGTATTTCATAAATATGCAAAAATGTTGGAAATTCTTAAGAGAAATTTTACTGTTATAGCACTGTTTTTCAGAATATGACACTTTTTAATTATTGTCATAACTATATCTACTACTAACCAGTTTTCATAATTTTTGGCAGACTTACATTACAGGAAATTTGCAACAAGTGGATGTTATAGTTAGCCCACATAATACGGTTTGTGTAACTGCTCTACCCTGTAAAATAATGGCAGTTATCATTTTATGCATATGTGTTTGTGTTTACATGTAGATGGCTGAATTGAGTGAGAAGCTGCGGTGTGAAACTGAGTCTAGTTCAAAGACAAAGAAATCAGTTGCCGATTTACAGCAGGTAAAGTACTGCTATCTAAATATGTGCAAATTATTTGTAAGTGTAATGTAATTTATATAAACACTGAACAACGCATGCACATTTGGTTTCTGTTATACTGATCTTTTTTCTCATGACTTATTTATGGAATGCTAGTCACATAAATGAAGCTTGGAAATTGTCATGGCAGTAGTTTTGTATATGCTGGATGCCTCTTCCTGTTGTCCAACGAGCAATGTCAGTGCACTGAAGGATGTAAATGCTAAACAGTACTTATACTAAATTATGTAGCCAGTATATTTTTACTAATCACTCTTTCAGAGCTTTTATAATAATCACTGTTTTAGTGCTTTTGATGCTGGTGATTGGGCAACAAGAATGGCTTCTGATCTGTAGAAATCCTGCTGCAGCAATACAAAGAGTTTCTATTTCCCAATCTGGAGTACCTCGGAAGAGTGAGCTGGCTAAACGGACTAAAATTGTTTCTGTAT
>Ga0056123_1000304_pt1 | contig 10242 bp, 7 predicted proteins | sample WorMetHEROISLAND_3_FD_71122 | JGI IMG/M metagenome (GOLD analysis project Ga0056123, IMG submission 71122) | Marine gutless worms symbiont microbial communities from Max Planck institute for Marine Microbiology, Germany - Olavius sp. 3 HERON ISLAND ...
AGAGAGAGTGTCACAGTTGATGACAGCAGGAGGCAGAGAGTTCCAAGTTGCAGGCGCTGCGCAGCTGAAGGATCGTTTGCCGATATCAGTGCATCTGAACGGCACATCGAGAAACTACACTACTACACTACTAGCATACCATTGTCACACTCTTATACACTTCTGCTAATACTGAATATGATATATCTTACCAAAATGATGACAGCAAGTTACTAATACAAAAATAACTATTCTATGTGGGGTCACACTTAAGGATGCATTGGACTATCGGGCTAATGGACTACTAACCTAACTCCAGACCATTCATCTGTTAGCCCGATAACCCGTTAGACCGATGCATTGTTCAGTGTCACCGTTCTATGTGCATTCACACAAGTAAATACTGTAGTTTAGTCTACTAAAACGAAAAATCATCTTCTGTACAATATACTCCTGATCAAAGTATTACAACACAGATCGCAGGGCTATTAGTCAAAGCAAACAAAACCATTCATCGTAAAATGACATCTTCTAAACTTAGTTACTTACTTATTTACTACTATCACTGCATTCTGTATTTGTTCAACAGGTTTATTTTTATTAAAGTTACTTTAGGTTAGGCCAGGGAGCAAGGCAGAACATTTGGGGATTGTTGCATCACGTATCTTACAAGCCATATGTCCTTCCTGTTGCCCAACTGACATTGTCAAAATACGTCAATCGACAATAAAAACCTTGTTTGAATGAGATACTGAGCCATGTCAGCAGTCTGCAGTCGGAAGACATGGTTTTTCTTGACGTAGTCACCGGCCTTCGCAGCAAGTGAGTGGTGCAGGTGTATAACATTGGAACAGTGTGTGGAGCGTTTGTAGCTGTTCTCGTCACTGTACATGTACAATGTCATGTCACACAGAGCTGCGTAGAACATCTTCCAACCTCGTCGACCAACTGCGGCTGTGTACAGAACACATCACAAACATTTGTGACCGATAAACAAACTGATCAGGTATTCAGTCATTCATGTCTACTCATCAAGCATACCTGAAACTGTCAGTAAGATCTGACTTGAGAGTCCAAAATGACAAATGTCACTCTTCAAGAATCCATCAATAGTACAAATAAGAAAATGGAACATCATAAGTTATCAGACATGATTAGAACACAAAAGCTAACAGCATGGAGGTAACGTAATACAGCGAACTGTTACTGTCTCGGTCTTGGACCCACAATGTCTCGTCTCGGATAAGAAGCCCATGTCTTGGTCTCCTCTCAATCTCGGACCTATGCATTTCGGGTCTCGCACGTTCTCAGCCTGAAAGGTCTCGTGCACATCCCTGGGAAAATGAGGCAACATGCTAACACTATATATACTCAATGCTGTACACGCACAGCCCAGTAAGGTATTTGCAATCTGGTTTCCAAGAATTCCAGTAAACATATTTTTCACTTTATAAACTGTCTGTGAGTGACCTGCTACCATTCACTAACATGAATTACAGCAACAGCAACACTGCAACAGTGAAACAGTTTGGCAAAACTGAGCAATGCACAAATTACAACTTAAAGAAAACAAGCACAGTCATTCAGTGCTTTAGATTAGCTACTGAATTACTAACAAATGATACAATTGACACTGACAAATCTCAATAAGGAAATCTACTTAAAATAGCAATATAAGTCACAACTATCTGTACTGTAACATAGAAACAAAAGCATCTCACTTTTACGGCCATCTGGGTCAATACAACATTTACGCATGATGAATCCTTTCTTAAATTCCGCAACATTGCTCATATCTGGTGCCTGACATAACACACCAAATATAAGCATAATTCAGTACATATTCAAGCTAAAATATGTAAAAGAATTACAAACACTCGAGTGGCGGCGAGAACAATGAAGTAGAATTGACAAACCCGGCTGGTGTCCGTTGAATGGCACAGTTGCATCGCTGCCACTATCAAGTGATGTACTGATAAGTCCATTTCGATGGCCGATGTTTGCATGGGTCATTCTCTAGTGGCAAGTTATGTATAGAGCTCTAGTTCATACACAATAGACTGGTGCAACACAAAGATGACACTCTTAAAACCTGCTATTAGGCTGACCAAAACTACGCTTTCGGTTCTATTCGGTTTTATATAAAATTTCAGTTTCGATTTCGGTTACCGTAACAACACTAGCTGTAAGTCGGCCTTTATTCTGCCATTTTCAGTATTTGGCAAATTCCACTCCATTATAACAATATTACTTGATTCAATAGTATGTAGTATCATTTATTTACAGTACATATCTACCTCAGATGTCATATTCTCCATTGTGTCTACAGAGATTAACTTAACAATATTAGAGCACCCGCTAGTTCATTTATTCTAATATGAAATTATGCCTGATGAGCAGATAATTCTTGACAACATAAATGAACAGTTGTACAGTTGAACAAATTTTGTAAGTTAGTGCAGCAACAGATTTGAGACAAGGTGACAGATTATATTTATATTTACTCATCTTCCTCTGCAGTTCATATCACAATGCAAGAATGAAAGAATTATTAAAACTGGTCAGTGATGGCTAAAAGACTGCATACATGTTTTCAACTCATGGTCTACAATGGTTCTCCCAAGCCTAAAGTGCATTAACATAAACTTAACTTTGAACACTTACTTTAATGCAAGAATCTAAATGAATCAATGTACAAATGCGTAACTAATGCAAGTACCTGAAGGAGTGGATTACAGTTGCCGCCGGCATACCGGACCTGAGTTGGAGTCATCATAGTGCATGATGTCGTTGAAGGAGGCACAACATAAGCCGTTGTACCATCCTCACTATCAACACTGGACAATAACAGATAACTGTTCACTGTTGTAAAACTTAGCAAAATTACTCACTTTACATCTACTGTATAATACTTCTCATCTAGAAACACAAGATGTCGTGCTATCGCAGGGAGTACCGCGCGAAGCGGCTGTAAATTTCGGTACATACCCTTTTCAGCGGCATTGGGCGGTTTTCACTGCGATAACAACGCTTTCAAATTGAATAATCACGGCAAAAAAGGGTGTTCAATATAATCTATTTATTGTCTTTAAATTCATTATTTAACTCACACTGTCTGCCACCATTCAAAATGCTGAAATTGCACATAGTACAACGCTATGTAAGCCTACAAGACCCTCAACGTTACAGGTGGTCAGCGAAAGCTGACTAGCTTCGTAACGCGGACCGTCGGACGGTCCGCGGACCCATTTCTCAACTTTACTTGCGGACCGTCCGCGGATCCAACACTTGCGGACGCGGAATTTAAATTTCCGCACATCACACACCACTGGCAACACTAAACAGCAAGGGCCAGCCGGCCGCAAGCCCGCGATCGTGCTATGGCTCGTGACATAGCTTGCATCTTAGAAAATAAGTAAGCGATGGAAGATTCTCACTTTAACCCTCACCCCTATGTTGGAAGTGTTCCCGTTGAATCAGATCGCCGATGCTGGGGCTCCAAGGAGCAAAGACCCTAAGCTAATCAGCCGTGAAATTATTTTCGAAGAATTCCAACCTATGTGATCACGGTACCTAAACATTACAGACGGACGGATGACATACGATCGCAATACCGCGCTTTGCACTAAAGTGCATCGCGCGGTAAAAACTGATGCCAACATTCAAAATTGTGTGTTGGATCAAACACGTCAACTGTACAAGTCGGCTGCCTAGAACAATTAATTCATTCAAACAATACGAGTAGCAACGGAGAAGGCATGAGACACAACTGAAGTAGAAGCGGCAATAGGCTGATGCAGAAGATCAGCTGCAGATGAACGTAAAATCCTTGTAGGCTGGTATTTGCATAAGAGGTTGCCCAGGTATGCCTGAGCTTCTGAAAGACACTATAATAATTATTGGCCTCATCAATGTCTGTTCCAATACAGTGACCAAAAGCACTGAAAAATCACCATTTTGGACCAGCTCACTGTGCGATCTCATGCCTTCCCTAGAGAGAACCTGCAGATATGCACATAAACTTAATACAGCAAGATACTTGAGTCCCTGGGCTACACTTCTGCTGGAAATAGTATGGGTCAATCCTCATTGATATTGATGTGGTGGGCTGTGCTGCACATACCGGAACGAGACCTTAATTTAATGTAAATTGGCCATTCCAAGTCATTCAATGTCATCTATTTCACAAGGAGTGGAAAGGCAATTAAGGATTACATGTTACCACATAAAAATTTTGATATTATCTGTAAAGTGTCCAAAGTTATAGCAACATACAGAACAAAAATTCGCCATTTTGACCATCCCAGTGTTGTTTGATACCCCCTATGTACAGAAAGCCTGCAAATGTGTGCATAAATTTTATATTGGCAGAAACTATAGTCCCTGGGCTACACATCTGCCAGGGATAGTATGGGTCTATCTTTATTCAAATTTGTGTAGTGGGCTCCGTTCAAGATCACTGCTATTGGAAGCAATTGAAAACATAGCTATTTTTCTCAATCCCCCTGAGATTGAGGGGGATTGAGAAACATATGCTATTGTAACATCTGTTACAATAGCAGCAAATGACAGACAAACAGACAGACAGACAGACATACATACTGACCATAGCTATTACGGTGCTCTGCATAGCTATGCCATGCTGATTCACTACAAAAATTTGATAAGCACTTACATCTCAAACTGTAACGGCGTCGTAACAATGGCTTCATACAGTTCTCGTAATCTGTCAGAAGCAAAGTCCTCTCCTTCGTTCATGTTGGAAAGACTAGCGATGAACTCTGATAGCGTCGTTTTCTGTCCTAAGTTCTGATAACATAAACAATGTTATTACAATGAATAAATAAAAACTATGACAAAATAACTGTAAGCCTGCAATATATACATTTTTAGCTGGAAAATGCTGTGAATATGCAGATCAAATGTGCGCGTATGTGTGTGCACAACTAAGATGTGGAGCTGTTTATTTACATTCTTGTAATTGTGCTTTGAAATGCCATGGTCAGTCTAGCAAAAATATGTCTGGTGACTGCTATGGGTTAAGGTCCAAATCTCAGGAATGGGTAAAGCTACGAACTTCAAATTTGGCCGGTACATTCACAGGTCCATCCGAAGAAAAGCCCATTAAAAATGTTGGATAAAAGGGAGCGTGGGCATATCCAGGCACTGCCTAATTTTTTAAGTACCCCCTATTATCTCAGGAACGGGTAAAACTACAAACTTAAAATTTTGTATGCACATTCATAGGATAGATCAGAACAAAAGCCCATTAAACATTTCGGGAACAGTAGCCATGGGCATACTCAGGGACTCTCGAAAATTTTCAGGGAACCCATATTATAGGGTGCATCGCACGGTCATCTTTGCGGTAGCTCAGCTTCCTTGTATTAACTTACCAGGGCTTCTACCTCCCACTGAATGACAAAATGTATATCAGTCTGAGTCTGCTTGTTGTTAATGAAGCGAATGACATCTACTATTGGCAAATCTCACTTCATTAAACCAACTCAAACAAAAATCTCAGTAAAGATTATATAAATAGCCACCATAATTGTATGCAACATAGTTTGGCAATAGGAACAGATCCCAAGCAACCGATGGATCGACCAGGTCCGCAGGGACAACAACAACATACCATCAGCTGATTTGTGGAGGCGATCCATCGTGCGAGGTCATTCGGGGGCGACGCTACGGTCCTTGCCGACTACGCGTTAACGACGACGACAAATTATCAGCCCACTTTTCATGGTTACATGTGACAGCAGGAAGCTGCTAGAACTAGATGTCGATACTATGCAATGTCAATGTATTTACCTGGCTGTTGAGTTCACTGCTGAGTATCAACAAGGCACACGAGAGCTTCCGACAACAGTCTACACATACAACATCACGCACAACCTTGCATGTATGGTAAGTTATCATTACCATGTAAACATGCCACAAGCCAAACTGACACTGCACATCACTGCATATTAACAAATGATCTTGAACATTCACTCATCTGCTTAATACAGCTAATAATAGGCTTCATTGTGCAATCATAATTTTCTACTCACTAGCAACTATCACCTATTGAGAACAGAATTCACATTCAGCATTATATTTTTCATATGAAGTGGTAACTGTAAAACAGGTGACTGTGATGCAGCATTTCCCATTATATTGGATTTACTGGAAGTTCTGTGCAATATCTGATGTCAGAAGGCAACAGAAGATGCAATGGAGTCAAACAAAGTCAATGAAGTCAAAGGATTTAAGGAACACCTCACCAACTTCTAAACTAGAAATTGCAGTAAATCTCAAAATCCCACTGCAGTCGTTGGCATTATGTCATGTGCTACTACCTGATGAATGCTGTTGACAGTTCTGGACACATGAGTTCAGCTAAGATTCTATGGGAAGATTGGTCAACTTCTTGGGTCAATAACTCCAAAACGGTATGACCCCTAAAAATCACTAAAAAGCCACCTCCTTGGCATATACTCCATGGGAGAGAATGAACCTGATTGCCCAAAAATGCAACCCTTGTGCAGTAGCGTCCGTACAATGGGTTATCAAAACGCCCATTTCTGCTACGGTTGTAAATGCAAAACTTGCAATGTTTGGCTTTGATACAATTCATACACACATTGATTCATGCATTTGTACCAAGTTTGGTAAAAACTAGTGAAAATGAAGTGAGCAAAATGATGCGTCATATACCGGATGAAAAAAATACCCGCTTTCAGCACCACAAGTCAGAACCATTTGAGTGATTCATCAGAAAACTCTACAATATCTCACCTGTCATCCACCTGCCAAGTTTCTTCAAAATTGATCCAGTTTCCGACAGAATATATGTGAAGGTGTCTAACATGATCATTACAGTACATACACAAAGACGGACAGACTGAAAGACAAAATTGCCGCACAGTGAAAATGAATCCTACATTCATCACACAAAACAAAACTGAATGGGCAGACAAGAGCACACAATGCAGATAGTACCTGATGATTTGTACTGGTCACTATTACAAGAGTGATATCGCTGTGCAAAGTGTGAAAGCAGTTGATCATAGTCCTGAGGTTCACTAGCTGCAGTCAAATGTCGAACAAACCGTCGCAATGCCACATCAAGTGAATCACCACTGAAGTCAAAGAATTTCAGAAACTCCTCACCAACCAACTGTGAAAAACTATTTCTAAACAAAACATGCACACAAAAGACAGCCACAATTTCATATATACTTGATATAACTATGAAACTGTTAAGCCAAAAATATAACGAATATAGTAAAACATTATGTTTGTTACACGACATGGGCATTTAATTCTGAAGTTGCCTTTTTTCCTATGCTGATCTTGAACCAGGCTGAATGACTTTGAACATATATTCTAGACTAGAAAGACCACAAATATTTTTATTAGAACATAGTTTTATTAATGTTGTATATGTTAGAATATAACAAATTCGCAAAATTCTAGCACTGTAGTACCATTCAGTATTACCCTAATATATATGAAGAACTTCCTATTATAACTAGTGTGATTTTGTGAACAAAAACAAGTATGAAAATGATTCCCTGTTTGTGTACGAGAATAAGAATCAAAATGATTATGCAAATGAGAACAGAGTATTTGAGTAACAACTAGGCATAAAATAATGCTCCTGACATGAAGAAAACTAAAACAAAAATAAAAGGGGAAACAAAAACATTCCGGAGTGCAGAAGCGAAAAATGTAAAAATGGGCTGTCTAATTGTTTCATTTTATCAGCTTCATCATCTAGCAAAGGTAAGAAAAGAATTACAATTGACTGAAGTGACAGATATTGAGACCACCATGGTGTTTTTCGACACTGCAGTCAACATGGGAAAATGTCACACTTTTGCAGCAGACATTGATTTATGGATGTTTTGCCACTTTGACACTTTGCACCTGGACATTTCACCACCAGTACTGTTTGCCCCATAGTTGATTTGCATTTTGCCACCAAGCAATGGACAATTCGCCCACTAGCAGTAATCACTGTCAAAAAGTTAGTTCAAAAGTAGCTGTAGGTGTACTGTTGTCAGTCACTGAAAAGGCTAGTGAAAGCATTACACTCCTTTTCATTTTAACTTAGTACAAAAATGTGATGCTGAAGTTTTGAAGGTCACTGCAGAGATTGCTGTAGTTGTTGATTTAATTACACTAGTAATACCTACAACAGTTTTTAACTGCAGCCTAATTGCACTATAATGGCTGACCATCACCCTTCTTTCAATGCTTCAGTTTGCCTTGTTGTTGTTGAGCAGAAAACATCAACTGTTGCAATGTTGTCTGAAAACTAAGTGGTCCAAACCACTACATCCCTTAAAGCAACATGACTGCATTTAATTGTGACACCAGTGCAGCAGCAGAAAGGTGCGATATTCCTGGCAATTAACCGTCCTCCTCTGTTGGTCTACATGGCTCAGTGTGCAGATAATTACTATTAACTCGCTTCATAATGACAGAGATCAACATTCCTAGATTACTTGAAAGTTGTAGGCAGTGTCCAGTGCAGTATGTACTGGCCATTGGTCTTACTGAAAGTGCATTTAAAGTAAGTCAATTTCAAAGTTTTGGCCTGCTACAGTTTATACAGAATGTGTTTCAAAGGCATATGCTTACCCGCTACAATGCACCATTCACCCAATTCACTTGATGACATAGCACAGTCTTTTACTCTCAACTTGATAGTAATAAGAAACATATATAACCTACAACCGCTTCTGAGTGAAATTTTTGCTGATTATTACGAATTGTCCACTGTGTGGTGGCACAGCATCTAGTAGGTGAACTGTCATGGTGGCAGAACTTCTTGGTGGTGAACCATCTACTTGTAATTGTATTCAACATCACCAATGAAGGTTAAGCCAACAGAATTTCACCTGGATATATAATGTGAGAAAACCAGAGTGGTGTGAATGGTTATGCATATCATGGGGACCTATGTACCAACTCTACAACTGCTGTGCTTTCTGTTCACAAGTTACATGGGTCAGGCGGATGGACTGAGAAACAGAGGCAAATACATAATGCAGCCTCCGGTGAGACGGCCACATAACAATATCACAGAGGGTAAATGGGTAATGGATAATATGACTAGTACAAAAAATATCATACTTTTTGGTTAAATGTCTGGATATGTCTGATTTGCGGAATCCTTGCAGATAATAAAGTCGCTTTGCAAGTCGAGCTGCTGAAGGTCGGTCGACATCCTTTGCAGAAGGTCGTGTAGCAATATCGCTGAACATAGATGGCGGAAAACTAATAATATCATGAGACATATCATCAAAATTATCACTGCTGCTACCAAGAGAATCCGGACTATTCCAATTTGTCAAACGGTCTGAATTAGTTGCAGGACTCAATGACATCAAAGCATTTGACGAATCTTCACTAGGATCAAAATCAATGGCAATGCCAACTCCATATGTCTTACCAGTACCAGCTTTTTTCCTCAGGTCGGTAGCTGCAGACTGTGTATATGCTGACGAATAATTACTTTCACCAAGAGATGACTCACTGTTTGATGAAAAGAGTTCTGCAAACACTTCATCACCCTTCAGAGGTGCCCAAGAACGAAGCTTACCAGTGCTTAAGGAGTCCCCACACCTGATGTCGTCCTCTGTCCAGCTGTGTGTTTGAGTGTCGCCACCCATTGACGTGTCACGGTAGTGCAGGACATCAACAGACGATGCTAGATCATCATCATCATCAAAATCTATGTCAACACACGTCACATCACTGTCATCAAAGTAATTCTCTTGACTCCAGCTACTGCGCACAACACCAACTGCCTGTGAGTCAAAACCACTGCGTTCACGTCTGTTTGGCCAAGACCACAGCTTCTCTGAGCTGTGGCTTATTGAGCCAATGTTTGGCAGAATGTCAGACCCAGTGTGAGCCCCATGGCTGATACTGGAAGCACAAGTATCACTGCTGACAGAATGCCTGTCATGGCGAAGTCGTGGCATGGAAGCAGCATCCAACGATGCAGTTGACACAGATTCCGTATCACCAACCAATGGCTCACACACTGCCTGACAATCTCTAGGACCTATGTGAGTATATGAATCAGCTGCAGAAACTCCTTCAGCTTGTGACAGCAAGCCAGATGATAATGCTACAGCAACTGTGTCTGTTTCTGCCACCGCAACGCTGTCCAGCAAACTAGAGTCACTGTAGACAGTAAATGACTGCACCTTGTCTATACTAGCAGTATCTTCATCACGTTCATCAGCAGCAGATATGTGC
>Ga0056123_1000305_pt1 | contig 10233 bp, 10 predicted proteins | sample WorMetHEROISLAND_3_FD_71122 | JGI IMG/M metagenome (GOLD analysis project Ga0056123, IMG submission 71122) | Marine gutless worms symbiont microbial communities from Max Planck institute for Marine Microbiology, Germany - Olavius sp. 3 HERON ISLAND ...
TACTGATGGTCGCGGCGGTCGATGATGGCCTGCTGAACGCTCTCGTCGGCCCTGAAGGTGCGGTCCAGCACCTGGCCGGTCTCGATGCTCTTCAGCTTCATCCTCACGAACGCCTTGCCTTTGCCCGGCTTGACGTGCTGGTGTCGGACTATCGAGAAGAGGCCGTCGCCGAGTTGGAGCGCCATTCCCGGCTTCACGTCGTTGGTGCTGATCATCGGTCGGTCTCCACGGGTTGGCACGGTACCCAGCTCACAGGCCGATAGCCGCCAACGCGACGTCGACGTCGGCGCTGCTCACATGGTCGAGGACGGGATGGCCGACGGCGCTGAGCAGGACCATGCGCAACCCTTGGGCGTCTCGTTTCTTGTCGCGGCCGAGGAGCTCGACCACGCGGGCGCGGTCGACTCCCTCCGCCCGCGTCGGCAGCTCAAGGCGGTCCAGGGCGCCGAGGACCATGTCGACATCGTCGAAGCCGCGGCGCTCTCGGGAGATCAGGGCGGCGGCTGCCAACCCGACGGCCACGCTGAATCCGTGGGAGAGGCCGCCTGCGTACTCGATCGCATGGCCGAAGGTGTGCCCCAGGTTGAGGAAGGCGCGCTCTCCCAACTCCCGGTCGTCGCGGGTGACGATCCCCGCCTTCACGGCGGCGGCCCGGGCCACGACTTCATCAAGGGGGGCGTCGAGGCCCCGCTCGCCCAGCAGGTCGGCGAGGCCGCGGTCCCCGACCAGGCCCGCCTTGAGGGCCTCGGCCATGCCCTCCCGAAGCAGGGGCCTCGGCAGCTCCCTCAGCAGGGCCGTGTCGACGGCGACCCGCGTCGGGTGCCAAATCACACCGACGAGGTTCTTCCCGGCAAGGTTGATCGCGGTCTTCCCTCCGATCGAGGCGTCGACCGCGGCCAGCAGGGTGGTGGGGATGTGCACCACCTCCACCCCGCGCATCCAGGTCCCGGCGACGAACCCCGCCGTGTCGGTGACTGCGCCGCCGCCAACGCCGACCACGGTGTCTTGCCTGCTCAACCCGAAACCGGCGAGCGCCTCGTAGACGGACTCGGCGACGGCGAGCGTCTTGGCCTCGTCGCGATCGGGCAGGCCGATCACCTTGGTGAGCAGGCCGTCGGAGCGCAAGGAGGCCTCGATCTCGTGAGCGAGGCCGCTCACCGTCGGCTGAGTCAGCACCGCCGCCCGCCTCCGGCCCTCCCGAGGCGGCAACACCGGCGAGGGCAGCGAGCCGTCGATCAGGATCTCGGTGACGCCCGCCGCGGTCAGAGACGGCGCCATATCTCCTCGATCTCCGCCGCTGTCTGCTCGACGCTGCGCTCATCGGTGGATATTCGATGCGCCGCCGCGTTTGAGTAGAGCTCGCGCCGCCGCGCCAGGGTCTTCTCCAGGTAGGCCTCCGGGGGCTCGTCGGCGGAGACCAGCCCGGGCCGGTCGATCATGTGCTCCAGCCTGGCGGCCAGGGCCTTCGGGGAGGCCTCAAGCCACACGGCGGCGCCCGACTCGGCCATGACCCGCCGGCTCTCGCCGCTGAGGACGGCCCCGCCCCCGGCGGCGACCAAACCCTCGCCGTCGGCCAGGCGCCGGACAGCCGCCTTCTCCATCTCGCGGAACGCAACCTCCCCCTGCGCTGCCCAGAACCGGGAGATCGTGCGCCCGACCCGCTCCTCGACCCAGGCGTCGGTGTCCGAGAACCCGATCTTCAGGCGCTCGGCAGCGAGTTTGCCCGCCGAGGTCTTGCCCGACCCCATCATCCCGATCAACCACAGGATCACCCCGAGATCCGCTCCTCGACGTCGGCTCGATAGGCCTCAACCGATCTCTTGAGCTCGGCGACGGTGTCGCCGCCGAACTTGCGTTGGATCTCGCGGGCGACGGTCACGGCCGTCATCTGCTCGCCGACGACGGCGGCCGCGGGCACAGCGCACACGTCCGAGCGCTCGCGAACCGCTTTCGCCGGGTCTCCGGTCGCCATGTCCACCGTTCGCAGCGGTCGCATCAACGTTGAGATCGGCTTCATGGCGGCGCGCACCCGGATCACCTCACCGTTGCTGATCCCGCCTTCGATCCCCCCGGCCCGGTTGGTCTCCCGGCCGACGGCGCCGCCCACTCGGACGATCTCGTCGTGCGACTCGGAGCCGCGAAGCCCCGCCGTCTCGAAGCCGTCTCCGATCTCAACGCCTTTGACGGCTGGGATCGACATGACGGCGGCGGCGAGGGCTGCATCCAACCTGCGGTCGTGTTGGACATGTGAGCCGACGCCGATCGGGACGCCGAAGGCCAACACCTCGAAGACGCCGCCCAGCGTGTCTCGCGCCTCAGCGGCCGCGTCGATCGCCCTCATCATCGCTTCAGAGGCCGCCGGGCCCACACACCGCACCTCGCTGCTCTCGACGGCGCCGATGTCCTCCGCTCTCGGCGCGGGCCCCTCGTAGGACACGTCCCCAATCGCGACGACGTGCGACATGACCGACGCTCCGACCTCTTCGAGGAGTCGTTTCGCCAACGCCCCGGCGACGGTGCGGGCCGCCGTCTCCCTGGCGGACGCCCGCTCGAGGATGTCCCTGGCGTCCGCGGCGCCGTACTTGATCATGCCTGCCAGGTCGGCGTGACCGGGCCTGGGCCGGGTGACCTCCCTGCCCGGCTCGCCCGGCCCGGGCGACATGATCTCGCTCCACTTCGGCCACTCGGTGTTGCGGATCAACACGGAGACGGGGGCGCCGAGGGCCCGGCCGTGGCGGACCCCGCCCAGGATCTCCACTTCGTCGGCCTCGAGCGACATGCGCTTCCCCCTCCCGTATCCGGCGCGGCGGCGCGCCAGCTCGGCGGCCAGGCCCTCGCGGCTGACGGCCAGGCCCTTGGGGAGGCCTTCGACGATTGTCGTCAGGCCGGGCCCGTGCGACTCGCCCGCGGTGAGGAACCTCAACATCGGCCGAGATGGTACGCGGGACTTCCCCCTTGTCTGCTCGTTATTCAGTTGTCAAACCGCAGAACACGGCGCTTGCCGCGTCGCGGCGCCTGTGATCGGGCCGTGACCGGGTGTGTGGTCATCCCCCTTCCCCCTCGTCTCGGGTCAGGGCGGAGACCTTCCGCCTGTCCGGCTTCCCCCGGTCTGATAGCGATGGCCGAGCGGGCTGACCCGTTCCACGCTCACCCTCCCGGTCTTCACATGGCTCCATCCGCCCCGGTGTTTGGCCATGTGACGACGTCGGCCAAGGCGGTTCTCGACCGTGGTGAGCCCTCCGCGGGCGTGGTCGATGCGATGGTCGGGGTCGCAGCCCACCGCGGGCATGCGACACCCGGGGAAGACACGACGGTATGGAGGACGCGGGTCATGTGCCGCTGCTTGCTGGTGGGCCTCCTCTTGACGGAGATCACATGGAGCGGCTCACCGGTCTCGGGGTCGGTCGCCGCCGCGGACCATGTGCTCTTCTCTTGTGCTTCGGCGACTCTGCGGGCGGTTTCGGAGGTGACCGGCCCGTAGCCCGCCAGGTCCGCGGGGTTGTCGTCGAGGCGGGCCAACGTGGCGAGATCAACATGGATGTTGACCGACCCGCCGCCTCCGCCTCTGGCGGCTGTGTTGAGACGGTCTGCGAGCAGGCCCAGAGCCGAGTCAAGTCGGGTGCGCAGTCGAGGATCGCATAGTGGGCGGTCCCGTCGGGGGTGGGGAGGGCGACGAGACGGCGGAGCGAGCGCCGCGCCCGGGGCCATCTCGTGCAAGCCCTCAGGAAGGACCTGCCGGCCGCCCGGCTCGGGACGGGTCGTCGTCTCGCCCGGGCACAGCCCGCCCGACGGGTGTGACTGTGAATCAGACATGGTCTTCAACGTATCGGGCGCCTCCGACAGATTCCGGCGGGCCTCCGTCTCGTTGCCGACCATGTCGCCGGGCGACAGCTCGCCCGATGGATGTGACCTCAAATCGGCCATGCCCCCAACGTATTCAGGGGGTGTGACAGATTCCGGTTCTACTCGGGAGGTGGCCGGCGGGAGCACATGGTCAGGGCCCAATCCTCTCTCGGCCAGGACGGCGACCGCCGCCACATGACGGGCTCTCGCCTCATCACCGGCCATGCCGCCGGGCGACAGCCCTCGCGACGGACGTGACATCAAATTCGCCATGCCTGCCAACGTATCCAGGGGGTCCGACAGATTCGCGGGCCGCGCGGAGGGCCGGGACGGGGCCGAGCCGGCGACGGCCCGCTATCCCGAGGAGCGCAGGGCCTCGACCGGCTCAACCCTGGCGGCGCGGATCGCGGGGATGAGACCGGCGGCGACGCCGATGGCGGTCCCGATGGCCACTCCCTGCAACGGCACTGACGGGTCGACCGTCGGCGCCCAACCCGCCGCCTGCGCGGCGACGATGGCGCCGATCACCCCGAAGCTGGCGCCGAGCACCCCGCCGGTGAAGCCGATGATCGCGGCCTCCCCCAGGATCTGGGAGAAGACGTCGCGGCGGAGAGCCCCGAGCGACCGCCTAACCCCGATCTCGGCGGTTCGGCTCACAACGTTGAGGGCCATGCTGTTGCCGATCGTGATCGCGCCGACGAGGACCACGACGGCGGACACCGCCAGCAGGGCGGTCCTCACATCACTCTCGACCCGGGCCCGGAACTCCCCGGGGTCGGGCGGCGCCGCGGCAAACACGCTCGCCGGGTCCTCCGGGCTGAGGGCGAGCGGAGCTTGATCGGCGACGCTCTGCGCCGCGCCGGGGTCGGTTTCGATGATGATCTCCGCGTCGCCGGGCCCTGAGAGCTCCTCGGCGCCCTGCCGGCGGGTGACGACGAAGGCGTCGAGCATCGAGGATTGCCGTTGCACGCTCCGGATGATCCCTTTGATCACCCAGGCCTCGCCGTCGACCCATACCGCTTGAGTCCCGTCAAATTGACCGATGCCCAGGTTCTTCGCCAGCCGGGCGCCGAGCAGGGCGGTCCGCGTGTCGTACATTTGTGTCTCTCGGCCGAGCGCCGAGCCGTCGATCACAGCCTTGACGACTCTCGGCCCGCCGACATCGACGCCCAACACCCGCGCGCTCAGCGCCGACGTCGCCAACGCGCTTGTCGGGGCCGTCGCGGCTATCGATGTGTCGCCGAAGTGGGCGATCAGCTCGACGTCCTTCACGCCGGCGAGGTTGAGCAGCCGCTCGCGGAAGTCCTGAGGAACCCAGTCCGGGTCCCCAGCGACGCTCTGAGCCCGGACCTCGACCGCGCGGAGAGCGTCGAAGTCGGCCGCCACTTGACGCTCGGCGGTCGATGCGATCACAAGAGTGGCGACGTAGAGCCCGATGCCCAGGCCGGCCGCTAGCGCGAACGCCAAGAGCCGGACAGGTCGGGCGACCGCACCCGACACCGCTTCAAACAGCGCCCGCCTGGTCCGCCACAGGAGAACGACTCTCACATCCGCTCGATTCCGCCGTCGACGATCGAGTAGCGGAGACCGGCCGCGGCGGCCACCTGAGCGTCGTGGGTGACGACGACGATCGTCATGCCCCGATTGCTCCGCTCGACGAGCATGTCCACCAGAGACCGAGTGTTCTCGGTGTCGAGGTTGCCGCTCGGCTCGTCGCAGAGCAGCAGACGTTTATGGCCGACGATGGCGCGAGCGATCGCCACTCGCTGGCGCTCACCGCCGGAGAGCGTCGGCGGGTACGCCGTCGAGCGTTGCTCAACGCCAAGCTCGGTCAGGGCCGCGTAGGCTCGGGTGTACCTCTCCTTGCGTCCCACGCGCTGAAACGACCCTCCCAACGCGACGTTGTCGATGACGTTCATCGTGGGTAGGAGGTGGAAGTCCTGGAACACGAACCCGATCAGGTCGGCGCGCATACGGGCGCGCTCTGCGCCCCGCATCTTCGACGTGTCCTTGCCGTCGAGGGCGTAACGCCCGGAGTTGGGGCGGTCAAGCAGGCCCAGGACGTTCATCAGCGTGCTTTTCCCGGACCCCGACGGGCCTTGAATGGCCACGAAGTCGCCGGCGGCGACGCTCAAGTCGACGTCTCGAAGGGCGTGTATCTCCTCCCTCGGCCCGAACGACCGCCGCACCCTGTCGATCTCACAGAGCGGCGTCACGGCGCGTCGGCGGCCTCGGGCGGCATCTCCCCCACAATCACGCGATCGCCTTCGGCGAGGGCGCCGTCCGACGAGGTCAGCGCCACGAACCCGCCGGACTCGAGGCCGATCTCCACGACCACTCGCGTCGGCGCGTCGCCGCCGGTGTCGTGCAGCACATATAGCTGGTCGTCGGCGGTGGCCCTGATCGCCGTGACCGGCACAACCAGGGCCGGGCCCTCCGTCCCCTGTGCGCCGACCACAACCTGGAAGCTCCTCCCGGCGGTGTCGGGGGCGACGCCTTGATCGGGTGTTATCGCGGCGACCCAACCGGTGGGCCCCCCGGTCTCGTCAAACGTCTCGTCGACGCTCTCCACAACGCCGTCGGCCTCGAAACCCCCGTCGTCGGAGCGGATCAGGACGGCCCCGCCCGGCGGGAACATCGCCAGGTCCTGAGCCGTCAACTGGACTTCGACGACAGCCTCGCCGGTCAGCAGCGTCGCTATCTCAACGGCGCCTGACACCACTTGGCCAACCTGCAGCTCAGTGCTCAACACCTCGATCGGCAGAGTCTTGATGAACAACACGGCGCCTGCGGACAGGGTGATCCCGGTCTTGGGTTTCACGGCGGGCTGAGCAGGCTGAGCGGGCTGGGCGGGTTGACCCGGCTGAGCGGGCTGAGCGGGCTGAGCGGGTTGAGCAGGCTGACCGGCCTCGATTTCCTCGGGCACGGGCGGGGCGTAGCCCGCGGCTCTGTACATCTTCTTCACGGCGGTCTGGGTCCAGCCCCCGAACACGCCGTCCGCCTTGCCGCCGTAGAACTCCAGTCGCTGAAGGCTCTCTTGGAGGCGCTGAACAATCGACCCGCCGGCCTTCGGCTTGATCGGAGCGATGAGCGGGAGGTCGCCCTCCATGACGAAGACGGGCTGGTCGTCAACGGAGAAGAGCACGTCACCTTCCTCGATGCGCCTCCCGGCCGCCAAGAAGACCTCGGTCACCACCATCTCCTCCTCGGCCTTGTACGAGAGAGCCGACGACGGGACCTGGACCGACCCGCGAAACACCTCTCCGGCCTCCAGCTCCCGCAACTCGACCGCGGCGGTGACGGGACGGGTCGGCGGCGGGGCGGCGTCGGCTATCTGCTCCGCCGGGGTCGGGGCGCGCCGCCCGAAATAGAACGCCGCCGCGGGGGCCGCCACAAGCAGGACCACGCCGACGAGCAGCCGCCACCGCCCTCGACGCCGCCAAGACGACATCCGCCACGGAGCCCCTTCGTGGGGTTTCGTCGGGTCGGGACCGCTCAAATCACGACCCGCCCTATCGACGTCGAGCAGCTTCTGAAGCTACGTCACTCGACTCTGAAGCCGGAGCGTGACTCGCCGATCCTGTGCAGGCGGCGATCAGGATCACCAACCCAAGGACAACCGCCGCATCGCGACCCCGCTTTGACATGTCGGACACCTCAATCCTGATCGACTCGACAACCCTAGCGACGGGTCACCCGTCGGCGCCGCCACAAGCGGGACAACCCCGACGTGCAACCGCCGGCGCCCCCGCCTGCGCCAAGACGACAGTCGCCGCGGAGACCCATCAGGACCCGCTCTGATCGGCGTCGAGCAGCTTCTGAAGCTCAAGCAACTGCGCGAGTTGAGCGTCGACAGCTTCGCTGCGAGCCGCCAGCCTCAAGGGTCGCCGCGCAGTCACGGTTGGCTCCACACAATCCGCGTACACCTCATACCAGGCGTGAAGCTGCTCATACGTCTCCTCGGATGTGAGATCGGGGTCCTCCAGCATTTGATACGTCAGGCCGTCCATCAGCGCCACCCACTCGCCGCCGGACTCGACCTCATTGAAGCGAGTGTCGATCTCCCTCAGACACGCGACGAGCGCTTTCTCCAAGCTGGCGACCTCAGTTGACTGGTCTATCTCAAGCAACACACCCAGCCAGTCAAACCGGATGTTGAGCGCGGCCAAGAGGCTCTCGTCCTCATGCGGCGGCGCGTCGCGTTCGCATCGTGTCATCGCGTCGTACAACGCCTCCGCGTCGCTCGGCGGCACACCCACCTGCGGGTGCGCCTCTAGCTCGATCAAGAGCAGGTCCACCCCTGCCAAACGATCCTCGGGCGACTCCCCGTGTGTGACGCTGTTGAAGAGGAGCCAGCCCGACCACTGCGACTCGAACAGGTCGGCTGCTTCCCGCGCGCTACGCCCCCCGTGAGTCCGCAGCAGAGTCAAATCGGGGAACACCCACATGCCGCCGGTCCCGCCGGACGCCGTGAGGTCCTCCTTGAGGAGCGCCGCCAGCGTTCGAAACCCCTGGTCCTCAACACACTGCGCAGTCGCGATGCTCGCCTCAGCCGCCCCCGCCGCCTCGTATGTCTCATACGCAAGGTCGAACTCCCCCGGGTCGACAGGGAACACGAGGGCCAAGAACTCGGAGCGGAGACCGCCCGCCGACTCCACTGTCTCGGCCGTCTCGGCCGCCGAACCGACTACCACACCCGCCGTGCCACTCGACTCTGAAGCTGGAGCGGGACCCGCCGATCCTGCGCACGCGGCGATCAGGATCACCAGCCCGAATGGAGTCGCCATGCGCCAACCAGATCTCAACATGTGTGACTCCTTCACCCTGATCTGCTGGCTCGCAGATGGCCTAGCAGCGCGGCGACCACGCTACGCGCTAGGTCATCGCTATCTGTTTCGTCCAGGAATGCCGCGCCGCCGGCCGGAACACCGCACCGTTCGTGATGTTGCTGATCACAACCACATATGTGCGTTTGGGTCCCCGAACCCACTCGCGCGTACCGTGTATCCAGCGGCGAAATCTCCAACTGTAGTACATGCCGCGCACATCGGTGCTTCGATTGAGGTTCATGATGTTCACGTCCTTACACGTTCCCCTTCTTGAGACTGTGGACAGAGGACCCCAAGACGCTTTGATCCGCTCCCACCTGGCCCGCTTGAAGCTGTAGGCAAGACGCCAGGCCTGAGAAGATGTCCAGACTACCCGCTTGCTGCCACAGCCTGCGTCCGCCTCCGGCGCGGTAGCCACGCTCCACACCGAGAACAGCAGAGCCGCCGCGAGCAGCGCCGAGCCGAGAGCCTTCCTTCGATTCCATCCAGTTGAGATCACGTTTGCCTCCTTCTTCCTTTCATGGCACATGCCTTCACCCTGTATGTGTCCGGCAAGCCGAGAAAGGTCGCGCGGACCCCGCGAAAGCGACCCGGCGCCCGTATCAAGCGGGTGCCCGCGACGCGGGTCGGTGAGCCCGTCCCGGACCGCGACGCACCCCGCGATGCGCCACCGCGTTGACCACGCCTCCTTCGTCGAACCGCTCATGGGCTAGGGCGAGCAGCCAACCGGCCCGACGGCGGCGCCTCGAGCCGCGACCGTCAGGACGGCGCCCTACCGGAAGCGTCGGGCCCGCGCACAACGGCACGATCCTGCGCGAAGGTCTTCCGCATCCGGTACAGCCGCGACCGCACCGTGCCCTCAGCCATCCCCGTCTCCTCCGCGATCTCCTTCAAACTGAGACCCTTCCAGGCCAGAAGCCGAAGGATCTCCCGATCAACCGGCGCCAGACGCTCCAACAGCCCGGCCGCGTCGAGTCGCGCGTCGGCTTCGATCGCGACACGCTCAGCGATGTCAGGGACGGTATTCGCTGCGGCCGACCTACCGACGTGGTCAACGAGACGCGAGCGACGGCGCCCCGCCCTCAGGTGGTTGCCGACCACGCCGCGCGCCACGGCATAGAGCCACGCCAGCGGCGAATCGGCCGCGAACAGGTCGCTCCTCCGACGCCACGCAACAAAGAACACCTCCGACACGGCGTCGTCGACATCGTCACGCGAAGCCAGCCGCCGGCCGCAGTAGCTGATGATGGCATCCATCGTCCTCGCACACACCCCGGTGAATCGGACCGCATCCGGGCTCGCCGCGCTCCCCCACCCCCAGACCTCGGCGCCCAACTTCGCCTCATCACCGACCGGAGACAGCCCCACCGCAGCAGTTCCGAGCCCGTCGGCGAAGTCGTCGTCGAGCTCGTCGGTGAAGTCGTCGAGCCCGTCGTCGAGTCCGTCAGCAGGATCTTCGCGTTCACCACCGGCTACAACCACAGCGCCAGGCCCTTCCGACGATCCCGCGCGGACCGTCTCCTACCAGGAGAGAAGAGCTTGTCGGCAACGGGCTCGACGA
>Ga0056123_1000306_pt1 | contig 10233 bp, 8 predicted proteins | sample WorMetHEROISLAND_3_FD_71122 | JGI IMG/M metagenome (GOLD analysis project Ga0056123, IMG submission 71122) | Marine gutless worms symbiont microbial communities from Max Planck institute for Marine Microbiology, Germany - Olavius sp. 3 HERON ISLAND ...
GAGTTGTGGTTATCCTTGGCCAAGCGTGCTTCCAACTCCCGGATGCGCTCGCGCAGCGGCTCAAGGAGCGCCGTCTGCTCCGCAACCTGTTCACACAACCGCTTCAGCTCGTCGTCAGGGATTTTCAGAGAATGGGTTAGGGTGGTTTATTCCAGCATGGGCCTAGGTTTCGTGTGTAGACTACCACTTGGCAAGAGGTCCTGAATAGTTACCATTGGCGTTTATTTGCGGCTGAATTTTCTCCTCGCAGTGCTTACTCGATATTTTTCGATGGGCACAGCCTGCTCCCTGTGAATCCCCGCCGGAGCCGAGAATTCAAGTTGACCTAATTGCCGACCGGGTCATGGCGAGAGGACACCCCTCTCCGGTACCAGGCCTTGGTCCGATTGACGATCCTTACCACCGATAGCATCACCGGTACTTCGACCAGGACTCCGACCACGGTGGCCAGAGCGGCACCGGAATTGAAGCCGAACAGGCTGATAGCGACGGCGACCGCCAGTTCGAAGAAGTTGCTGGCTCCGATCAGCGCCGAGGGGGCGGCGATCGAGTGGGCCTCCCCGACCTGCCGGTTCAGTAGGTAGGCCAGCCCCGAGTTGAAATAGACCTGGATGATGATGGGTCCGGCCAGCATGAGGATGACCAGGGGAGCGGCGAGGATCTGTTCGCCCTGGAAGCCGAACAGCAACACCAGGGTCGCCAAGAGGGCGATCAGGGCGAGCGGCTGCAAGGTATCGAGGACACTCCGGAGCTTCTCCTCACCCCCCGTACGCAGCAGTCGCTTGCGCCACCAGTGGGCACCGGACAAGGGGATGAGGATGTAGAGGACTACCGACAAGAAGAGGGTATCCCAGGGCACCGAGATGGCCGAGAGGCCGAGCAGAAGCCCGACGATCGGGGCGAAGGCGAAGACCATGATGAGGTCGTTGAGCGCCACCTGGACCAGGGTGAAGTGGGGCTCGCCGTCGGAGAGATTGCTCCAGACGAAGACCATGGCGGTGCAGGGCGCCGCGGCGAGGAGGATGAGACCGGCCACGTAGGAGTCCAACTGCTCCGCCGGCAGGTAGGTGGCGAAGACTTGGCGGATGAAGATCCAAGCGAGCAAGGCCATGGAAAAGGGCTTGATCGCCCAGTTGATGAGCAGGGTCACACCGATGCCCCGCCAGTGCTCGCGGACCCGATGCAGGGCGGCGAAGTTGATCTTGAGCAGCATGGGTACGATCATGAGCCAGATCAGAATGGCGACCGGCAGATTAACCTCAGCGACCTCGAGGCCACCTAGGGTCTGGAAGACGCCGGGCAGGAGGTGTCCCAGGCTGATGCCGGCACCGATACAGAGTGCAACCCAGAGGGTTAGGTAACGCTCGAAGACCCCGAGTTGGGCCCCGGTGCTGCGTTTGGCGATGGTCTCGCACTGGGTGCTCATGGTGTCGGTACCTGGGTATTCGTGGCCGCGAGCCAGGTCTTGCCGATGGCGTCGAGCTCGTGTCGAAGCTCGGTCGGGTCGAGTGACTTGAGCGGCAGGTCGATAAAGAGCGAGACCCGGTTCTCCAGCTCCCGAAAAGCGGTGTCGAAGGCGGCCATGCAGGTTGCCTCGTCACCCGTCACGGCGGCAGGGTCGGTCACCCCCCAGTTCGCGGCGATGGGCTGCCCCGGCCAGACCGGGCAGACCTCGGCAGCGGCCCGGTCACAGACGGTGAAGACGAAATCCATCCGGGGGGCGTCCGGGGTCGCGAATTCGGCCCAATCCTTGCTGCGCAGACCGTCGACGGCGTAGTCCTTGCTGCGCAAGGTCTCCAACGCCAAGGGGTTGACCCGGCCCGTGGGATGACTGCCGGCGCTGAAGCCCCGGAACCGGCCTTGTCCCAGATGCGTCACCAGGCATTCTGCCAGGATACTGCGCGCCGAGTTGCCGGTGCAAAGAAACAATACATTGTAGATTTTTTCTGCCATGGTGCTCTCTCGGTCTCGTGGTAAAGACAGGGCTACTGAACGATAATTCGATAGAAAGCAAGGATTTGTTAATTTCAGACGCTTTAAGCACGCAGAGGGACTAAAATAGCCGCCATCAGCTACCCGTTCTTAGTACGGATTACCGATAACATCAGAGCAAGCAGGATTTTTATAGAAATTTCAGCCGCAAATAAAAAACAAGGGGCCAAGAAGCGTCGCCGATGGCGGGCCAATCTCGACCGATTTGCGTTCATTGGCGGCAAAAAAGAGCTTTCAATGGAAGAACCGAGCCGATGTTATCGATATTTCGGTATGGCTATATGAGTAACCCTTACTCTTGGGGTCCGATCAGGTCAGGGCGTTCAAGCCGGCGCACTCCAAAGAGTCGGGGAGATCACCCGACCTTCCCGGCTTGCTTACCTACCAACAGATTGTTTCAGCAGTGATTACCATTCGGTAGCCCTGGTGGCAAAGAAGAAGGATAGCGGCGTGGTCGAGCCACACTCGGTCCTCTGCCGATGTGGGTTAGGGCTCCTTGAAGAGTTCGAGATGACCATGCGGGGCCAAGACGCCTCGCCGGTTTTCGAACACATACGTGCTTGAACAATGAGAGCAACGCGAAATGTTTTCGCTTCGCGACTTGCAAAGATTGCAGGGATGCAATTTATCAAGGTTCCCCAATGGGTTGCAATCCGGGGGCTAATCCGTGACCGTGTTCCCGGGCAGGCGTTTGAAATCGGTTGCCCGACACCGGGTACAGGGTAGGATGCGCTTGGTCCGATGGTGATGTGTCTCCGCGCCGCAGGCGGTACAGACCAGGGTGCCGGGCCCGGTGATTTCCCCGGCCTGATACGGGTTTGTCCGGCGTGCCCGTTGCGCGAGGTCGAGTAGCTGGACGCTGGTTTGGTCCGCAATCTGGGAGAACAGCTCCCGTATCCGTTGCTCCACCAGATTCAGGTCGAACCGCCACCAGCGCTCTAAGTCCTCGCCGGTCTCGGCGATGTAGCGGGCGGCCTCTTCGATGTCTCGCTCCAGGTATTCGGCCACCTTGTGGGCCTCTTCCCGCGTAAGCTCGCCGAGGTCGATCATGTTGTCTCGGGTCTTGTGCAGCAGCTCACGGAATACGGGGATGGTCTCTTGTTCCGTGCGCTCGGCGGCGGTCCGGATGCGTTTGAGCATACGTTCGTAGGCCGTTACCAGCTTGTCGACCACCGCAACTTGTTCTTTCGTGGCCATGGGCTCCTCCCCGCGTGACGGGCGGCTTTGGTTTCCTGTGTCCGGGGTGATCCGTCAATCCGTTTTCGCCTCGTGATCCTTTTTCTCCACTTTCTCCACGGCTTTTTCCAGCATGCCCTTGAGCTCTCCACCGGCGTGGAGTTCCAAGGTGATATCACAGCCGCCGATCAGTTCGCCGTCCACGTAGATCTGGGGGAAGGTGGGCCAATCAGAATAACGCGGTAGGTACTCATAGACCTCCGAATCTTGAAGCACATTGATATGGGCGAAGGGGACACCGCACTCGGAGAGTGCCGTCGCTGCCCGCATGGAGAAGCCGCACATGGGAAACTGGGGTGTGCCCTTCATGAAGATGATGACGGGGTTGGTTTTGACCTCGTGGTCGATGCGTTCCAAGACATCCATGGTTCACCTCTCGTAATGGATCGAAAGGCACGCGCCGGACTCGGCGGGCACCGGGTTGAAAATTGCCTTAAAAAACGCTGAAAAATGCCATCCAGGCATTTTCAGCGGGAGCGAAGCGAAAATGGGGTTTCCGCTTCGCTCCCATTTTCAACGGCCGATGGCCGTTGAAAATGGCGGGGCATCCATACCTTGCAGGCAAACGCCGATCAATCAGCGTTTGCCTTGACAAATCGGGACATCGGTCGGGTTTTCAAGCCGGCCATCGGCCGAGCTGCCGATCATCGGTGATTCCGACCCGGCGTTGGCCTTGCCCCAGCCACCGCCTCCGGGCGTCTCGATCCGCAGGCGATCTCCGGCGGCCACTTGCAAGGCGATCTTGCTCGGTAGCTCGCGGCCATCGAGCCGGTTGCGCCCGGTCTGTCCCGGCTCGCCGCCGGCGCTGCCCCAGGGGGCGTGGCGGCGGCGTTCCGTGAGCAGACAGATATTGGCCGGGGCGAGGAATTCCAGCTCCCGCACTAGCCCGTCACCGCCGGCCCGTCGGCCGCGGCCGCCGGACCCGCAGCGCAGGCCGTACTTCGTGATCCGCAGGGGGTAGCGGGCCTCCAGGACCTCGATGGGTGTGTTCAGGGTGTTGGTCATGTGGGTCTGGACCCCCGAGAGGCCGCCGCCGAGCGCCCCGGCCCCCATGCCGCCACCGATAGTCTCGTAGTAGTCCCAAGTGGTACCACCCATGGCTAGGTTGTTCATGCTGCCGTGACTGGCCGCCGGAATAGATTCCGGGATCGCCTGGGCCAGGGCCCCCATGACGACGTCCACGATGCGGCTGCTGGTCTCCACATTACCCGCCGCCACCGCCGCCGGGTAACGGGCGTTGAGCAAACAAGCCTCGGGGGCGGATAGATACACCGGTCGGAAGCTGCCGGCACAGGCCGGTGTTTGCGGTGGCATCAGACAGCGGAAGACATAGAGCACAGCCGCCGCGGCCACCGCCAACGGACAGTTGATGTTGCCCGGTACCTGCTCCGCGGTACCCGCGAAGTCGACCTGGGCAGTACCGTCTTGCATCCGGATCCGGACCCGGATGCGGATATCCCGGTGTCCTTGGCCGTCGTCGTCCATTCGGTCTTCGAAGCCATAGGTACCATCCGGGATCGTCCGCAAGGCCCTTCTGGCTAGGCGTTCTCCGTAATCGTTCAAGGCCGCCAGGCGGCTGTGAAAGGCCTGTGCTCCGTAGCGGGAGAGCAGCTCACCGAGACGGGCCAGACCGGCCCGATTGGCGCTGATCTGGGCGTGGAAATCGCCGCCGGCATCCGCCGGGTTACGGGTGTTGTCGACGATAGCAACCAGCTGCTTTTTATCCAGGGTACCGCGTCGGATCAGGTGAACCGGCGCGATGATTTGGCCCTCTTCACGGATCGAGCGAGAGATGGGCATGGAGCCGGGGGCGCTGGCCCCGATATCCGCGTGATGGGCGCGGTTGACCACGAAAGCGACGAGGTCGGGGCCGGCGAAGAGCGGCGCGATCAAGGTGATATCCGGCAGGTGGGTACCGCCCAGAAAGGGGTCGTTGAGGATCAGCATATCGCCTGGGCCCCAGGGTACCCCGGCGACCACGGAGGCCATGGCGAAGGCCATGCTACCCAGGTGGACCGGGATATGGGCCGCTTGGGCGCACAGCCCACCGGCGTGGTCGAATACGGCGCAGGAGAAATCAAGCCGGTCGCGAATATTGGGTGAGAAGGCGGCATTGCGCAGCACCGCGCCCATTTCGTCGCAGACCGCTTCGAGACGGCTGGCGAAGATACCGAGTTCGATGGGGTCCAACGCGGTCTCCGATTCAGGGCGGGGGTTTGGAGTACACTTTGGAGAATTCATTCCGGAATTTTTCAAGGTGTCCCGGGATGGAAAAGCGTGCGAGTACCGGGTCGTGATCGCTGACGCGATGCGGTGTATCCGCGAACTCCACATTGATATGGACGATGTCGAATGCAGCCGGTCTCAGGGCATCGCTGAACAGTATGTAATCCATGTGAGTTACCCAGGAATATGAAGCTGTAGCGTTCGTCTTCGGGTAGGTCGTTCACCGGGTTGGTCAGGCCGTTACTCAGAATATCCGCAATGGGCGAGACTAACTCGAATTCGTTGAGAGCACCGAGGACGATCACCCGGGCATCCGGGCTGGCGGTCAGAATGGGGTCGACGAAGTCCTCGATAACCTGTGCCTGGACTCGGCGTATATCCAGCCGGTTGTTTATCGCGGGGTCTTCTTGCTGGGTCTCGAAGGGCTGTTCGGTGCCGAGGATCGGTGGACTGCCGTATTTGGAAGGGAAGTGATTGTTGACGAGGGTGAGGGTTGTACCCCGGAATGTGAAATCGACCACCAGGGGCGAGCGGTCGGTGACGAAAGGGTTGATCGAGTCCCTCCACAGGCTCGCCGGCATGATGGATCGGACGGCACTGAGTGTGACCCGCGAAGGCTGGTACAAAAAGGCCGTGCGGACGTTGACGCCGGGGCGGTGGCCATCCGTGTTTTTGCCGACGAAGGGGTGGTCGATGAAGGCATAGCCGGGTCCGCCGGAGGCAGCGATAGCGTCGATCAGCAATTGCAGCGTGATGTTCGCTGCGACTGCGCCGTCATCCGCTAGGCCACTGTTGTCATGGATTTCCTGGAGGCCGATGATGTCTAGTTCCCGTAAGTGATTCCGGATATGTTCCGCGATGGCCGCGAAGCGGCCGTTGGCTATGTCCGTATCGCCATCCCTGTCGTTGGGGTCCAGGTTGAGTACGTTGTAGCTGGCGACGGTCAGCTGTTGTGGTCCTGGCATCAATTCCGACCGTTCCGGGACCAGGTTCGAGGCCTTGGGCACGAAGGGTCGAATCGGGTCGAGCTTGAAGCTTCCGGAGTCGTAAGAGATTACGCCGGTAATATCGCCCAAAACGGCGCCGGTATGGACCAGGGGTCGTTCGAAGCCGGCCAGGGTGTGGGCATCCGCATCGATCCGAATGCGCTTGAGGTTGAAGTCGTTCGGGCCTATGTTCAAGGTTCCCCGCACACTGAGACCGGAGGCCGCACCGTCTACCACGGCGAAGACCTCTTCGGCTCGGTTGGTGCCGGTCATGGCCACGGCATTCCGGGCTGTGACCCGCATCCCTTCCAAGGACTCGAAGAAATCGACGCCGTCGGTAGCGGGCTCGAAGCCGGAAAAGGCATCGTCGTCGCTGTTCTCGGTCGGCGGCCGCCGGCCGTCCGATCCCAGGATCATGGGGGGCGGTAGGAGGTTATCCTCGGATAGCCGGGTAATCCTCGGAGAGACGAGTCGGGTGACGGACAGACTGCGGGGATCGGCCTTATCCGGGATGTACTCCTCGATCCTACCCGCGACCCGGATCTCATCTCCGACCTCGACGGTTGGGGGCTTGCCGGTGAAAACGAACAGGGCATCGGAGGTAGCGATATGGCCGTTCCCCACCGCGTCCTGTAGATAAAAGTCCTGACTATCCACCGCGGTGACCAAGCCCCTGGTAACCACGGTTTTCCCCACGATAGGGAGAGTGGTGTCCCGATCCTTGCAGCTCATGGATCGGTCTTGGGTCAGGAAGCTCATAGCCTTGGATCCGACCCCTGTCCGCTGCCGGACTCGCCGTGGCCGCGAGCAGCAAGGCGGCGCCCCATAACGGCCGGATATAGGTTCTTGCTCTCATGGTGTTTTTCTCGGAACGCCACCTTGGCCACTCCAGCGGCCAGGCATCGGTGATACCGAAGCATCGGGACTTGCTCCCACACCGGAGCGTTAGGAGCCGATACATCCGGACGGGAGGACCGGACGTTCGAAGGTTCCCACGATTTCGAGCGCTCATTAATAAGAGCACCTTGAAAAATTCGGTGGCACTCGATCTCCGGAGCCAGGGCTGCCAAATGATCATTCGATGGCGGGAAAAATTCCGAAAGCGGAATTTTGCCAAGGTCCCCTCGGCTCAATTCAGCTGAATGCGTTGCCCCCAAGGGACCTGAGAACGACCTTTGACCAGCCAGATGACGGGGTAGGGCGGTTCGGTGGGCGGAAAATCGCCCTCGGCGTCGGTGAAGTGGACCAGGAGATCGGGAAACGGGCCGACGCGCTCGATCCAATCGAACACGGGTAGAAAGCTGGTGCCGCCGCCGCCCGCGATTTTCGCCGGCCGGCTGAAGGCCTCCCAGGGTTCGAATATCCAGGGTGCGTCCTTGCACAACTCGGCATCACAGGACAGCAGGGTGACTCGGGCCCGTATCTGGCCCTTGAGGGCATCGATCTCGCCGATGAACTCCTCCATCTCCCGGTCTTTGATGGAGCCGGAGGTATCCAAGGCTACCACCAGCTCGAGCTGGTGGCTGCATAGGGTCGGGAGGATGAAATCGCCCTCCCGTCGGGACGGACGCTGATAGCTGTAATCGTCCCGCGCCACGGCCGTCATATAGCGCGCAAGCAGTATGCGCCAGGGTAGCTGGGGCTGGAGCAGGTGGTCGATCAGACGCGCCTGCTCACCCCCCAGCTTACCCGCCTGCATGGCCTGCTGGGCCGCACCGGCCAGACGTTGTTGCCACTGAACCTCAAGGGTCTCCCGTTCGTTCGGGTCCAAAGGCTCCGGCTCGGGCGCGCCACCACCGGCGTTCGGCTCGAGCCGTGCCTGGACACTGCCACCCTGGTCTTCCGCCTGGGCCGGGTCCGCCCGGTCGTAGGCATGCTTGTCCAGGGTTTGGGAGTGGTCGTTGTCTTCGATCAGAGGATAGATCTCTTCGGCCGTCATGCCCTTGTACATGGGGACGTGCAGGGACTCGGGCGGGGGGGTGAGGTCGTCGTCGATCAGCAGGGGATTGATGGCGTAATCGCAGGCCAGGTCCCATTTGTGGTGCACCCGGTGCCGGCGGCGGGCAAAGTGGGAGAGGGCGCAGTGCAGGGCCTCATGGGCGAGCATGAACTGAGTCTGCTCGATATTCAGCTGGGCAATGTACTCCGGGTTGTAGTAAAAGGCCCGGGCATCCGTGGCGGTGGTTGGGCACCAGTCGGGATCGGCGGCATGCATGGGCAGGCGCAGCACCAGGGCGCCAAGGAAGGGCTTATCCAGGATCAGGCGCGTACGCGCAGCCGCGAGCTTGGTCTCGATGGTTTGGCTGGGGATGGCCATGGGTGGTGGTGATCCGCTCAGTGGCTGATCAGGATATCCGCCACCGCTTGGGCCCAGGCGGCGAATGCGGGGACCTCGAACAGATCGTTGCCGATGGCCCGGTGTAGATCGGAGGCCAGCATGACACCCATCTCCCGTTGGGGGAAGCGTCCGGCATAGTCCAGGATATGGCCGATGACCTGCGGGGCGGAGTCTCCTTCGGCGCGGATGGCCCGACCGACCAGGGCAGCAGCAACCGCGTACTGGAGGTCGATCTCGGTGGGGACCAGGACCTCCTCGCCCGCCAGGATGGCATCCGGGTCCGGCATTTGGTCCAGGTTGTCCACGAAGGCGTGGAACTCGATACCGGCCGCTGGTCCGATACAGGCCTGCAGGGTGCCCCGCAGCAGCTCCGGGTGACCCTCGAACTTTTGCAGACCACGGTGGGCGAACTCCCAGGAACGGGGCGAAGGAAAGGCCACCGGATTGTGGGCCGGATCGAAATCGAACAGGAGCTCGGGACGGAAGCGCAGGAAGGCGATGATGCGTTCATCGATCCGATTGGCATAGGCCCAGGCCACCCAGTCGTCCAAGTGGGTATCCACCTCGAAATGGGAGAACCGATTGGCCAGGGGGGCCGGCATAGTATAGGTTACGCCCCGGTCGCCCTGTCGGTTACCGGCGGCGAAGATGGCCCAGTGATCGGGGATCCGATACTCCCCCAGCCGACGATCTAGAATCAATTGGTAAGCCGCGGCCGAGACTGCGGGCGGGGCCGAGGTGATCTCGTCCAGAAACAGGATGCCCCAGACCCCGTGACGTTCCTCATCCGGCAGGATGGCGGGTACCGCCCACTCGACCCGATTTTCCACCCGGAAGGGGATACCGCGTAAGTCGCTGGGCTCCATCTGCGAGAGTCGTATGTCGATGACCTGAGTCCGGTGAGCGGCGGCGACCTGGGCCACGATCTGGGACTTGCCGACACCCGGGGGTCCCCAGAGCATGACCGGCGTGTGATGGCCTTTGGCAGTGCTGAGGAATTCCTGGTCCAGGATCCGGAGTAGATGGGCGGGACGCATGCTTGTGGGATTTCCTCGAGGTCGGGTTGGACTCTTGGGAGAACTTGAATTTTTCAAAGTGTCCTGACAAAACGAGTCTGCAATATATGAGCGGAATATTCCACTTCCTTGCAACCCAAACGCGGAAATATCGGGCTCTCTTGCGTTTGGTGTGGGTAGTGCCATATTTCCCATCGCGTCGGATAGCCCGCTCCAAACCTAACTTTGTCCCCGTCTTTTCGCCTGTAGGCTCGGACCAGTCGCCAGGCCAAGCGTCGGAGGTTTTCATCATGGACCCGTTGTCGTTGTTTCCCCTCGCACTCGGCCTTCCGGCTCCTCGGGAGGTCGTTGACGTGGCCTTCGATCCAAATCGGGCCGGATCGATTGCCACCTCACCTTCGCCCCGGGAACACGATTTGCTTGTCCGCATTATTGTGGC
>Ga0056123_1000307_pt1 | contig 10218 bp, 7 predicted proteins | sample WorMetHEROISLAND_3_FD_71122 | JGI IMG/M metagenome (GOLD analysis project Ga0056123, IMG submission 71122) | Marine gutless worms symbiont microbial communities from Max Planck institute for Marine Microbiology, Germany - Olavius sp. 3 HERON ISLAND ...
TCCTCCGCCACCGGACCACTCAAGATCCGAAAGCGATATTTGGGCGTCCACACAAGAGGGTACTGACGAGGCCAGATAGCCTGTGATCGCTTGCGAAAACGACTCATTGGTGTACTCCTCATTCGAGACTGTGGGGACCGCTCAGACTTAGGAGTACCATTGAGTTGTGCTAGAAGTTCAGGTAACGCCAGTCGCTCTCAAGCGTGTCGTGGACCGGCTGGTGTTCCGCCCCAAAATGCGGACAAGCAAATCGTGTCCCTGGGATGAAGGCGAGGTGGTAATCGATCCGGCCCGGTTCGGGATCGAAGGCCACGTCAACGACTTCCCAAGGAGCCGGAAGGCCGAGCGCAAGGGAAAACAACGACAACGGGTCCATGATGAAAACCTCCGACGTTTGGCCTGGCGACTGGTCCGAGCCTACAAGCGAAAAGACGGGCACAGAGTAGGCTTGGAGCGGGCTACCCGACGCGATGGGAAACATGGCGTTACCCACACCAAACGCAAGAGAGCCGATATTTTCCGGTGGGCCGCAGTCTGCCCCCTAGGCAATCCCCGCCGGTGCGCTAAACCTGGCCACGGAGCTTTTCGAATCCACGGGGTGGCGTGGATTGCTGGGTCTCAGAGCGAAGCGGCGTGATAGGGACGGTACGCAAGCTCCACAAAGTGTCCGAAAAACCGGCTTCGACTCTCGGATTTTCAACGCCCGGTGTCGTTCCAAAAGAGCTGCACTTCCATGTCTTTAAAGGTATCAGCCGGATAAAGGCTATCCGGCAAGGCAGCCTCTCAGCGAACCTGGGCGAGTAAACGCCGCATCATCCCCTGCGCCTGCCCTAGGTAGCCGGTGCCGAACAGGTTCAAGTGATTGAGGATGTGGTAAAGATTATAGAGGTCCTTGCGCGTCCGGTATCCCGGATCCAGGGCCCAGGCCTCATTATACACGGCGTAGAAATCCCCACCGAAGCCACCGAAGAGCTCGGTCATAGCCACATCCACCTCGCGATCCCCATAGTAGACGGCCGGATCGAAGATCACCGGGAGGCCACTGTTATCGAAGCCCATATTGCCCCCCCATAGATCGCCATGGAGCAAGGAAGGAGAAGGGGCGTGACCGATTAGGGCAGGCAGCGCGGCAAGCAGTCGTTCGCCCGCATCCCGGAGTTGACGGCCGTAACCCTTGCGGACCGCCAAGTCGAGCTGGAACCCCAGCCGGTGGCGGCCCCAGAAGGTCACCCAATCCGGCTCGGGACAATTCGGTTGGGGCGTGGAGCCAATGGTATTGTCGCGATCCCAGCCAAAATCGGCGCGGGAGCTGAGGTGCATCGCGGCCAACCGACGTCCCGCCTCGGCGGTACCATTAGCAGCGTGCCCACCGAACTCGATATGCTCCATGACAATATAGGACCGTCCGCCGGTGGTGCCTGTGCAGAGTGGGCGCGGGACTCGAATAGTACCTGTGCCCGCGATCTCCGACAGCCCTGCGGCCTCGGCCTCGAACATGGCGTACCGATCCGAGCCGTTGAGCTTCACGAAATAGCGCTGTGCGCCATCGTCCAGGCTATAGGCCTCGTTGATACAGCCCCCACCGACCGCACTCGGGGTATCGGGATCAAAACCTTGTCCGGTGGCATCGTTTATCGCCGCGGCAATTGCCTGCCAATCGTTCATAATGAATCACTCCGTCTCGGGTCGGTGCCCCTACTCCGCCTCCGGTTGGCTGATGCATAAGGGCACCTTGAAAAATCCGGTCGGCGTCGCGTCTTGAAAAATTCCTAGGATGGAATCATCCAAGGTATCCATGCATGCCGCTTCCTGGTCCGATCCAGGGATCGAGGAAACCGCACGCGATGGCGAGAAACCGTCGTAGCCATGCCAGGTGATACGCAACAATTCACAACATCCCCAACCTGTCAAGCCGACATGCCAATGCCAAGCTTCCACCTTGACATGAGATCTTCGAATATTCATATCCTATTGTTCTAATTTGCAAATATATTTCCGGTAAAATCCTGAACAAATCAATGCAAGCTCAGTATTCATGGCCCATGAACGCCCATTTCAGGAGGATTTCCACAAAGTTATCCACAAACTCTGTGCACAGATGGAATTTACCCCGAACAGATAAGGGGTTGACGGCCTCAGGAGGGTACCTCGAAAAATTCGAGGTGCCCGTGCCGAACAGAAATGCCCGACTGGTTTTTCGGATACCTTGTGGAGCTTGCGCATCGTCTCCCTATCAGGCCAATTCGCTTCTCTGAGACCTAGCGATCCACGCCACCCCGTGGAATCGAAAAGCTCCGTGGCCAGATTTGGCGCACCTGCGGAGATTGGTTAGGGGGCAGGCTGCGCCCACCGAAAAAAATCGAGCAAGGGCTAGCGGGGAGAAAATTCAGCCCCAAATAAACGCCAATGAACGCAAATCTATTCACAAGATAAAGTCGACGAGAATGACCCCACCTCTCAAGCGTGTTATCGGATGAGCATTTGAAGTCGGCAAAGTCTTAGGTCCTGGATCTTTGGAGTCCGTGTACGAGAAGGCTTTGTACGTCGAGCGGGCCGAACGCGGACCTTAGGCGATTTCCGTCCAATGAAATACCATCTTGGTGGTCTTTTCGACCGTCTTCCGTGTTGCGTCAACCGTTACAGAGTCCACTAGGCGCCGGTTGCCGTGCCTTGAATACGAACCAAAATCCAGCCTAATCCGGTACATCATTTTCCGGCAATCGCCTTAGCCGAGTATTTTTCGGCTCATTTGCATTCATTTGCGGCAAAAAAGAAAATATCGAGTAAGCGCAAGGATAGGCACAGCCCATCCACCCTCTGGTCGGCTGAGCCTTTGTTTTCAGGTTTCTCCGCGTCGTTTCAAAAGAGAACCCACTCTACCGGTAGGTGGCGCGCTGTCGCGCAGCAAACAAGTGGCTAGTGGCCAGCGGCAAGATAGGGGGCTGCGGGAAACCGAGACCGTTCAGACACTGGTGTGAAGGCCAAGCATCTCGGCTTCACAGTCCGTGAGGCGGCTTGACGTGCACGAATAAATTCAATTTGTAAAGCAGTATTTTACGAGATGTTTGATGAGAGCCGCACCCTTTTCGTATCAAGACCTGAAAAATTCCAAAGACGGAATTTTCAAGGCACCCAGGAGAGAGTTGTGGCTCATAGACAGGCTTGAGCCACGCGATGCCCGCCGCCATACCCCCTATCCTGCGCGTTGCCATAGATGCGCCCGTTGCCACCCTGTTCGACTACCTGCCAGCCATCGATGAGACCGGGGGTACCCCAACACCTGGCATGCGCGTGCTGGTACCTTTCGGGCGCAGCCGCCGCCTGGGTATGATCGTGGAGCTAGCGGCGCGGACCGAGCAAGACCCGCAACGACTCAAGCCGGTAGATGCCCTGCTCGACCCGACCCCGCTGCTCGGTACCTCGGATCTCGAGCTCATCCTGTGGGCCGCCAGCTACTACCACCACCCCCCCGGAGAAGCCCTGTTCAGCGCCTTGCCAGCCCGTCTACGCCGACCTTCCCCGCCGCTGGAGAGTGGGGAGCCGGGCTGGCGTCTCACACCGGAAGGACACGCTGGCCTGGCCAACCTGGCGCGGGCCCCCAAGCAGGCCCAGGTAGCCCGGCTACTCGCGGCAAATCGCTCGGGTCTCGGCAATACCGAGCTCAAACGGCAGCTCGGCAATTGCCAGCACGCTCTGCGTGCGCTCGCCTCCCGCGGTTGGATCCAACCTTGCCGCATAGCCTCGATAGGGACCCGCAGGGAAGCCTCGGCCGCAGCCCCCGAGCTCAACCCCCATCAGCGTTTGGCCTTGGATGCGGTCCGGGAGGCATTCGGGAACTTCCAACCCTTCCTCTTGGAGGGAGTCACCGGCAGCGGCAAGACCGAAATCTACATCCGGTTGCTGCAAACACTGCTCGCCGACGGGCGACAAGCCCTGCTGCTAGTACCGGAAATCGGTCTGACACCGCAGCTACAGCGGCACTTCACCACCCGGATCCGGGCCCCCATGGTCACACTGCACTCGGCCCTGAGCGCCGGCGAGCGGGAACGGGCCTGGCGATGCGCGGCCACCGGTGAAGCCGCCCTGGTGTTGGGCACCCGCTCGGCCGCCTTCGTGCCCCTGCCACGCTTGGGGCTGATCCTGGTGGATGAAGAACACGATCTCTCCTTCAAACAGCAGGATGGATTCCGTTATTCGGCACGGGACCTGGCCGTGCGCCGAGCTCAACAGGCCCGATGCCCGGTGGTCTTGGGCACCGCTACACCGTCGCTGGAGACATTGCACAATGCCAACCGCGGACGTTACACACGGATCGAGCTACCGCACCGTGCCGGAGGTGCGGTTCCGCCGGAGCTGCTCACCTTGGATATCCGTGCCCAACCCTTGCACGCCGGACTGTCACCGGTGTTGCTGCGCTTGGTGCACGAAGAGCTGAAGAACGGAAATCAGGTCCTATTATTCCTCAACCGGCGCGGCTTCGCCCCCGTATTGACCTGTCACCTATGCGGATGGATCGGCGAATGCCCCCAATGTGATGCCCGACTCACCCTGCACCGTGCCGACCATCGCCTCTGGTGCCACCATTGCGGCTGGACCCGCTCCGTACCCGCGGTCTGCCCCGACTGCAAGGGGAGCGATCTACACCCGTTGGGGCATGGGACGGAACGTGTGGAGACCGACCTGCAAGACCTGTTCCCGGACACACTCTTAGCCCGCATCGACCGCGACAGCACCCGCCGCAGAGGCGAGCTGGAACGTCTGCTCGGGGCGGCCCGGCGGGGCGAAATCCCGCTGCTGCTGGGGACCCAGATGCTGGCCAAGGGACACCACTTCCCCGGCGTCACCCTGGTGGGAATCCTGGAGCTGGACCAGGGACTCTATGGTGCCGACTTCCGCTCCCCCGAGCGCATGGCCCAGTTGGTCATCCAAGTAGCCGGCCGGGCCGGCCGGGCCCAGCGCGCAGGGCGGGTCATTCTCCAAACGCGACACCCGGAACACCCCCTGTTACGTAGCCTGCAACGCAGGGGTTACCTGGCCTTTGCCACCGCCGCCCTCGAGGAACGCCGGCAGGCCGCGTTGCCCCCCTTTTCCTATCAGGCTCTGATGCGTGCTGAATCACGGAACGAGCAGGCGGCTACGCAATTCCTGGAACGGACCTTGCGTGCCGCCGCGGACATCGCCGGCTGCAAGGTGACGATCTCGGGTCCGGTCCCGGCACCCATGGAACGGCGTAGCGGCCGTTACCATGCCCATTTGCTCGTGCAATCGGACCAACGGCCGGCCCTGCAAGCCTTCCTGACCACCTGGCTGACCCGGGTGCGGGCACTGAAAGGCGGCTCCAACGTACGTTGGTCCCTGGACGCAGACCCCCAGGAAATGCTCTGACCTGGTCGGGGATTGCTTCGTACACCGGCAGAAAAACCTCGTATCCCGCGCATTCTGCACACCTCTGCGGCAAGCCATAGAGCTACGAGCTGCCCCCTGGTAATCGACAGCCACCGGCTCATCGCAAAAAAACGATGGGGGCGGTTTTTTTGAAACGACGCGGAGACAAAGACTCAGTTGACCATAGGATGAGCTGTGCCCACCATTGGGCTTACTCGATATTTTCTTTTTTTGCCGCAAATGGACGCAAATGAGCCGAAAAATGCGAAAAATGCTCGGCTGAGGTCTGCGTCTGGCCAGCTCGACGCACAAAGCTTTCTCGTACACAGACTCCAAAGACCCAGAACCCAAGACTTTGCCGACTTCGAATGCACACCCGAGAACACGCCAAGAGGTAGGGTCATCCGCGTCGACTTTTCTTGAATACATTTGCGTTCATTGGCGTTTATTCGCGGCTGAATTTCCCCCCCGCAGCCCTTACTCAATATTTTTCGGTGGGCACAGCCCAGCCGATGAATCCCCGCCGGTGCGGTCAACATAACCACGGAGCTTTTCGATTCCACGAGACGGTGTGGGTCGCTAGGTCTCAGGGCGAGGCGGCGTGATAGGGACGGTGCGCAAGCTCCACAAGGTATCCGATGAACCGGCCCCGACGCTTGGAGTTTGGCGCCCAGTGTCGTTTCATAAAGAGCCGCACCCAAAAACGATCGGCAGGGCTACCGAATGATAATCACTGCTGAACAATCTGTTGTTAGGTAAGTCGGAAGCTTTTTTTGCCGCCAATGAACGTAAATCAACGCAAATCGGTCGAGATCGGCCCGCCATCAGCGATGCTTCCTGGCCCCTTAGAGTCTGCCTTTTTAAACAGGCTATTTCCGGATAAAACCTTTGGAAACGAAGCGTTAATTTTTATAAAGCCGCCTGTCGCGGGGAAGATCCTAGACAGTCTCTATAACCTTTATTTGCGGCCATTTGCATCCATTTGCGGCTGAAATTGCCATAAAAATCCTGCTCGCTCGAGGTTACCGGTAATCCGTACTGACAACGGGTAGCTAACGGCGGCTATTTCAGTCCCTCTGCGTGCTTAAGCGTCTGAAATCGCCAAGCCGTTGCTTTCTATAGAAGTATCATTCGGTAGCTCTGAAACGATCGGTGCCCAACCTGTCCGAACCCGTGTTTCCTGGTATCCTTCGCTCGTTTTTCCACCCCTTTCGGAAGCCATGAAACAACAGATCAAGGACCTCGTCGCCGCGGCCTTGCAGCGGCTCGTCACCAACGGCCTGCTGTCGGAAGACGGTCTCCCGGACGTCCAAGTCGAACGCACCCGGGATCCGAGCCATGGCGATTTCTCCTCCAATGCGGCGTTGGTCCTGGCCAAACAGGCCCGTAGCAAACCGCGCGACCTGGCCACACGTCTGGTAGAGGTACTGCCCCCATCCGCCCTGATCGAGCGGGCGGAGATTGCCGGTCCCGGCTTCGTCAACCTCTTTCTCTCCCCGGCCGCCTACCACACCCTGGTCCCCCACATCCTGGCGGCCGGCAAGGCCTATGGGTGTAGCCATATTGGTGCCGGCAAGCGGGTACAGGTCGAGTTCGTCTCCGCCAATCCCACTGGACCTTTGCATGTCGGTCATGGCCGCGGCGCCGCCTACGGTGCCGTGGTGGCGAACCTGCTAGCCGCCGTAGGCTTTGCGGTCCACCGCGAGTATTACGTCAACGATGCCGGTCGGCAGATGGATATTCTGGTGGCCTCCGTATGGCTGCGTTATCTGGAGCTATGCGGGGAAGAGATCCCCTTCCCGAGCAACGGCTACCAAGGTGACTATGTGTGGGATATCGCTGCCTCTCTGCATCGGGAGCAGGGGAAGACCTATTACCACACAAGTACCCGTGTCTTCGCTGATCTGCCCCCCGACGAGCCGGATGGCGGCGACAAAGAAGCCCACATCGATGCCCTGATCGCGCGTGCCCGCCGGCTGCTAGGAGACCAACGCTACCGGCGAGTATTCGAGCAAGGACTCCACCATATCCTCGACGATATCCGTGATGATCTATCCCAATTCGGGGTGGACTATGACGAATGGTACTCCGAGCATTCCCTGACCGAGCGCGGAGCCATCGAGCAGGCCATCAAGCATCTGCGCGCGACCGGACACCTCTACACCCGGGATGGCGCACTCTGGTTCCGCTCAAGCGACTTCGGGGACGAGAAAGATCGGGTCGTGGCCCGTGACAACGGCCAGACCACCTACTTCGCATCGGACATCGCCTATCACCGGGACAAGCTAGCGCGCGGCTTCGAGCGCATTATCGATATTTGGGGAGCAGACCACCACGGCTATGTACCGCGGATCGAGGCGGCCCTATCAGCCCTAGGGGAAGACCCCGATCGGCTAGACGTGCTACTAGTCCAGTTCGCCAAACTCTACCGCGGCGGCAAGCGGGTCTCCATGTCCACGCGCTCCGGGGAATTCGTGACCTTGCGCCAACTGCGTAAGGAGGTAGGCCGGGATGCGGCCCGCTTCTTCTACATCATGCGCCGTTGCGAGCAGCACCTAGATTTCGATCTCGACCTCGCCAAATCCCAATCCGCGGACAACCCGGTCTATTACATCCAGTATGCCCATGCCCGGATCTGCAGCGTGTTGCGCCAGGCGGAAAATAAGGACCTGGCGGTAGACCCAAGCCCCGAAGAGACCAATCCGGAGCTGCTGACGGCAACCCACGAGCAAGCCCTGCTCAAGACCCTGTCGCGTTATCCAGAGATCGTCGAAACCGCCGCCCTCATGCAAGAGCCCCACCAGCTCGCGCATTACCTACGGGAGCTGGCCAACGACCTCCACACCTACTACAACGCCCACCAGTTTCTGGTGGAGAATCCATGTCTGCGCAATGCCCGTATCAAGCTGATACTAGCCACACGTCAGATATTGTATAACGGGCTCGGTCTGATCGGTGTGTCGGCGCCGGAGAGCCTATGAAATGGCTACTAAAGACTACAAGACCGGAGAAAGACCCAGGCCACGCCATGCTCGTCGGGAAGGCTCCGGCTTCTTCTGGTTCGTCACCGGAGCGGTTATGGGTGCCTTCGGAGTCGGTCTGACTTGGACCTTGCAAGACCAGTCTTCCCCGCCGGCCACACCAAGTCCCCAGACGACACAAGAAAAACCGGTGGCCAAGCCGCATTTCATCTTCCACCAGCTACTACCGGAAATGGAAGTATTGGTACCGGACGATGAGCTGAGCGGAACCGCCGCATCCTCGCCGCAGCTACGACGACAAAGAGAGGCATCACAACCGACAACGCCCGAATCTCGGAAAGCGGTCACGGCAAGACAACCGCCAAAGCTGGAGCTACATAAAAAGGCCACCGCGGGTGGACCGGCGCAAGCTGGTGCCTCCTATCTGGTGCAAGTCGCCTCTTTACGCAAGCTGTCCGATGCGGAACGACTCAAGGCCAAGCTCGCCCTGCTCGGCGTCCGGGCCAAGATTCAGCAAGTAACGGTAAACGGCAAGGCCTACTATCGGGTCCGCACAGGTCCGTATAAGGGCCGGCAGGAAGTCAACAAGACCCGAGCCTTGTTAAGCCGCAATGGCTTGGAGGCCATTGCCATCCGATTGAAATAAAGACCGGAGAACAGGGAGGTCTCGCGTTCGTGTCCAAGGACATCTCCGACCATACGACCAAAGCAAGCCGCTTCAATGGCAAAGGGTGCAGCTCTTATGAAACGATGCGGAGAAACCAGGAAACAAAGGCTCAGACAACCGTAGGAGGTAAGCTGTGTCCACCATTGGCTTTACTCGATATTTTCTTTTCTGCCGCAAATGAACGCAAATGAGCCGAAAAATATTCGACTGAGGTCCATACTTGGCCAGCTCGACGCACAAAGCCTTCTCGTACACGGACTCCAAAAACCTAAGGGGCGTTCTCAATCAATAACTGGGTTGTTCTTAACCGTATGTTTTTCTGAACATTAAAAATTTATCACCTTATCCGTCGGATACAACGAGCAATCTTGATTATGATTTAAAACCATAATGTTACATCCAATTGAGAACCCCCCTAGGACCTAAGACTTTGCTGACTTCAAATGTACATCCGATAACATGTCGAGAGGTAGGGTCATCCTCGTCGACTTTATCTTGAATACATTTATATTCATTAGTGTTTATTTACGGCTGAATTTTCTCCCCGCAGCCCTTACTCGATATTTTCCGGTGGGCACAGCCCAGCCCATGAATCCACGGGGCGGCGTGGATCAATACATCTCAGAGCGAGACGGCATGGAATGGACGGTGCGTAAGCTCCACAAAGCGTCCGATAAACCGGCCTCAATTCTCGGATCTTCGACGCCCGATGTCGCTTTAAAAGAGAGCCCACCCCACCGGTAGGTGGCGCGCTGTCGCGCAGCAAACACGTGGCAAGATAGGGGGCCGCGGGGAACCGAAACCGTTCAGACACTAGTGGTAAAGGCCAAGCATCTCGGCTTTACAGTCCGTGAGGCCGCTTGACGTGCACGAATAAATTCAATTATAAAACAGTACTTTACGAGATGTCTAATGAGAGACGCACCCAATACCAAAAAGGGACATCTGAGCTTTGGAGAGGGGCACTACTGCTTTGGGCCAACAGATCCGCCGGGATGCGTGTTGGCAACAAATAGAACTATCCAGTTTAGTAGCACATAAACTGTCCGCTTTGGATGCTGCAGCGGACCTACGCGACAACCTGTAGCTGTAGCGGAATCGACTGACCTTGGGCATCATATCGAGCCAAGCAACGCGGTCCGTGGAACACGGCGAGGTTGCCATCGGGATAGCCATGCCCCCGCA
>Ga0056123_1000308_pt1 | contig 10208 bp, 9 predicted proteins | sample WorMetHEROISLAND_3_FD_71122 | JGI IMG/M metagenome (GOLD analysis project Ga0056123, IMG submission 71122) | Marine gutless worms symbiont microbial communities from Max Planck institute for Marine Microbiology, Germany - Olavius sp. 3 HERON ISLAND ...
GGCGGGGTGCGTTCACTTGTGTCGGGTGGAAGGTAACACTGTGTGATCCCATATGGCGAGTGACACTCTGTAGCTGTGAAATGGAGTTCCATTAACAGCTATACAGGACCTTTACCTTTTAAACTGTATGAACATTAAAAGTTTTAATAATGTTGATTGCAGGTGGAGGCTGAGTCTCTGCCTGAAATATCAGTTCGATACAACGTCATTGCAGTTCCTACCTGTGTCTTGCTGAGGGTCAGTTTTAGCTCATAGTAACTTAATTATTTATTGTCCAGCTGGATTCATTTTATCCAGTTTACTGTGGGAAGTACCAAGAAGATGCGTTTTCGTAGTGAGTTTCTTCCATGGTTACAAGTATTATTTTGGAGTTATTAAACCCAAAAAATTCACTATATCTTGTTTGAACTTAAACAACTCTATCAACAGGAACATTCGCTGCATGCTTTTCAATGGCATTCACAAGGTGGCAGCACGTCTTCTCCCAGCTATTGCAATAGATACTGCAGTTTCTTGTATAAATGTTTTTGCTGTGCATTTCCTTGCGCATCATATAAAGTGTGAGTTTTTAATATCATAACTGTTGCTAATGTGGCTTTTGATGTAGATAAGAGAAAATGCTGTGAGTAAATAAAAACAAGAAAGCCGTGCTATCGCAAGGATGACCGTGCGATGTGCCCTATGTAAACAGGATTGGAGTAGTGGATGGCCTGTGGTTTTCGAAGAGCGAAGATGTTGGGCTAATTGTCCATGCAGTTATTTTCCAAGATTTCCACAATCCACCAACATTACAAACAGACAGACGGATAGACAATCCCAACATTGTGCTTTAGTGCATCGCGCGGTAATGATATTTATGTGTCTTTGATGTTCAAGGATGGCGTAGATGTGGATCGTGTCAATGGCGTTAATGCTGCAGAACTTGTGAACAAAGTCCGGCAGCATGCTGGAATGCCAGCGCCTGTTACGAGCAAACCCGCTGACGATAATGTACGTTGCTGTGTGACATTTTACATACTTGTAGACTGTAGAGTTGTCACTCAGTGTGGCAGTGCAATGTAAATGTAATGTAATAATGATTATCATCGTTTATTATGCCAAGAGGCAGCACATGAAATACACACAAACATGCAAAGATAAAAGGAACCGAAAAACACAACAAATTGAGATATGGTAAAACATACTATATAAAACATACGCCTAAAGACAATTTATAGTGAAACAGTACACTGAGCATCTAAAGTTATATGCCTAGTGTCCAAAATGACGAGTCACTGCACGGGCACTGTACAAATGAGAGAAGAGTCGGAAAGCGGGATAAGAAAGTGAGAAGAGATGTGATTTAAGACGACAGCAGAAGATGGAAAGAGAGGGGGCAGCAGTGAGGTGCGATGGAAGACTGGAAGTAGGTCAAAATGTTGACCAAGGCCTACTGATGTCTGAAACATGCATATGCATTCAGAATTATGAATGACAGAGGCTCTAATTCTGTGTACCATTCTCCTGGCGAGTAAGCCTAGTTGTTACATCTGTGAAAATGTCATGCTGAAAAAATCATTGAGTAAAGTTATATGTTGACTTTGTTAAGTGCAGCATGGCATGGCCAAATTTATTTTAGTTTATTGAGGCACTGATTGACATTAATGCGATATTATACATATTTTACCATTAAGTAAACTTAAGTATTTTTGTCATATTCAACATGGACAGAATGTAGTGTTGTATAATGTCTTCCAGTGTTTTAAATTGAGTGGTGAATACCTGAAACTATTAACTACTTATCGATGTAGTGGCAGAGACAGTGCTAAACATTGCATCAAAAGGCACTTTGCTGCACTAGTCCATCAATAGCCAAGGTGATCTGGTTGTGCCACGGGCAAGAATAACTGGCTTCGGTCCACGAAGCTTTTCAGTCGCTGGTCCATCAGCGTGCAACAGTCTGCCGCTGGAAATGAAGACGACATCACTGACACTCGGACAGTTCTCTAGCCGGCTGAAAACTGAGATGTTTTTACGCAGTTATTACTCGTCAGCTCAGCCGTCATAGTTTTTATTATAAGACTGCGTGAAACATAAATACTGTAACTGAACTGAATAGCCATTTGTAACTGTTAGGGACTCACTTTTTTATTGCTTTTATATTGTGTGTGTGCATGCTTGCTTCGTTTGTGTTGGTTTCTGCCGTCTTGGCAAATAAAAGTACTACTCACTAATGAGTATTGATAAAGCGTCTGTGGTGATGTGTTTGTTTAGTGTCAGAGTCTGAACGAACGTCTGAAGTCACTTGTCAATTCTGCGCCAGTAATGGTGTTTATGAAAGGAACGCCGGACGAACCTCGCTGTGGTCAGTTCTTTATGACATTGGCCGCGTTTTTTTATTGTAACCGGTTTAACTTGGGCTAAAATCGTTGCCGGAAAACATTGCGTGGTGAAGGCCATAGTGCGGCTGGCTGGGGCATAGTTGGGTCTGTAGCTGCAGATTGCAGGGTCCAAAGTCCGTTCGTTCAAGCAGTGGGCTGCCGCTACTTGTGCTGCGCCACCTAAGTAAGTAAGTAAGTAAGTGATTTATAATTTATATAGTGCCAAAGTCACAGAAGAGAATCAGGGCGCATTAGGGATGGGCGCTAGGGGGCAGGATAGGCTGACTGAAAGTAGTGGGTCTTCAAACGATGCCTAAATGAAGAGAGCGTGTCGTTGCCGGTCAGTACACCACTTTGAATTGTAAACCGTTCCTGGTTAGGTTTCAGTGTATGTGGCGGTATATAAATGTCGAGACCTTTAACCTTTTCACCTTTAACCCAGGCATACACCTAGCCATTTTTTTACCAACCGGGTAAAAAAAATTTGTGTGTATGTACTATAGATCAGGAAATGGCAGATGGTGCTGCATAGGCGCCGGCAGACACTTTATTTTCACTCACCAGATGGCAGCACTTTGTTGAGTGAAATAACGTCATGGCCACCACTTGAAAGTGTGCCGTCACATTGAAAATCCGACTCCATCAATAAATGCATATTTACTTGTAGAACATTCCTGTGAAATTTTATCCCGATATAATGTGAAACAATTAGGTCACCCTAACAAGAACAACAACAACTTTCTTGTTAGGTCCTTGTTCAAGGACGTATATTAATATGTAGTCTGTCAAAAACTCTCGTATCCATCCTACTTAAATTAATCTCGCACTTTCTTCTACAATGACAATTATCAATCGTATTTTAACTACCGCTTTATTTTCCATCTATCATCTATTATTATTACTACATTTGTTAAACTGCGTTATGTCAGTTTTATTATTAAACTCTTATTGGATTGGATTGGACAACAACAACAACAGGAAGAGTAGCAATACAAGATCAGTCAGCTCCCACTCTAGTAACATGCCAGTTAAGTAAAACAAAGTCGTATGTACTATGTATCAGTTGTATGCTTCTGTTGTTTCAGGTTTCAGCCGAACGCTGATTCAGGTCCTAAGTGACTGCAATGTAAAGTTCTCATCATTCGATATTTTCTCTGACGAGTCCGTCAGACAAGGTCTGTGATGGTTCTGAGTTTTCGTGATCATGCGTTATTATACAAATTTGCTCATTTTTATATGAATTAAAAAGCTAAATAGTTGCACTGACTGAGCAACTTTTAGAATGAGAATGAGGGGCAGCCATCTATTGCACGGTTAAAAAAACCAGGTTTAAAAAAAGCCCAACCTAGCGGGTTTTGCTCAGTTTCGGATTCTATTGAGTCCACTGTGGCATTCTTGGACAAGTACTGCTAGATGTTGTCAAATATACTGAGTTGGAAAATGATTAACAGAAGAGTTTTATTGTTAATTTCTTCAAAGAACCATGATATATGTAAGTATTTAGTGTTCGACTGCAACTTAATGAACGTAGCTTTAATTTATTTATGAAGAACGTTACCATGCTATATTTTTCAAAAATTGGAATGAAATTAAGAGTGGCTTTTATTTGCAGGTTTTTAAGATGGCTTTACCCAGTGAAACTGTTTTTGTGTATGTACCTGGGTGTCTGATCCATCGGCAACAGGTTAATCCAGGTTTACCTTTAAAATGGCTGTTAAAATGTTCTATGTGTAGGTTTAAAAGAATATTCCAACTGGCCGACGTATCCTCAGCTTTATATCAACGGTGAACTGGTGGGCGGTCTGGACATCATAAAGGAGTTGGTTGCCAGTGGTGAATTTCAGACAATGTTGCCGCCAGCGGTGGCCAGCGAATGTGTTCCGAGTCTCGATGACCGGCTTAAACAGCTCATCAGTCGAGATCCAGTCATGCTGTTTATGAAGGGAAGTCCAGATACTCCAAGATGTGGCTTCAGCCGAACCATTGTGGGCCTGCTGAATGAGAAAGGGTAAGCATGCAGACTTCAGTTACACTTGACTATGGTTAGGGTTATGGTTAGGGGTCCGATATAGCCCGTTAGTCTGATAGTCGGATGTAAAATGTTAAATGTAACCCTGCAGACTTTTATTCTGTCATTACTGTATTTGCTGTCATGCCGTTGCAGGGCTCGCTCTCATTTGTCAGTGGTGTTTACAGTGCAATGTGCAGGTTAATAATATGCATCCTTCCTGGTTATTTACTTATGGACTGTGCCGTCGATGCGATGGATTGATTGTCAGTGATTTATCCATTCGATTGATGAGCCGAAAGCCCTGTCACGTAACTGCAAATGCACGAGCAGTTGTCTCGTGGCCAGACAGTTACACAGAGGTTGCTGGTGGGCTAAGCCCCAAACTTGCGCAGTGCTTGTTTGTGTCCAGTTAGTGATTTGCAGCATTAACCGTTTTGGGAACCAGGTACTCTGTCTTGCCATTAAATTCCTGCTACCTTACGCATGCAGCGAAGGTGGAACTGATCCAGCCTGGTTATTTTCTACATATATGAATATGTAACATGTGTAATGTGCAGCATATTCAAGCTTTTAGCTCGAATTGGAGGCATGGTCTATATTGGAGGTTTTACTTGTCTTATTGTCCGTGTAAACCTGAATCTTTTGATTCTGGTCATGCTATTCACCTTGCTGTTTTTCGACGTATGGATTGTATTTATCTCCAAACAAGCAAGAATGTGGTCCGATGGAACCCAAAACTGGTCTTCTCTCCTGGACCAAGAGCATGATCTTGTTGGACCTTTGCGTTTCATGAAGTCTAAGAATACATCACCATGTTCAGTCAATGTTCACCACATTAGCCAAGTACCAGTCGGCATCATACACAGCAGCAGCATACTGGCCGGGGTGCAGCTCATGCACATGTGGAACATCAGCTGCTGATTCTTCCTTCATGCTACCGAACGAGTTGGCGACTTCTCGTTGGTGACACTTTTCATTCAAAGTATTCTTCTTGCCTTTACTCGAACATCTTTTACGCTTTTTATCCTTTTATAACTAGAAGTAATCTCTGAATGATCGCCACACTTACGTTTCGCCGTCATACCAAAACAAAGCAGTCATGTGACATCGAAAACCTCACACTATTGTTAGCGTCCTTAACACGTTTTGAAAATGAAACCGGATGGGACTTACTAACTTTCGGAAACAACACAAAACTTTGATGGGCTGTAAATATGGGACTAAACCTGGTTTTGACTCTTGATTTACTTCACAAACGTGTGACTGTAGTTACTTGCAGGTGGTACCAAAAACCCGATTTTGGTAAAAAGTGGACTTACAGGTTATGGAAGTAAGCCCTTCAATTGTAGAGTTGTGTTCTCCAGATATCCTGCTAATTTGGAGTTAATTTGTATATATTGGGACAAGGCTGAGGTGGTTCAAATTCCAGATACTGTTTTGATATTAGCAAAGCGATCAGGGAGTTGCCGATATGGTTAGGTTACTTTTGCATGGAACTCCTATGTCACTAAATGGCTTTCATGAGCTGATGATGTGGCGTTAGGAAACTACACAGCAACTTTGGGTACCTACTGTATATTTCGCTGCTGCTGGCCCAAGGCTGTGAGCAGCCTTCCAGCTGGTCATATGCAAATGGATATCAGCTGTGAAGCAGTTGCTCTCCAAATTTTCTTACTTACTTACTCATGCATTTGTATGCTGGTTGTAATTGCTTTCGCATGCGATTTGAAACGACACAGAGGTATACAGCATATTGTCCGTGTTGTATTCTGTATACTGTTCATCTATAAGCCACTGGTACTCGTTGTTGGAGAATGTCATGGTCTCCTCCTTAGATGAATGCATGATGGAGTCAATGACATACGCGTTATTATTGTCGCTGACATCAGACCAAGCTATTACGGATAAACAACAACTTAAAACATAGAACAGTCATCACTGACAACAACTTCCAAAGTGCGAGCAGTGTTGGGCAGTTCGTCGTTATTTGTTCGACATAAGGCAAACTATTTTGTGAAATGCTTTACTATTTCTGGCTGGCTAGTCGGTCGCGCTGCAGGAATTCATCAGTGTGTAATGGCAACTGATCTCGTTGTGTTAAAAAAGGTAAAGGAGTGTGTATAGCTGTTTGTGGAAATCCATCTCACAACTACGGAGTGTCACTTGCCGTATGGGATCACACAGTGTTACCTTCCACCCGACACAAGCGAACACACCCCACCTTTACCCCAGCCAGACGGGCTGGTACTCGATTTACCGACCATTTAAGGATGGGGGGTTGAGTGAGCACAGGCCCAGGGTCCAAAGAGCAACTGGCCCACGGTTAACCAGTGCAGACGGATGTTTTGCTTTACCCGACTCCAATAGCTCTCGATTGCATTAGTGCATGTGCTTGTAATCGGATGGACGAAATTTTCTGAATGATTCACGGTCATGTGTTGATACCCAAGATTGCCTAGCTGGTTATATGTCACCCACTGGTTGGAATTTGTAGTGCCCGGCAGTATGACGTACTTCTGGACCAGTGAGATTAATGTTTCTGCCCGGCGATCGCTCACAAGTTCAGTATGTCCCTTTTATATGGCGGTGTTCACGGTACTCTATCCACTCTTGTATGAATGACACCGCACCACCGGTGACCTTCCTCTGCATCAGGATCCAGCCGTTGATAGTCGGTAGTGGCACGGCGACAGACAGGTTCACACTCAGCTCCGTCGTTGAGGTCGATAACATCTATAGTCTATAATGATGTAACAACCCATGGCTATGTTATTGTACACATTGGCTTATGCAGGCCTAATACCCAATGCGGATTGCCATTCCGGCCCACGTGATATTTGCACGATGGAGTCAATGTCACACTTGTTGTCATTGTGCTGACAAGTGCTTTCGAGCTGCAATTTCAATCTGCGGGAAATGGCTGCAGTTCCAGTAGTCATAGATGTTGGTTGATTGTGGAACACATGGCTGCTTCAGATATGCTGTGAGCTTTTGTTCAAAGGCTGGCATGGCATTAGTGTTGTCCACATTTTCGGTGACGACAATATTTTTGTGAGATTCCCACAGGTCACCAGAGTCTGCACCTGTTATGTCCAGTATTTTAAAAGACATATATTTTAAAATACATATATTTTAACAGTTTAAATATTAATTGAATTACATGTCGAGTAATTTGCAGAGTATTGAAAATGCTGTCACTACGAGGTAATTTTGTAAGTTAAATTTTACAATAGTTTAACAATACTTACAAAAGTAGTTATTTGCATGTAGCTTCAACTTCAATGCCATGACTCCCAGTGAAGGCAATATCGTACAGTTAATGATAATCTGCACCAACAGGTTGCCAACCTGCCAGATCTCTTGTGCCAATGCCATTGTCAATTTGTCACTGTCAACATCTCTGTGGTAATCGTAAATAACGGCGTTTTCATCACTGTCTTGTCCGTCTTCGCCTGGTTCGACTTCGGTATCCTCCTCGAGCCAAGTAATGTAGGAAGAGCTGCACATGCTCAGTGCTGGTGTAATATCTCGTATTTACTCCATCAATCTGGCGACACCATAGGATGTATTCTAAGGCTAGCTCGTGAATCTCTGGACTGGATCAACACCACTCGACATAACAGTGGTGATCTTATTCTTATCCATCAATTCAAGACGAGACATTTCATATACGTCCTCCTCAGCCAGGCCAGCTCTCATCAATCACCCGTGGATGCTATCTGTGGATATTTTGCAAATAGACTCCTGCTGAGTCTCACTAAGACCCTCCATCGTGAGGTTAAATTAGGCAAATAACACAAGTCAATGGTACAAGGGTTTACAACCCAATCATGCCAACAGTGAAAGCACCGGAAATGGCATCAACCCGGCGATCGTTCACAGGTTCAGTATGTCCTTTTATATGGTGGTGTTCACGGTACTCTATCCACTCCTTGAATGACACCGCACCGACGCATCAACCACAGACCAGCGTGCACTAAACACAAAACTTGCTCAAACGTAAGACAGATGAGATACCACGATTAGACCGACCCATCCCATCCTCGTCGCCAGCATGTCCATTGTCCGCAGTAAATAGCGTTGTGTATGCATTGAAAGCTATCATACATTTTTTTGGGTGGCACACATCTTTGCAATAAATCAGACGTGAAAGGCACTTTAGTAGGTAATGATAACTGCATCAGAACTTCAATTCTGCCAGTGAGCAACAACGTAATAATGAGCTCATTACTGATGAGGCACCCAGGCAAAGCATACAACGATCATCATCATCATCATCATATCATCATCGAACGCAACTTATGACAAATATATAGAGTAAATAGGAGTGGAGAAAATTGAAACATAGTTTATGAAAGCATAAAGTAATCAGTAGCTGTCTCTGTAGAGCATGCGAATCACAAATTCACGATCGTTAATTAAGATTGATAAAAACTGTAGCCATTTTATTTAAAGTTGTATAAGCTTATATGGCTTATACAACTTTAAATAAAATGGCTATACAAGAAAGCCGTGCTGTGGCCAAGAAACCACACAATGCCGTTGTAAAATTTCGAGTGGCATCGTGCGGTCCTCCCTGCGATAGCACGGCTTTATTGCAGTACTTTGAGTACACACAAACAACACTTACCAGCGGTTAAGCTGTCGGTCTTTACGCGAATTGCATCAGATGCCCATTGGCCTCCTTTATAGCTGGCAGCCACTGTTACATACATCATAAAAGATGTTTTCTTCCAGACCGGTGATTGTTTCAGTCAGATGGGTGGTTGCAGGCATCGATTGCCAGTCAGTCTCTCCATCCTTGCGGTATTTTGTCACATATGTGATCACTTTATCAGTATTTAGTGGAGGCTGATAGCATATCTTCACAGTAGAATGTGAAACTGATATCAGCGTGGGTATTTGGAGCTACAGGCTACAAACACATTTACCGATTATTGGTAAAAACTGTACCATGTTATTTTAAGTTGCATAAGCCAATGACGCTCTAAACCAGTAAAAATCATTTTATAAGCACGAACGTATCCGTTAGCTCATGGCCTATACATTTAAACTGTAATATTACCCAGATAAATGTACCATTAGCTAACGCATAGTGTTCGTGCTTATAATATGATTTTTGCTGTTTTAGCGCGTCGATGGCCTTCAAATACAAGAAGCTCAGCGACCGCAGATAAACAGCGCGTCAGCTGTGCATGTCTACCTAGGCTACCTAACTGATCGTGCAAGGCACAGAACACCGCAGAATCGCAGAGGTTGTACTATTTCTGACATTCAAACGCTCTGATTCAAGAAGTTGTCGTCATTAACGCGTAGTCGGCAAGGACCGTAGTGTCACCCCCGAATGACCTTGCACGATGGATCGCCTCCACAAATCAGCTGGTGGTATGTTGTTGTTGTCCCTGCGGACCTGGTCAATCCATCGGTTGCTTGGGCGGCCCAGACGACACCTCCAGCCTTACACATTACACAAATATAATAATGAGATTGTCGACATCTACATTTATCGTCAACCTTGGCACTTGTTGTACCACCGTCACAATGGCACACAATTGGTCGAGCACTCCCCATTGCAGCGGCAAGAATATGGAACAGTCTCTCTGCCAGAAGTAACGTCATCACGAACATTGTCGTCATTCAAATCCCAGCTTATTTGTTCTGTTGTTGTTGTTGTGATAGCCTAGCAGCTCTTCTCCTATCGTCAGTTGTCCAGGTTTGGTTGAGAAAGTCTGCGACTGCAGCCGGGTTGTCCCATGTTTGCATGTTTACTGAAGACATTTCTTTTCTCTGAGTACTAGCATATACAGCGCATTAGGGGCTGTTTTTTCGGCATTGAT
>Ga0056123_1000310_pt1 | contig 10172 bp, 21 predicted proteins | sample WorMetHEROISLAND_3_FD_71122 | JGI IMG/M metagenome (GOLD analysis project Ga0056123, IMG submission 71122) | Marine gutless worms symbiont microbial communities from Max Planck institute for Marine Microbiology, Germany - Olavius sp. 3 HERON ISLAND ...
GTTGGAGCCCTCCGAAAAAATTTATCTATTGATTAAAGGGTTATGCCAAAATTCGGCAAGGGTGGCTGGAACGCCTAGCTCAACTGTAACAAAAACACTTATTCTAAATCAATATATTGCCGTTTTTTGTCCTGTACTATGATTGCGACGAACATTCGGAATGAGAGGATAGAGGACACCGTGGTAATCGAGAACATCTCGGAAACGATCAAACGAGAGCTGCCCGCACTGTTGCGTTCTGATCCGGATCTGCGTCGTTATATCCTGGAGCTGGCCCGCGAAACATGTGCGGATCGGCAGTAGACGGAAGACCGTTTCGACCGCATTCTGGATGAATTGCGTCAGGACCGCGAGGCCCGAACCCGCGAGTGGCAGAAGGCCAAAGAGGAGAATGAGCGCAAATGGCAGGAAGCTCAAGAAGAGAATAAGCCCAAATGGGCGGAGCATGACCGCAAATGGCGGGAAGAGAAAGAGGAGCAAGACCGCAAGTGGTGGGAAGAAAAAAAGGAACAAGACTGCAAATGGGAGGAGAACCGGGCCGAGTTCCAGAAGGTCCATGAAGAAATCATGGTCTTAGCCCAAAGGCATGACCGTCATATCGGTGCCTTGGGCGCACGTTGGGGTATGCAATCGGAGACGACCTTCCGCAAACGCCCTGGCCAGGAATCCTGGAAGAAAACTTCGATATACAGGTAATCTAATGTCAACGAGTTACGACGAGCAGGGCGAAGTCTTCGGACATCCGGACCAGATAGAGCTAGATATTATCATCAAGAATGGTCTGTTGCTGATTTGCGAGCTGAAATCCTCCATCGACTAAGGACGGCCTATATCTCTTCGAATGCAAGGCGCGTTTCTACGAGAAACGCCACGATCGCAAGTCCGATCGCCTGATCGTGATCTCGTCTATGATCGAGAAAGGAGCTGAAAAGCTTGCTGATAAGCTGGGTATCGAGACCTACTCGGATTCCTTAGGAGGTCGAAGGAATCTAATGATGTCGGGCAGACGGCAAAGGCGCCTTGAAAAATTCAAGGTGTCCCTGCGGAGCAAGGATGTTCCGCCGGTCTTTACACACGTCAGTGCCTGAAAACCCGGGACAAAAGGACGGAATTCTCAAGGTTCCCGCAAGGCACAGGAGTTATGAGGAATCCTCAGCACACTCGAAGGATATATCCGGTAAAACAGGTACATTGTTACCTTGCATGGATAGAAAAAACCGGATAAGGATAGAATCTATATCGGCCACAGCCCATCAGCCAGCCACTAGGAGTATATCGCAGCTGTAAGACCGCAAATGAAATGCTACATCATAGCCGGACCGAATGGTGCAGGAAAAACGACATTCGCTAAGAGCTTTCTCCCCAATGAGGTGAACTGCTTGAATTTCTTGAACACCGACTTGATTGCCCAAGGTCTGGCCCCTTTCAAGCCGGAAAGCGTGGCTTTTTCAGCGGGCAGATTACTCCTGAACAGGATTGATGATTTAGTATCGAAAAGAGAAGACTTTGCATTCGAAACAACATTGAGTGGACTCGGCTACATCCGCCGTATTCAAGAATGGAAGTCGATGGGATATTCCGTAGTTTTGTATTTTTTAAAACTTCCGAGTGAAAAGATGGCAATTAAGCGTGTCCACCTTCGCGTAGCAGTCGGTGGACACGATGTACCGGAGAAGGCAATTAGAAGACGATACCATAAAGGTTGGGAAAATCTGAATCGTCATTATAAACAACGGGTGGATGCATGGGTAGTTTTCGATAACTCCGGACAGTCCCCTGTAATTTTGGATGAAAACATATGAGAGAGAAGATTTCGCGGTCAAACCTGGCACTTGATGCTATGCGTCGTGCTTCACGAGAGGCCATTGCAAGGGCAGCGGAGAAGAATTTAAAGGTGCCTAGGTGGAAAAATGGAGAAATCATCTTTGTAGACGCCAAAAAAGAGCTTCTAACAATCGAAATGACGGTACCTTTGAGCTGCACATCAGATTCATAGCGATTTCGAAGCCTTGGTTGTTGCTTGGCTCGGGGCATTTTCTTCCTGAGAGCACTTTGGATTTGCTAGTGATGCTCAATTTGTAGTGGTCTTGGATTATCCCATCGGGATTCCGGTTGCGAACAAGCCCCTCTTCCTCCGGGAGCAAGAGTTGAGGAGAGGGGGAAGAACAAGAAAGGCGCTTCGTACTTGACTCTAATTTGGTGGGCACTCGATATTGGGTGATCATGCCATAATCCCATCGAAGAACATAGGTTCGGCAGGAAGCCGACCATATACGAAGCAAGTACCACCATATCCGAGATATCCTACAAACTTGCTGGAGCACCGAATGAAATGAGTTTCGTTTGCCGAAACAGGCCGCGAGTACTTTCTCTCGAAGATAGAACAAATGGTGCCATAGCAAAGACTGAAGGGAACGATTGAACCGTACTTGCATAGCGAAGAAAATTTCGCCCAATAATCCAAGAATAAGGCCGATATGTATCCCTTCGAATGCAAGATGCTGTTTTTACGAGAAATTCTATAATCGCAAGGCCGATCGTTTGATCGTAATCTCGCCGACGCTCGACGAGCGGGCCGAGCAGGTTGCCGAGAAGCTCGGTATTGAGGTCTATTCGGATTCCTCTGAAATCGAAAAAATCTAATCTTGATGGAACGATGCGGCGTATTGATATTTGGGGTAAAGAGGAAACTATGGTAGTCGAGAATATTACGGAAACCCTGAAACGGGAGCTGCCTAAGCTATTGCGTGTCGACCCGAATCTGCGCCGTTACGTTCTGGAGCTGACGCGCCAGGAGTATGCGGACTGACAACAAATGGAAGACCGTTTCGATCGCATTCTGTAGGGATTGCGCCAGGACTGTGAGGCCCAGGAACGCAGATGGGTGAATTAAGACCGCAAGTGGGAAGAGCAGAATCGCAAGTGGTGGGAGGCGCAAGAAGAGAATAGGCGCAAATGGGAAGAGAGCCGGACCGATTTCAAGCGGGTGCATGATAGAGATCATGGCCCAGGCCGAGAATTATGATCGTCGTATCGGGGCATTGGGTGCCCGTTGGGGCCTACAATCAGAGGCGCCCTTCCGCAAATCCTTGACCGGAATTTTGGAGAAGAACTTTAATATACAGGTGCTCAACGTCAATGAATATGACGATCAGGGAGAAGTCTTCAGGCAGCCGGATCAGATAGAGCTGGATATCATAATCAAGAATGGCTTATTGCTCATTTGCGAGCTGAAATCCTCTATTAGTAAGTCCAATATGTACCTCTTCGAACGCAAGGCGCATTTTTACGAGAAACGCCATAATCAGCAAGGCTGATCACTTGGTCGTGATCTCGCCGATGATCGACAAGCGGGCTGAGCAAGTTGCCGAGAAGCTCGGTATCGAGGTCTATTCGGATTCCTTGGAGGTCAATAGAATCTGACGACCGGGCTGCTCGACTCCCTTCGGATTCCTTTCAGCTCCCTCCGACAGAGGATAGCTTCTCCTTGGTATATGATCATGCGAGACTTGGGGTATCTAATACCGGGACGAATGCCCGGAAACAACAGAGTTATAACGACACCCAATTTCTCAAGATCCCTAAGACCCGGGACTATCGCATGACCGTCCATGCTGGAATCGGTCTTCGCCAGATAGGCACGGGTACCTTTGTGGCTCTATCGGATCTCACCTTGCAGTAAGTCCGAGGCATCGCGTTGCAGAAGCCTGTGCTCGCACAGATCGTCGATGAGTGCCGAGATGTTGGCCGCGACCTGCTCGCGGGATGCGTCATAGGTTACCGCCAGGCGTTCTGTGCTCTCTGTTACCGCCAACCCTTCCACAAGCCGCCGCCAACATTTGGCGCCGATCCCCTCGAAGTGGTGGGAGATCTCGTTACCGAGGTTGGTCAGCACCAGATCTTCCCCCTCCGTGCGTAGGGTGACTAAGACCGGTACCCGGAATCCGTGTCGGGGTCGCTCTGGCCAACCCAGAACCGGCGAGCCGCCAGGGTCGCCGTCAGTGTCTGCTCTCGCTCTCCTCTTCGTCGGGTGGCACTAGGGAGCGGATAAAATCCGGCGGTAAATTCGGCGGGGCGAAGGGCTTGGTGAACCAGGAGCGGACATCCCGATCCAACCCCAACCCCATGACGAAACCATTGTGTACCCGCCTGAAGCCGGCACCGATCAGCTCGTGGTCGTAGGGTGTGGGGTCCTCGTAGGGTATGCGGTAACGGGCAAATCCCCTGCGGGGATGCAAAGCCGTACATCAGGTAGGCATGCACCAGGATGCCTGAGCGAGTCAGGGCGCGGCAGGGACGCACCGCCTGTTCAATGTAATGCCCTTGTCCATGAGCTTGAGTAGGCGGTCCGAAGCGACCTCCAGACTACCCGCGACACCGATACACCTGGCGCGAGCGTGATCCTTGCTCGATCAACCTCTGCGACAGGGCTTTGAGCAGTCTAGGTGCCGCCCCGCCTCGTCGACGAAATGGAAGCCGGTACAGTTGGTCTCCGCGGCGATCTCGTGCATGCGCTCAAGGGTGAGTGCGACCGGTGCTGGGTCGTAGCGGTAGACATAATCCAGGCGGGTGTCGCATAAGGCGCATTTGTGCCAGTAGCAACCATGGGCCAGGGTGAGCTTGTGCCAACGCATTCCATCGGCCGCCGGGCACTGGCGTTGGGCAGCCGCATCATCGAGAAATACTGGTCGAGGGGTAGAGTACCGTAGGTGGGGATGCTGGTATGAGCCTAGGGGATGTCCTTCAAGCCATCTTGGACCCGGTATCGGGCCCGGCCGTTCTCGCGCACCCAGGTCCGGTGCAGCCCCGATAGGGACCGCCACCCCTCCAGGTGCTCGATCAGGCATTCCAGGGGCTGCTTAACCGTCATCGAGCACGATGTAGTCGACGAACTCGAATACGGCCGGCTCGTTCAGATCCTGCAGGTAGCCGCCCGCGAACCCGCCACCGAGGACGACCTTGGCCGTGGGCAGGACCTCGCACACCGCCTTACCGAGACGCAGCGCGGCGTAGCAGGTGCCCGAAAAGGGTACGATCAGGCGACCAGGTCCGGGCGGTGTACCTCCAGGATCGGCGTCCATAAGCTAGTAGCTCGCAGTCGATCAGGGATGGCTCCCGCGCTAGCTTGGCAGCCAGGGGGGCCGAAGTCGGGGCCGACGAGACTTCTTCCGTACTCCCAGATCGCACAGTCCGTGAGGGTGAAGTCTCGGTCGATAGTAGTGGTGATGACACTGAGTAAATCATCCAGAAAGAGGGTAGCCAGGTATTTGGCCCGGTCTTGTAGCACCAGCTCGCCGAAGGCCTCTTCGAGCAAAGCGCTCCGCACCTGGAGACCGGTGAAGCTGGGGCCTTCGGGACAGAAAGCACGGGAGCCGATCCGGTAGGCCAGGTTGAGGTCCTTGCCTTGGAGAAAAGCCATGACCGGACCGATGGCCTGGGCATAGTCGTCGTAGGCGGCGAGAAAACAGGTAACGGCGGGGGGTACGTCCTCGTGCGTGGCGGTGTACTGCTCGGCGGCCTGCCGCAGCCGGGGCAAAAACGCCCCCGACAACAGCCGTGTCGTCAGTAGGATCGAGAGGTCGACCTGGTGGGCGGTGATCCCGAGCGTGCGCAGAAACCCAGTCAGGTATGCGGTTGCAGGTATGTGGTTGGGGGATAGGGATTGTTCGGCTCCACCAACGGTGGCGTAGCGAGAAGTACAGAAATCATAGGTACGCGGGTCTACCGAAAAGCCCCGCTCCCCCGGAGATTACGAAAGCATTCGCGGGCGTATCCTCAGCGTGAGCTTCCGGGCATCGGAAGCACAGAGCCTCTGTAAAGGCGCTCAATGAGTGGCCGACGGCCGCTGAGCACCCGTTGACGGGTTGCCGATTGTCAGAACGGAAAGAGACCATAAGAAAAGACGGTCCGGTCTCATCCGACCAGATGCGCAACAGCCTTAGTAGGCTTAGCTCGTCTTCGCCGGGCGCAGTAATCCCGAAGCGCACCCACGCCAACCTAGTTGACCACTCGTGGAAGGTCGTATATCACGTTGCACGTGAATATTTTGGTAGGCGAGATACGTCTATCGTGCCCGAAAGCAAGACACAATAGACGCCCCTCGCTTTTGGAGAGACTGGGAATGTAGGATGCGTGGCCCTCTGGCTGGCATTCCGGGCTCGACTCGGGACCCATGGGCGCCCGAGCCGGATTATAACGTTGTGTGAAACGGCGAGAAGGAGCATGGGTCGATCTCGGTATCCCTGGTTTCTGCCCGGATTCAAAGCCGCCTGTTCTTCGACAACTCTCGGGTAAGGGCCGGATCCCCCGGGTTCACATCCGCCGCCTGATCGAAGGCGTCGGCAACATCATTTACTGGCTTGCGCAGCCATCTTCTCACTCGTCCCAGGTCATACCAGGCCCAGGCATGCCGCGTCGGAGGCGCATCCAACTGTACGACCCGTTCCAACAGCTCTTCGGCCTCCTTGAGCAATCTTGAGCAAGTATCCCGCCGCTGTGGGCTATGCGGAGAACGCACCAAATCCGCGGTCAGCCTGATCTTGCATTGTGCAAACTCGTGCAAGGCATGCACATCGTTCAAAATCGCTTCCCCGGCCCGCTGAAAGTAATTGTGCGCTCGCTTTTCGCGCCCGACCCGGCGTTCCAGATCGCGGCATCGAATAGCTCTACGGGCGATAGGATGTTGGGCAATCGATTCAGTATGGTTTGCGCATCCCTGCGGCGTCCGGCATCCAAATAGGCATCCGCCATCGCGGATGCCACACCGGCGTATCCGGGCATCTCCATGTCAGCGACTTAGTCATGCATGCTGCACGCCGCCTCCGAATCTTGCCGCTCCGCGTACTCACGGATCAGGCTCGCGGCAAGCAGCACGGAGGTTGGATGGGTTTCCCTGGCCTTGCGGATGCGCGCCAGGGCGCGTGGCTCGTCACCGGTTGCCTTTTTAAATAGGCCGCGTCCCGCAGTGCCGCGATGGCGATGTATTCCGGATGGGCAGGAAGGGTGACGCGAAAGTAGCTGAGATCCGGATCGAAATCGAACTTGGGCGGCGGGGAGCCGTTGTCTTCCATATTCTTGAAGATCTTGGACACTCCGGTGTTGCGGCCCTCGGCGAGTCTCAGCTCCTTCAAGAACTCTCCGATGCGACGATTTCGCGCCGGAACGGGGGCCGAGACTCGGCCCCAATTGAGCTGCTCCAGGTCGATTCCCGGAATCGGCCCCGGGTAGCTGATGACCTCGATACGATTCGGGTAAAGATAGACCTTGGTCGGCTCGAGAGTACCTTCGTAGCTGCGGTGGTAGACGGCGTTGACGATGGATTCACGTAACGCCAGGTTCGGGTAGTAGACCCAACCCCGGGTTTCGGCACGGTCTCGAACCTTTTCCAAGTGCTGGGTCGCGAAGCTTTCAAGATAGCGCAGACACTGCCGGATCTGCTCATGGACCGGGCCGCGGAAGGTCTTTCCCGCTACGTGGGTCCGGGGCCTGATGGGGGTGTACATCGCTGGGCGTGGCCCAGAGTACCAGTATTTTTCTGTCGTCCACGTCCTCCGGAGAAAAGACTGGCATGTAGGTCGCTTGGATCCGATTGCAGCTGCTGCGAATCCACTTTTGAGCGGCGTCGATCTGCTCCGGGGCGAGTCCGCGCACCGGGCGTTGCGCAACCCCATCCTCTTCGGCAACACCGATCAATACATAACCGCCGTTGAGATTTTGCAGGTCGTTGGCAAAAGCGCAGAGGGTTTGGAGAACCTGGGGTCCCGTTTTATCCTTGTTCCAGGATTCCTTCAGCTCCAGCCGCGCGGTTTCTACTGTTCTTCCCGACAGAAGATCCTCGATTCCGATGGGAAGAATGCTGCTCATGCGCTAGGTCGTTAGGTGAATGGCTCGGGATTTTCGGAAGATGGGAGAATAGCTTGAAAATTCCAGGGACCTTAAATTCAACACCGACTAATTCTCCAAGCCGCAAAGCGAAAACATGGTTTTTGCTTTGCGGCAAGTTTTCAATCACTTGCATGCTTGAAGACCGGCGGGGCATCCTTGCCCTTCAAATAGCCCCTTAACGGTTTACGGCAAACGCGTGGCGTACATTGATGGCGATCAGGCCATTGTCCTTTTGTTCGCTTTCGCCAAGATAGAACTCGAGGATGGTTTCACGGTTCATCAGCATATCTTCTGTCACCTCGTCGGCCACCTCGTTGGCGTGACAAAAGACACTGATATAGGGGGAATTCGGCTCACGCGGATCCGTGACCCATAGGTTGGGCGAGATGTGGTCGATGACCCGCAAAAAGCCATAACCCTTGTCGGCAAACCACTTGGTACATACGCCGCGAACGCAGGAGCCGGGCTGCCCCCATTCGTTGCGGGGTTCGTAAGTGACGGGCAATAGATCGGGGATCAGGAAACCAGGGTAAAAGGCATCGACGGCTTGTTGCAGCTGGCGTGAGACGTTCCTGAATCCGATCAATTCCACCCGGCACCCGGTGTTCTGAAGGGCACCGACCACTTGCAGGAAATCCCCGTCTCCGGTGACCAGCAGTACCTGATCCAGCTTGCCCGCTTGCAACATGGCGTCCACGGCCATATCCAGGTCCGCGTTGGCCTTGGTCGTGACATTGCCGTTTTCATCCGTGTAGCGTCGCACCTGCTTTACCGTGATCTTCCAGCCGAAATCACGAACCATTTGCTGATAGATTCTGGACTTCTTCCCGTACTCCAAGTCTTCCCTGGCACGTTCCGAGTCGTAAGCCAAATAGGTATTGAGCCGTTGCAGATGACCTCCCTCACGGGCTGCGAAGTTGCGCAATACATCGTAGCGCATCTGATAACCACCGTTGTACCTGACATTTTCAGCGTCGACGAACACGCCGACTCGTAGATTGGCACTCAAGAGACAAACCTCACTCGCTAAGCGACGGCTACGCAGGTGCGCCCCGTCATTTCAAGAAATAAAGGGTCCTCGACTCACGCCTTGCGGGGATCTTGCAAATCCGCCGGACAGCACAGGACCGGATTGCCGCCCGAAGTAACTCGCGAGGACCTTTATGATTCGGGCCGGCCCTGGAATTTTCAGGGGACCTTGAGCAATTCCGTACTTGGAATTTCTCAATCCTTGATACGAAAATATGGTTTTCTCGATGATCTATCAAATAGTTACGTGCTTGAAAAATGGCGCACGGTACTCCGAAGAATTCAAGATACCCCCGAATCTCGCCCCGTCAGCCCAGTCAATAGAGGCCCGAGCCGCGGCTCGCTGTGTACCCGCCGCAACCGCTCGGCCCGTAGCAGACAAACCAAATCGTCCAGTGCAATATCGAAACGGTCGTTCACGACCAGATAATCGTACTCTTCGTAGTGCGACATCTCCGCCCGCGCCGCGGCCATACGCTCGGCAATCACTCGATCACTGTCCAGGTTGCGGCTGCGCAAACGCTGCTCTAGCACTTGCTCCGAGGGCGGCAAAACGAAGACGGAGACCGCTCGCGGAAAGCGCGTGCGGACTTGCCTAGCCCCTTGCCAATCGATCTCCAGAACCAGGTCCCGCCCCTGTTCCAGCTGTGAACGCACGGTAGGCGCCGCCGTTCCGTAGCAGTTGTCGAAGACCTGAGCATGTTCCAGAAATTCGCCTGCGGCAACCATGCGCTGGAACCGTTCCGGTGAGACGAAATGGTAATGGACACCATCTTGCTCGCCGGGCCTCGGTGCCCGCGTGGTAAAGGATACAGCCAAACGGAGACCAGATTCACGCTCGAGTAGTGCCCGGACAAGGCTCGTCTTTCCCGCCCCCGAGGCGGCCGAGAGGACGAACAAAATCGGCTCTCTTGCGTTTGGTGTGGGTAGCGCCGTTTTTCTTGTCGCGAAGGATAGCCCTTTCCAAGCACACTCTGTGCCCTCTTGTTCGCCTGTAGGCTCGGACCAGTCGGTGGAGCTGGCTGGCCAGTCGCCAGGCCAAGCATCGGAGGTTTTCATCATGGACCCATTGTCGTTATTTCCCCTTGCGCTCGGCCTTCCGGCTCCTTGGGAGGTTGTTGACGTGGCCTTTGATTCCGAATCGGGCCGGATCGATTGCCACCTCGCCTTCGCCCCGGGGACACGATTTGCTTGTCCGCATTATTGTGGCGCGGAACACCAGCCGGTCCACGACACGCTCGAGCGCGACTGGCGTCACC
>Ga0056123_1000312_pt1 | contig 10154 bp, 4 predicted proteins | sample WorMetHEROISLAND_3_FD_71122 | JGI IMG/M metagenome (GOLD analysis project Ga0056123, IMG submission 71122) | Marine gutless worms symbiont microbial communities from Max Planck institute for Marine Microbiology, Germany - Olavius sp. 3 HERON ISLAND ...
TGGACGTAATTTTTGAAACTTCTTTCTTTTTTACACTGAATATATAAAGACATCGTGTGAGAGTTAGTGGTTTAAGCTGTTTTTGTCGTATGACAAGAAACTGACAGCTCAGCAACAGAAAAAGCCTTAGTAAGCAATATGGGAGGAATGCGCACGTGCAGTTGGCTACACGTATGCTCGCTTTTGATAATTTTACCGGGGCGTTACCTCTGTGAAGTGTGAAGGTTTCACTTAGTGACTGAGTGACTGATTGGTAGACGGTCTTCTTCCGCAGTGGAATGGAGGAGCCGTCAAAGAAGCGTTTGAAGCTGTCTGACAGTGCGCAGAATGCCACAAAGTCACATGCCGGTTAGTCACTCTTTCCTCTGCTGTTAATTCAGTATTTTACGTGAAGACTCTGCCTTAACATTTCTCATTAACCAGCAGTATATCTTTAGTACGGTATTTGTAATGTTGGATTGTTGTTAGTGTGGATATGTGAAATGTGTTTTATAGTTGGCTGAACAGCTGGAATTCACTGCAACCGAGTCTGAATTTTACATCGCTGGCTGCTTTCAAGCGCTGGCTGAAAAATGTCGATTTTAACAGTTATATGTGTGGTAGATCTTAGTCTTAGTTTTAGTAGATTTTGTTCGTAAACTACTTACTGTTACTGTTTTTCTTTTTAAAGTGCAGCTGTTAGTGTTCGCATTTGGAGCAATGCTGTCCGGCTCGTACGTCAAGCTTAACTGCTATGCTTGGATTGTCACGTGTGAGCAGATATTTTAAATAAATTAAAAGTGTCCTATCATACTCATAACACTACCGAAAAAATGGCACCGTCCGTCAAAACTTAGGGTATGGTAATCATTAATACATTCAGTGGTCGATATGTGTACCGGTATATGTTCATTACAGTAGTTGAGTTTGTGTGTGTGTTTTAGAGATGATTTCTTCTCGTCATTGTAGTCATCTGCAGCAGTCTACTTCCAGTTCTAACACCGGTTCTACCATGGCAAACAGTCAGCTGTTGCAGAACTCGGTAAATATTACGCTAATAACGCTGTTCTCTCTTGGTTGTTTTTGACTCTTTTTCCTGGTTAAATTAACTTTGAGTGGTAACTGGTAAGATTAATCATGTACATCCCACTTGTTTGGTTTAGTGTGCAGAAAAAATTAAAAGTTGCTCATTCTGTTGTGCTTCACCATATCCTTGGAGCCAACTTTGCGGTTCCCACTTTTTATCAACCCCATCTTGATCAACCAGTTGGCTCCACTGTCACCTTGTTTTTGAGATGTTGTTTCATCATATGTATGTAGTACTGTACATACTTATATAATTGGATTTTTAATGTGCAGTATATAGCTATAATAATCGTCTTCATTCGTCCTTACCATGAGCATCCTCATGGGACAGGCTGAAACTCTTCATACTGACAGGGTAGTTGCATTAACTGTCATGGCTGAAGTGTCTGAAGAAAATTTTGAAGCAGAAGTTTTTAAGGGCCGGATGCCATTCCTGTTGACTAACCAACAGCGTCAAAGCATTGAAGGCATTGTTGTTGTTGTTGTTGTTGTTGTTGTTGTTGTTTTTGTTGCTGTCGCTGTTGCGGCTGCTGCTATGGCAGCAGTGGCAGCGGCAGCGGCATTAGTCTTCACCAGTTTTTAGCCAGGTAGGACTACACGATCCAATTCTTCTGTTCCAGCCGCTCATAGGCCTGAACTTGTAACAACTGGTTTGATAAGTTTGCCAGTACCCGGCTCTGTACCACATTTTGCTGTTATAACAGCGCCTGTATTGACATTTTTGTTCACAGGTCGAGACGCTGCGATCACAATGAATAGCGTTAAAACAGAAATCACGCAGTAGTTGCCATTCACCTATTTAGTATGATCGGCTATCACAGCAACAGCTGAGCTTCTTTCTTTTACTTTATCTAGTTTCTTATTTTAGTTTCGGCTTGATGTGCTAGATTAAACTGGCAGTTTTTTGTCAGTTTTCAAGTGCATGTTAAATCATCGTATTCATATCGTATATATCAGGTTATATGTGATGTGCAGAAGACAGTAGAACATGGCAGTAACGTGTCGCACAAGATCCAGACGATGCAGCGGATCTTGGTTTCTGTTCTGCATGCTCAGCGTTGCCGAGGGTCGTGCCAAGATCCATGTTGCCCACCAATGAAGCGCGTTCTTTCTCATCTCGCTGGATGTACTGATGGAAAGACTTGCTCCGGTATGACAGTGATAGTGTCTGGCTTTGTGGTTTTTGTGGCATAGTGGTAAGGTCTCGGACTAAGTGACTCCAAGGTTGTGGGTTCTAGTCCCACCAGGACCGCTGTCGAGTAAAATAACCTTGAGCGAGTTATTTACACTTGGGATGCCTAGCACCTCTGAAACTGTGGCACTATGTATATATTGTTATTATACTTGGTTGGAGTTGCTCTGGTTTTGTTTTGAATTTGCTGAAATGTTAGCCAAGCAGCATGATTCTGATTCCCCAAGACCTATAAGAGACATTGGCATTCTCAGAATGGACATAGGATTAACTTAAGATTGCTCCAGTTCTCCTACCTTATAGGTGGATATGGTCACATATAAGTGTTCAAAATGGAAACCACTTAATGATAAAAGGCAGCCTTTTTATTTGGGTGGATTTATCACAGATTTTATGAGCTGTTTTTAGTTGGTAGTTTGCTGGTGCTTGATATTAGTCGCAGAACTTATGCAAATGTAATAAACCTTACAAAATTGATACCAAGCAGTAGCTTGTAATTGACTGCTGCAGTGCTGCTGCTTAGTTATTTGGATTGGAACAGATTACCTCTAGACCCGAGACTTTCTTGAACTGTTGATACTTTCAAGTGCCATTTGAAACTTATTTTTACGTTGTCTCTAGGGTTAGCACGATACTGGCATTGGGTATTGGGTACTGGGCAATATTCGCAGATATTGGATAGTATTGTTATTGGGGAATATTTTTTCGTTATGACACCCAACATGTTGCCAATCACACAGCAGTCGGCACCGTCCACATGATAACCATCTTGACATCTGCGGTGCAGCCATTATCAGCAGACAACGGCAGAGAGAGTGGGGAGGGGGAAGAGTGCAAGCTATACTACATCATCATCATCATACAGTTTTGAGATTTACATGGTATAGTGTTGTATATATTTTGCTTTAGATCAATACATTGCTATGCTACACACTAGTATCAGTACTGTTACTGGGTATTTGTATTGCTAGAGGCCAATATTATTTGATATTGGATATTGGGTGCCTTGCTTGGTATCGTTCTAACCCTAATAGTCTTTACACTTCACCAAACTGCCCACCTACCTAACTGTGCGAATCTGCAATTCAGTTTGTGATCACTGACAACATGTATTCTATTAATTGTTTTTGTTACTACTGAAGCTGCTACTGCTGTCAGTTACCAACTTACCATTGCTATTGCTAATAGTGTGCATTTCGTGGCATACTGGCATTCATGTAATTTTGTCCAGCATGTATTTGTATTGATCTGGAATTTAGGATGATAATGTCATGTGTCCGTTACTGTTGTTTAGGGTTAGAACGATACCAAACAAGGCACCTAATATCTAATATCCAATAATATTGGCCTCTAGCGATACCAATCCCAATACCAAAACCGATATTAATGTGTAGCATAGCAATGTATTTACCTGAAGCTATATACACACAGCGTACCATGTAAAACCTCAAAACTCTATGATGATGACGATGATTGTGCTTAATAAACAGTAGCATATCAGCATGGTGTCCAGACAGATGATTACTGCTGTCAGAGTTCAAGACACAAGCGGAACTAAATAATCAATCACTGGCATGTGGACATTGCCGACTGCTGTCTGATCGGTATTGTATTGCGTGTCACATTAAAGAAAATATCCCCCAATAACAATACTATCCAATATCTGCAAATATCACCCAGTACCCAATAACCAGATGCCAGTATCATTCTAACCCTACTGTTGTTGTTGTTGTTGTGTTTATTGTATGCCTGCTATTATTGTCCGTGCTGCAGTTCCACACTGTCGGTCAACACAACAGATTGTTGAGCACTTCACTAACTGTAAGCTAACAAACTGTCCTGTGTGTCCGTCAACCCGACAGCCTTCATCCGACAAGAAGGACATCGATATGTCCACTAAGGCAAGTGATACTGGCGAGGAGAATTCTCGTAATATTGCTGATGCATAATGTTGAATTTATTAATTAAATATCTTGATCATATTCATTATTATCATTAATTTATTTCATTGATGATAATTGTTAACTAATAATACTTTGTGAGTCATTATACTCACATTTTTTGTACACTTAACATTTTTTGACGACAGTGCTTAATGGTCGTAGTGGTCAGTTTTACTACATCTAAGTGTGCATGATTAAAAGTTAAAGCATTTGTAAATTATACTGTACAATTACTGTGAAAAAACTTACCAATGACGAAATGGCCTATATCAGTTGAAACAAGAAATTGAAAAGGTTTTTATACTTTTTGCAGCCTATCACCATTCTGAAAAATCCTGGTAATTGGAGTTGAAGGTCTTTGAAAATCCTCAAATTCTATGCAAAATGCTTTAGTTGCAAGTCGTTTGGATTTCCGTACATAATAGCAACACAGCTTCTATTATTGTTGATTATTTTGCTGCTGGTAAATGGTAATTTGGTAAATGTTTTTCTCTAACTTGTCAAACTGCTGGTATTGTTGCTTTTTTACATTTATTGCATGTCTTAAGTGGTTTAACAGTGTTGATTGGGCTAAGGGATGGGCGGCATCTGTCCTGTGCAAAGTTCTGCTCCAACATTTCAACTTTCGGAAAGCTTTAGCCAGTGTTTTAACTCTGGAAAAGTTGTCCAGTTAAACAGAAATTAATTTAGGTGGTATCAGCATTCATTACATCACCATAATAATGTCATTGGGCTCAAGAGTAATATCCATTTTTATTTTATTTTTGTTGTTCGTGCTGTGTGACATAGGCACTTTTGGGATACTTGGCATGGGGTTGCATTTCAGTTTGTTCCTTTGACTTAGGCCAGCACTATTTCAGCATGCAGCACATTAGAGGTTTCGTTTTATGGAATGCACTATATAAATTCACATTTTACTTACTTACTTTGTTATCGGCTTGCTTGCTTACTTACTCTATCGTGTGAGTGTGCAATTTCTATGTACTGGTACCAGTCCAAAATAAGCCAAAAATAATTATTTTATTATTTGATGTAAATTCATAGAATTGATTTGCATGCAGTTTATTTAATTTGTGCATTTCAGTGTTCAAAGCTGGAAACCAATGTGGAACCTAAGGGGACTCCATCACCCACTAAACTTGAAGTCCAAGCTGAACAAAGAACTTCCGATGCTGCAGTACAGAAAAGCTGTACCATACAACATGCTCAGAAACGTAAGTTGTTCTGATTGCTAAATACATTGGGTCACTTTATATTTCCATAACACCAAAGTTTTACACCAAACCTGAAATCCAACTGCTGAACTCTGGTGTAAAACCTTGTCTCAGATTAAAGTTGATTTGATTATACACTAAACTTAAGCTCTAGAGGTTTATCTTCATTTGCCTATTTGAAAGCATTATGCCGATTTGATGTTATCTGTCGTGGGCTCGGTTTAAGTCTGGTTTTGCACCTAAGTTTGGTGTTATATCTGGTGTAACACCGGAATTTACACCAGCCTTTCGGTGTTATCTCAGGTGTAACACGAGAAACTTAGCGTGACTTTAGTTTTTGCATTAATTAGGTGTTAAACCGGTTTGGTGTAAAACTTCAGCGTAAAACTTTGGTGTTACGGAAAGATAAAGTGACCCAATGTACATTATGTGTTGTAGCCCAGGGGTTTCAAGTGTATATGTGGCCCTCATTGGACAAATTGTGTGTTAGATGATGGGCCACATTATAATTATACCTTATGAGATGTGTCAGTTGTTCTAAACAACAAGTTAAACTACAGCTGTTACTTGAAATAAATGCTTGGCAAGTTTACTTACTTTGTCTACTCTCTATTAGATCAGGAAATCCCGTCAGCCGATATGGTCCATTGACACAGGGTCTTCAGTTGAGGAATTATGGAGAGAGTCGTGGGAGGTTAATCCTCCGGTAAACTCCTTCATCATTGACGACCCAACCGCTCTCGTCTCTGGCTTTGATCTACCCAGACGGGAATGGTGTCTTCTAAACCGTTTCCGATCAGGCACTGGGCAATGTGCAGCCAGTCTCCACCAGTGGGGTTATACTGACAATCCACTGTGCATCTGTGGTAACACTCAATCCATGTCGCACATTGTAAGTGCCTGCCCAGTTAACAAGTTTGAAGGTGGTCTGCCAGCTCTTCACACAGCATCTGATTCTGCCAGAGAGTGGCTGCTCCGAATCAACTGCATACGCTAAAGAAAGAAAGGAACGGGTCACCCTTAATAATGCATTGGACTAACGGGCTCTGTCAGAACCATAACCCTAGTCCGTTAGTCCATTAGCCCGATAGTCCGTTAGCCCAATAGTCCGATGCATTGTTAAGTGTGACCGATCAGGAACTGATCTCATATCACTACTCGGTACTCATCTTGTTCTTGTTAGGCTGACCGCTCTTCAATCTGATCCAAAAAGCCTAAGGCTCCATCGTTTCAAATCGGATTGGGATGAAATTTGGCAGGAATGTCCTTGAAGTAAAACGCACCAATTTTGACACTGTCGGGTTTTCAGTTTAATATCACACTTTCAAGACGGCGGGCATGATGTCATTGCATGCAAAAAGTGCTGCCACCTGTTGAGTGAACACGAAGCATCTGCCTGGCATCTATACAGCAGTTTACGAGAGTTCCTGACCTATAGAACAGTCGTACTTGTTATTATACGAATAGGGTTAGAACGATACCAAGAAAGGCACCCAATATCCAATGTCCAATAATATTGGCCTCTAGCGATATCGAAAACCAATACCAATACCGATACATGCGTAGAGCATAGCAGTGACTACAAAAAATCCCAAATCTCTATGATGATGACAATGATTGTGTTTAATAAACAGCAGCATATCAGCACAGTGTCCAGACATATTGCCCAGTACCCAATAACCCAACGATTGTGGCTGTCAGAGTACAAGTCACAAGCGGAACTAAATAATTGTTCACTGGCATGTGGAGGGTGCCGATTGCTGTCTGACTGGTACTGTATTGGGTATCAGAAGAACAACAAAAAATATCCCCCAATAACAATACTACCCAATATCTGTGAATATTGCCTAGTACCCAATAACCCAATACCAGTATCGTTCTAACCCTACATACGAAGTCAGATCAGTTGTTAGTTACTTCTGACTGCTTGGTGCTCATAATGATGGCGTTTGTTGGTAAATTTTACTAGTCCTAGTCAGTTATCCATATAGTGTCTTTCGAGTCAATGCTGGCCATGCTACAGTATTCAAATCTTACTGTGGAATTGTGGAAATCCATATCTTGTATTCAGAAAGTAAACGGTTACACACACACTCACACACAGTTGTTGTTTAACTGGCCCATTTTCTTAGCATTTACCGCTTGATTTTAAAATAGTCATCTTATCGATTGTCTTATACAATGCTTGCTTTGGCATTGTTGGTTGAATGTCAGGAATGCACCGGCCTGTAAAAAATGATGTTCAAACAGTTGCCAAAATCCACTTTTGGGGAGATCGACCTAATTTCAAGTAACTCGCAAAAATCGTCCCATTAAACAAAAATCAAAAATAGTGGCAGTGTAGACTAGTATCTGTGAAATGCTCAAGACCGTCATGTGTGCATGTCAGTGTTTACCGGTGAGGAGCTTCGTGATCGTCTGATGCCAACGTGGATGGCTGTCTATCAGATGTATCCACACTCAGTACCATTCCGACAGCCTGTGGATCCGGTTCTCGAACAGATTCCGGTAAGTACATTTTGTGGCGTGTCATGTTTCTAGTTGTTGAAGCTGAAGCAGTCATTTACTCTGTGCAGAGTCATTTGCTGTCAGTTAGAACTACCTGCCTGTGGGTCCTAAACGTGCCAGAGATGAGATATATCATACCAAATACACAGTGTTTCTAGTCTGCTCGAAAGCCCTCTAAAGTCCTGGACATTTTTTATCATTCTTCAAGACCTGGAAAGTGCTGGAAGATGGTTTTGCTCCTGGAAAATCCTAGAAATTGCAGTTGAAGGCCTGATTGATTGATTGATTTATTTATTTTTTTATTCATTTATTTATTGATTTATTGATTCTTTTATTTCTTTACTTACTTACTTACTTATTTATTTATTTAGACTCATGGTCTTTGACTCTTTGTATTTGTGATGCAAAGGACTATCCACTAATTGTGAAGACTCCAATGGATCTGTCAACGATCTGCCGCAAGCTGGAGGATGATCAGTATGACGACCCTTGGCAGTACGTCGATGACATGCAGTTGATGTTCAGTAATGCCTGGCTCTACAACCGACGATCGTCACCCGTCTACAAGAGCTGTACAAAGGTTGGGAAAAGATTTCACAGGAGTGGCGCTTCTGTAACTATGATCTTGCATGAAGTATGCAGAGAGAAAAATCTTAGTTGCAGTAGTTTTCTTCCTTACTTTAATGCTATTGGTTCGTGTCAGGAATGCATCAGAGAATAGGGTTAGAATGATACCAAGACAGGCACCCAATATCCAATACCCAATAATGTTGGCCTCTAGCGATACCAATACCCAATACCAATATCGATACTAGTGTACAGCTTAGCAATGACCACGAAAAGTCCCAAATCTTTGTGATGATGACAATGATTGTGTTTAATAAACAGTAGCATATCAGCATGGTGTTGAGGCAAATGATTGCGTCTGTCAGAGTACGAGTCACAAGCAGAACTAAATAATCGTTCACTGGCATGTGGACGGTGCTGACTGCTCTCTGGTTGGTACCGTATTGGGTGTCACAACAACAAAAAATATCCCCAATATCAATATTACCCAATATCTCTGAATATTGCCCCGTACCCAATAACCCAATACCAGTATCGTTCTAACCCTATCAGAGAAAGAAACCGTAAGCATCCGCCAAGATTCTTTGGCTGTTGTGCAGTACTGCTTTGTTACTTTCTCTTACTTTATCATAACTGACTAGTAACTTGCAGACTTTGTTGAACAGATATGGTATTATAGGATTCTGTTCACCATATCATATTAAGCTTTTAGCTTTTAATTAGGTTTTTTCTTCTTTTTTAGCTTTTTAATTAATTTTTAACCTATTTTTTTCTGTGTACATATTATGTTTAATGTTGTGCGTTATGTGCTTGTTTCTCTGCTGGTTGTTTATCTGCATTGCTGCCGCCATGGCAACATAAAATTTATCTATTGAGGATATGATTTAATATATAGCTGGCAGAGAAGTTTGAGTCGATCATTGATGCTCCGATGAAGGCTCTCGGTTGCTGCTGTGGTCAGAAGCCGAGATTCCGTCCAATGCCTCTGTATTGCTTCAGCTCCCACGCATGTTGCATCCCAGTCAATGCTGCCTACTACAGCTACCAAGACAAGTATGTTGCCTTAATTTCAGGTGCATTGAGTAGTGGCTGTTTTGAAGCGTACAATTTTGTATTAACTGCTACCATTACATTGCAAACTTGCAGTTTTGCAATATTCGCTTTTATTTAGTTATTCGGCTGTAAATGCTGTGAATAATAGCCTGTCTTTTGTTGATTTAAGATGACTGGACAAAATTTGTGCAGTCTGGATTGTAGCTGAAGGTTTTACGGTTATGCCATGATTCTGTGAGACTGCAAGCTTAACTGTACTTAAGCTAACGACATAATTGTTCTCTTTGTCAATTACTTGTGTGCATTGATACCTAATTAGGAGCGAGTCCTAGTATAAGCTATTCTAGCTTTTGGCTCGTTCCCATTGCATACTTATTTTATATTGTTGTTATTCTCACATGTCGTTTATGCAATAAAATGATGATGATGATGATGATGATGATGATGATGATGACGATGATGACTACATACTGCGGTAGTGGCGTATTCAACGGGGGTGCCATGCCCCATCGGCGCTGACGACTTTTATGCAGGCTATTAAAATTTACGCATCAATTTACAAAAAGGGGTTAGCTTCTGGGGGACTTCGGACGTCCCCAGACACCCTGCACC
>Ga0056123_1000313_pt1 | contig 10141 bp, 21 predicted proteins | sample WorMetHEROISLAND_3_FD_71122 | JGI IMG/M metagenome (GOLD analysis project Ga0056123, IMG submission 71122) | Marine gutless worms symbiont microbial communities from Max Planck institute for Marine Microbiology, Germany - Olavius sp. 3 HERON ISLAND ...
AATACAATCATCGCACCAAAAACTAACCAATAAAACGGATGTTCGATTCCAAACCAGCGCATAACGCCTTGCATAAATTCACTATTTGGGAAAAATGCAGCAATTGTACTTGGAATAAACATTATCGCTTGGGCAAATATTATTGGCATTACACCAGCCGTATTTACACGTAACGGAATATGGGTGCTTTGTCCGCCATATACTTTGCGACCGACTACACGCTTAGCATATTGCACCGGAATTTTACGAGTACCTTGTGTTAATAATACCACAAAAGCGACGATTACAAACATCAAACCCAGCAAAATCACTTCACCTAATAATCCTCTTAGACCTTCCCGGATCATAGTAATTTCTGTTAAAATTACGGAAGGTAATTTTGAAATAATTCCAACCATTATTATTAATGAAATGCCGTTGCCAATTCCTCTTTCGGTGATTCTTTCACCTAACCACATTAATAATATTACCCCAGTAACAACCCCGACAATTGTAGTAAATTTAAAAAGTATACCTGGATGTGGCACAACAGGCACTACATTTCCACCAAGATTGGCAGTCATATTTTCCAAAAATATCGCAACACTAAAAGCTTGTAGTGTTGCGATGCCAACGGTAGCATATCGTGTGAGCTGAGTTATTTTTTTCCGTCCTTCTTCACCTTCTTTTTGTAGGCGTTGGAAATACGGTACTACCGAACCTAATAATTGTAGAATAATCGATGCCGAAATATAGGGCATAATACCAAGTGCAAATAATGAAGCCCTTTGGAAAGCCCCACCCGCAAATAAATCATACAATCCAAATAGTGTATTTTGATAATTCTGAATGGCAGCTCCTAATGCATCGCCATTTATACCGGGTATGGGTATATGAACACCAACGCGTACAACCACAAGAATTCCAAGTGTAAAAAGAATCCTTGTTCTTAATTCAGGGATTAAAAATATGTTTTTTATTCGGTCAATCACTCGTGAACTACTTTTCCTCCAGCCTTTTCAATCTTTTCTATTGCAGATTTGCTAAAGGCACTTGCTGATATTTCAATCGCTTTTTTAATTTCACCATTTCCTAAAATTTTAACCGGTTTATAGGCCGATTTTATAATTCCCTGCTCAGCCAAGTATTTGACATCAATTTTTTTATTTTTTAACAAATCTAATGTAGCAAGATTTACAATTTGATATTCTTTTCTAAACCTAAAATTTGAGAATCCTCGTTTAGGCAAGCGCCTGAGTAATGGCATTTGACCACCTTCAAACCATGCTCGCTTTTTATTGCCGCTCCTCTGACCGGCTCCTTTATGTCCTCGTCCGGAAGTTCCGCCATAACCACTGCCCTGCCCCCTACCAAGCCTTTTGGTGTTTTTGCGTGAGCCTTTAGCCGGTTTCAATTCTTCCAACTTCATTTGGCATCCTCAACTTTTAACAAATATTCGATTTTTCTTATCATTCCTCGAACTGCAGGCCCATCTACTTTTTCAACAGATTGGTGCAGCTTTCTAAGACCTAAGGCTTCTAAAGTTTTTTTAGCTTTCGGCTTATATCCGATTTTACTTTTTATCTGCGTAATTCGAATTTTTTTCTTTTTTTCTACTTTAGCCATTATCAATTAAAAACCTGACTTATAGTTATTCCACGTTTATTGGCAACCTTTACAGCATCTTGCATATCTTTAAGTGCATTTATTGTTGCATTTACGATATTCAAAGCATTATTTGACCCAATAACTTTTGATAAAATATTTGAAACTCCAACTTGTTCCATAACTGCTCGAACAGCCCCACCGGCAATAATTCCGGTACCAGGTGATGCCGGTTTTAACATTATACTACTGGCACCGTATTTCTTTTCTATTTTATGTGGAATCGTTCCGTTAATAATAGGCGCTTTAAATATATTTTGTTTTGCGTTTTCTTTAGCTTTCGAAATCGATGCAAGAACCTCATTTGCTTTGCCGACGCCAACACCCACATGACCTTTACCATCACCAATTACTACCACTGATGAAAAACGAAATCGTCTTCCGCGTGAAGTAACTTTGGAAATTCTCTTTATTTTTACAACAGTTTCTTCTTTAAGATCTAATTCAGATGGATTAATCATTGCCAAAATTATACTCCAATATTAAAATGAAAGACCGCCATCTCGCGCTGCTTCAGCTAAAGCTTTTACTCGTCCATGATAATTAAAACCATTTCGATCAAAAACTATTAATTTAATTTTCTTTTTTGCGGCACGTTCAGCAAGAATCTTTCCGACAATTTTACTTTGTTCAGTTTTTGTTGTATCTTTATTAATTTTATTTTTAATATTTTTATCAATAGACGAAGCCGAAACAACCGTAACGCTTTTTGTATCATCAATGATTTGTGCTTCAATATTTTTATTGCTTCGATAAACACATAAACGTAACCTACCATCAGTACGATAGTGTGCATTTTTGCTACGATTTCGTTTGCGATTAAAACGTGCTGCTTTTTTTCTTAACTTACTCATTACTTTATCCTACTCCACCTACTGTTTTTCCTTGCTTGCGACGGACATACTCATCCTTATAACGAATACCTTTGCCTTTATAAGGTTCGGGTATCCTAATCGACCTAATTTTTGCGGCTACTTGTCCGACCAATTGTTTATCGTGGCCCGTAACTGAAATATTATTTTTATTGGCCGTTACTACGATTCCTTCTGGTGGTTCAAATAAAATGTCATGTGAATAACCAACCTGTAGAAGCAATCTGGAACCCTGCATATTTGCTTGGTATCCAACACCAGTCAATTCTAATTCTTTTGTAAATCCAGATGATAACCCCACAACTGCTGAGGCTATTAACTGCCTGATAGTACCATGCATCGCACGTACTTGTCGACGGTCCGATGTCCGTTCCACAATAATTGATCCATCCTTTTCAGTAACCTGTATTTCAGGGATTAGCCTTACAGTCATGTTATTTTTATCGTTTTTAACATGCACAGTTTGCTTTTCAACAGTTAATTTTATACCATCGGGGATTTTTATCGGATTTTTACCAATTCGTGACATAATTATTTACCATATATTGCAAATATGTTCACCGCCAACGTTTAAATTTTTAGCAGTTTTATTTGAAATTACACCCTTTGAAGTAGAAATTATGGCAATTCCTAACCCATCTAACACACGCGGAATATTATTAGAATCTACATAAATCCTACATCCTGGTTTGCTAATTCTCACCAATCCATCTATTACTGGTTTCCCTTTATAGTCATATTTTAAAAAGATGCGTATTGATTCCTTTTTGCCATCTTTGATAAAAATAAAATCCTCAATATAACTTTCTTCTTTTAGAATATATATTATTCGTTTCTTCATTTTTGAAGACGGAACATCAACCCAACGTTTCTCTGTTGCTAAAGCGTTTCTAATTCTTGTTAATAAATCAGCAATTGGATCAGACATAGACATTTATCATAATCTCCTTTTTACCAACTGGCCTTCGTTACACCCGGTATTTCCCCTTTTAGGGCCATTTCTCTAAAACAAATTCTACATAAACCAAATTTTCTCATATATCCGTGTGGCCTTCCGCAATTTGAACACCTATGATAACTACGCGAAGAAAATTTTGCTTCTTTACGTGCTTTAACAATTAACGATTTTTTTGCCACTAAACTGCTCCCACTGCGTCAGTATTTTTTATTGGTTTATTTCTTAGCGGAAATCCAAATTCTTTGAGCAGTTCATAGGCTTCAGCATCGGTTTTGGCACTCGTTGTGATAGCAACATCCAATCCGCGAATTGCATCAATTTTATCATAATCAATTTCGGTAAACACAATTTGCTCCTTTACACCAAAATTATAATTCCCGCGTTTGTCAAACGATTTAAAAGACAAGCCGGTAAAATCACGCGTTCGCGGCAACGCTATTGAATTCAATCTCTCAAAAAATTCATACATTCTATTACCTTGCATATTCACCGTACAGCCAACCGGAAACCCACGTCTTATTTTAAAATTTGACACATCTTTTTTTGCGGTTGTTGTAACAGCTTTTTGACCGGCAATCACGGTTAATTCATTAACGGCACTCTCAAGTGCTTTTGAATTTAACTTAGCATCACCAATCCCCATATTTAATGTAATTTTAACCAATTTTGGGACTTCCATTACACTGGAATATTTGAATTTTTTCATCAAACTGGGAACAATTTTTGTTTCATATAATTTACGATAATTCGGTACATATGGTTTATTTGTTGATTCTTTCTTTACTGATTGCTTTTTCGCATCAGTTTTTTTTTCTGTTGAAGACTTGGGTTTAGATTTTGTTTGTTTCTTAGTCACATCTATAACAGCTGTTTTTTTTGTCACAGTATTTTTCACTTTTTTTTCAACGTTCTTCGCCTTTGATTCCGCAGATTTTTGTACTTTCTTCTTGGTTGTTTTTTCTTCCGTCATTATTAAATCTCTATTTCCTGACCGCTCGTCTTAAGAATTCTAACTTTTTTACCATTTTCTAATTTTTTGTATCCAATGCGTGAAGTCCTGCCACTTTGCACCACCATAACATTTGAAATATGAATTGAGGCTTCTTTTTCATTAAATCCACCACTTGGATTTTCCTGAGTAGGCCGCGTAGCTTTTTTTATAAAATTCAAACCTTGCACAACAACACGATTTGTTTTCGGAAAAACTGCCAACACTTTTCCCGATTCACCCTTATGATTTCCGCTAATTACTTTTACTTGCATTCCTGTTCTAATATTTTTCATAAAACCTCCGGAGCCATTGAAATGATTTTCATATATCCACCTTCACGTAATTCGCGTGCGACAGGCCCGAATATTCGTGTACCACGTGGCTCGCCTTGTGCAGTCAGCAAAACTGCAGCATTATCATCAAACCGAATGTATGAACCATCTCTGCGCCTAATTTCTTTTTTGGTTCTAACAACTACGGCTCGCGCTACCTCACTCTTTTTTGCAGTTCCATTTGGAATTGCACTTTTCACAGTAACAACAATAACGTCACCAATCGTGGCATACCGCCGACCAGTTCCGCCCAATACTTTAATACAAAGAACTTCCTTGGCTCCCGTGTTGTCTGCGACTTTTAATCTACTTTCTTTTTGAACCACTTCAAATCATCCAATTAGTTTTGCCTCACGAATAATTTCACTAACTTGCCAATGCTTCCTCTTGCTGATTGGACGATTAGATGAAATTTTTACAATATCACCGAGTTTCGGCTGAACGCTGCCGATGTGTGCAAAATGTTTTTTATAAATATTTATATATTTTTTATATAACGGATGCTTGACTTTTCGGGTAACTTTTACCACGACGGTTTTTTCCATCTTTGTACTTACAACTTCTCCAGTAAGTGTCTGGCGTTTTCTTGTATCAGACATCTCTATTTATTCTCCGTTGTTTCTTCTTTTCTAATTCCAAGTTCATATTCTCGTAAAACTGTTTTTATTTGTGCTGTTTCCCTACGTAAATACCTAATTTGCTGAGGATCAGATAATTGCTGCAAAGCTTTTTGGAAACGTAAATTTTGCAAAGCATCCAAATTATCTTTCAACCTCGTCTTCAATTCAGGTACTTGCATTTCATTTAATTCACTAATTTTCATATCTAAATTTCTCTACGAGTGACAATTTTAGTTTTAATCGGTAATTTATGACTGGCACTTCTAAATGCTAATTCAGCATCTTTAAACGTAACACCTTCAACTTCAAATAAAATTTTACCAGGTTTAACATTTGCAACCCAATATTCCGGTGCTCCTTTACCTTTTCCCATTCGTGTTTCAGCTGGTTTTTTTGTGATCGGTTTATCAGGAAAAACTCTGATCCACATTCTGCCAATTTTTCGTGTAACTCGTGCAATCGTAATCCGCGATGATTCTATTTGGCGCGCCGAAATCCAACCGGGTTCCATTGCTTTTAATCCGTAAGTTCCAAAGGCCACATAATTACCGCGCATCGCCATACCCCTGCGATGTCCCCGATGATGTCTTCTATATTTAGTTTTTTTCGGTTCTAACATAATATCTATCCACGCACTTCCCCGTTACAAATCCAAATTTTTATGCCAATTAGCCCATACGAAGTATTTGCTTCTGTTAGGGCATAATCAATATCCGCCCGCAGCGTGTGCAACGGTACTTTTCCTTCCATAAATTTTTCACTTCTGGCAATTTCTGCACCACCCAATCTGCCAGCAACATTTACTCTAATACCATCGGCTCCCATCCGCATCGTGGATTGTATAGCTTTATTAACAACTCTTCGGTACGACATCTTTTTAATAAGTTGGTGAGCTATATTAGAACCAACCAACGCTGCATTTAACTCAGGTCGCTTAACCTCTTTTATATTAATTTGAACTTCTTTGCTACTTAACTGTGAAATTTCATTTTTTAATCGTGATACTTCCTCGCCACCGCGTCCAATAACGATTCCTGGACGAGCTGTATTGATTGAAACTGTTACCACTTTTGAGGTTCGTGCAATTTCAATTTTAGCAATACCAGCGTTTGGCAAACGATGCTTAAGGTATTTTCTAATTTGCACATCTTCGGCCAAATTTGATGCATATTCTCCTTTGCCTGCAAACCAATTTGATCCCCAGGCTTTGTTTACAACTAATCTAAATCCAACCGGATGTGTTTTCTGCCCCAAACTTCCTCCTAAATTTTCTCGTCAGTTACAACCACAGTTAAGTGCGCCGATGCTTTTCTTATTAACGATGCTCTTCCCATCGATGCCGCCCGAAATCGCTTCGCTTTTGGACCACCGTCCACATATACTTCTTTAATTTCTAAATCTTCTGGGATAATATTAGCTTTATCCTCAATTGACATCAAATTGGCAACAGCAGAATGAATTGTTTTTTCAATTACCACGGCTGCTTTTTCTTGGGAAAAATGTAACATATTCAAAGCCACACCAACCTTTTTTCCTCTAATACTATTCAGCGTCTTTCGAATTTTACGCGGCGATTGTTTTATATATCTTGATATTGCTTTTGCTTCCATTATTGTTTTTTCCGGTCTCCGGAATGCATCCGGAAAATTCTTGTCGGTGCAAATTCACCAAGTTTATGTCCAACCATATTTTCATAGATAAAAATGGGAATAAATTTATTTCCATTGTGCACAGCCATTGTATGTCCGACAAATTCAGGCGTAATTACCGATCGACGCGACCAAGTTTTAATTACTTTTTTCTTTTTTGATTCGTTCATCGCATCAATTTTTTTCAATAATTTTGGTGAAACATATGGCCCCTTTTTCAACGAACGAGACATACTATTTTCTCCTCTTCACAATTAAATTGCTCGACTTTTTATTCTTTTTACGTGTTTTAAATCCTTTAGATTTTACACCAGTCGGTGATACCGGATGACGCCCTCCAGATGATTTTCCTTCTCCACCACCCATAGGATGATCCACAGGATTCATAGCGACACCTCTAACTTTAGGCCTCCTGCCCAGCCATCTTGTACGACCTGCCTTACCAGAAACTACGCGGTTATGTGTTCGATTGCCCACTTGCCCTAAAGTTGCTCTGCAATTTTCGGGTATCATTCTAACCTCACCAGAAGGTAATTTTAATGTTACAAAACCCTCATCATGAGCCATTACCCGTGCAAGTGCGCCGGCACTGCGTACAATTTGTCCACCTTTTCCGGGAATTAATTCCACATTATGCACGCTCATTCCAGCGGGAATATTTTTTAAACTAAGACAATTACCTGTTTTTAAATCTACATTGTCACCAGATATTACCTCATCACCAACTTTTAATCCTGTTGGTGCAATAATATATCTTTTTTCACCATCAACGTAGTGCAATAAAGCAATATATGCTGAACGATTCGGATCATACTCAATAGTTGCTACTTTCGCAGGAATATTAAATTTATTCCTTTTAAAATCAATTATACGATATCGCCTGCGATGCCCGCCACCACGACGGCGCATCGTGATTCGACCTTTATTATTTCTACCACCGCTTTTTCTAAGCGCAACTGTTAAGCTTTTTTCCGGCGAATCGGTAGTGATATCAGCGAAATCAGGTCGCGTCGCAAAACGATTTCCCGGTGTAGTTGGTTTTAATTCGCGAATTCCCATTTAAACTGCCGCCTCCCCTTTAAGCAAATCGATTGTAAATCCTTCTTTGAGAGTAACCACAGCCCTTTTCCAACTTGATTGAAACCCCTGTGTACGAATTGCTCGTCCACCACTTCTTACAGACATCTGCTTGGCTTTACCTTTACGATTCATCGTTGCAACTTTTTCAACTTCAACATCAAATTTATCTTCGACAGCTTTTTTGATTTGAATTTTATTTACTGAAGGATCCACTTGGAAAGCATATTTCCTTTGCGTTTCTTCGAGCAAACTCATTTTTTCGGTAAACAATGGTCGAATTAATATTTTTCTATAGTCCACGATTCTACTTCTTTTCTGCCAATTGATCATTTAATAATGCTAAACCGGCTTTGTCAAATAATAATACATCAGCGTCAATTAAATCATAAGTGCTAACGTCGGTTGCTTTCACAACATGTACATTCGGAATATTCCGTGTAACAAGCGTTAGTTTTTCATCTATGACGGCCGGTAAAACAGTTAATTTTTTATCATGCAAATTTAAATCTTTAAGTAAATTAATAAATTCTTTAGTTTTTGCATTATCAATACCGAATTCACTAATAACAAAAATTTTGTCATTTTTAATTTTATCTGATAACACACTACAGCAGGCTAACCGTTTCATTTTTTTAGGCATCGACTTGGTATGCTTATGCGGTGATGGTGGGAACACAACGCCACCGCTGCGCCATATGGGAGATTTCCTAGTGCCGGCACGGGCCATACCACGGCCTTTTTGGCGAAAAGGTTTTTTACCACTTCCCGCAACCATTCCCCGACTTTTTGCTGCACGTGTACCTTGCCGCATATTCGATAATTCGGTAACAACGGCTTGATGGACAACAGAATTATTTGGCTTAATACCAAATATGGTTTTATCCAATTTAATTTTTCCGCTCTTGCTTCCGCTTCGATTTAATATTTGCAATTCCATAATTATTTCACAAGATAAACAATTCCATTACTAGCACCCGGAACAGAGCCTTTTAGCAATAATTGATTATTTTCTTTATCTACCTGAACAACTTCAACGCTTGACAAAGTTACTTTTTTATTTCCATGTCGACCGGCCATCTTCATTCCTTTATAAACACGTGAAGGATCTGATGCTTGTCCAATTGAACCCGGATGGCGATAAGTATTTTTTGTACCATGGGTTTGGGGTTGAGTGCCAAAATTATGGCGTTTAATCACTCCGGTAAATCCTTTTCCCTTTGATGTGCCACGCACATCTATAAATTCACCAACTTTAAATAGTGATGCAGTAAATTCCTGACCTAATTTATATTCAAAACCTGGCAGGTTATCAAACTCTGCAAGAATACGTTTTGGTTCAACATTTGCTTTTTTGAAGTGTCCCTCCATTGGCTTATTAAGATGTTTTTTCTTCAACTCACTATATCCAATCTGGATTGCTTCATAGCCATCATTTTCTGCGGTTTTTATTTGTGTAACTGTACAAGGACCTGCCTCCACGATCGTCACTGGAGTCAACATTCCCCAGCGATCAAATATTTGTGTCATACCAATTTTTTTACCGATTAATCCACCCATGATTACACCTTAATCTCTATATCAACACCAGCCGGTAAATCTAATTTCATTAACGATTCAACAGTCTTCGGAGTTGAATTTAATATATCAACTAAACGTTTATGCACCTTCGTCTGGAATTGCTCACGTGATTTTTTATCAACAAATGGCGATCGCAATACAGTATAAATTGTTCGTTTCGTAGGCAAGGGTATCGGCCCGGATATCACAGCTCCAGTTGATTTTGCTGTACGAACAATTTTCTCCGTTGATTTATCCAACAGTGTGTGATCATATGCTTTTAAACTTATTCTTATAGTTTGATTTGGCACAAATTCCCCTATTTACTCAATAATGCCGGTAACAACCCCGGCACCTACGGTATGACCACCTTCTCTTATAGCAAAGCGTAACTCCTTATCCATTGCTATCGGGGTGATCAATTCTACACTCAATTCT
>Ga0056123_1000314_pt1 | contig 10136 bp, 10 predicted proteins | sample WorMetHEROISLAND_3_FD_71122 | JGI IMG/M metagenome (GOLD analysis project Ga0056123, IMG submission 71122) | Marine gutless worms symbiont microbial communities from Max Planck institute for Marine Microbiology, Germany - Olavius sp. 3 HERON ISLAND ...
TGTGGCTATCCTTGGCCAAGCGTGCTTCCAACTCCCGGATGTGCTCGCGCAGCGGCTCAAGGAGCGCCGTCTGCTCCGCAACCTGTTCACACAACCGCTTCAGCTTGTCGTCAGGGTTTTCCAGAGGTCCTGAATAGTTACACCCCTTCGATGATGTGTGTCTCGACGCCCTCCTTCAGTAGGCTGTCCGTGAATCCGATCGCCATCCGGACTTTGGGGGCAGTTGATCCGTTAGACCGTGAAACGCCAGGGACCGAGACGGGGCAGACGATCCCTTTTGGCACCCGCTTGGCGGCTTCCGCCAGGCTGTGGTTCGGGTCCAGCTCCGCGTCAGGTAGCTGATAGATGCCCCGCGACAGGCGGATAATTTCACCGGCCCGCTCCATGCGACTCGCCGTCGCGGCAGTGACACCGGTCTCGCGCAGCTCTACCAGGCGCAGGATTCCCCGTTCCCTCAGATGGGTCTGTGCCAGCTCACGCTGCGAGCGCCGTTTTTCCATTTATACAAACACTCAATGTATAGACCATGCGATCCGAGGATTTGTATCATTTGTCGGCGCAATAGGCCTCCCTCGCAGACTCGGACAGCCTACGACCGAGCGGCATCGAGAACCCGGGCACAATCTGTCTGCCTGAATCAGTCAGGAGGTCTTCCGGGTAGGAAATTTGGGGAAGGGAATTTCAAGGAAGGGCTTTTTCAAGGTTCCCGGAAGGCGGCGATGAATTGTTGGACGAATTCGTCGTAATCGGCGCCGCCGAGGTGATCGATGCCGGCAGCGGCCTTGCGGCCACCGCCGTTCGGGAAGCAACGACACAGGGTGTCGGCGCCTGTTCCCACCGCCGTAGGTGCTCGCACGCTGACCACGAATCCGCCTTCCGGCAGCCGCGGGCCAACAGGGCATAGGCCCGTTGTGCGGAGGTGTGGGCGAGTCGGTTGTCCAGGACCCCACCCGCGCGGCGGGCCCAAGGATCGGCGGGCAAGATATAGAGGGCGTAGCGATCGTCCATGAGCTCGGGTTGCAGTCCCCGCGTCCGTGCCATATCTTCGGCGTAGCCGGTACGGAGGGTCTCGAAGGCGGTGTCTGCGGCGATGAAGTCGAAGGGGTTCGCGTAGGGCTCCAGACGCCGGAACAGGACGTCCGGCGCAAAATACAGGTTTTGGATGTAGGCCCCGTAGGCGTTGTAGTTCAGGCAGATTCCCAGCTCCCGCAGAGTCGCTAGCTGTGCTGCGTTCAGCTCCAGAGGATCGGCGACCCACCGTGCCGTCGCATCGAAGCTATCGCCGAAGGTGCCTACGACCACCCAGGTCTGGAAGCGGCCCCCGAGGAAATCGTCCACCAGCAGGCTGACTCCCCGGTCAGGAAGGGTCTCGATGTGGGCGTCCAGTCCGGGATGCTCGGGTATGGGTCCGGGGAAATGGTGATCGAAGTAACGGACATGGACCCCGTTTTCCAGCAACCCGAGCAGCGCCTTCCGGTTCCTGTCCAGCGAGAGATTAAGTACCGTTACCTCGTCACCGGCAACAGCCGGCACGTGCGCCAGTAGCACGATATTGCGTTTGCCCCCCGTGACCAGGGGCGCCTTCCGCGGCGTGGCCAACCGGAGCTGCTGCAATGCGCAGATGCCGTCCGCATCGCCGTTGAAGACATCGAAGTGGATCATACTTCCGCTCATTGGTGGGGGTCTTGAAAAATTCCGTTCTCGGATTTTTTCAACGGACCCTTGACCTGGTAGCGAATGAAAAACAACATCTTACCCTTTGCCATTGTGGAATTAACATACCTAAGGAGCTCATATGGATATCGTCTTTCTGCGTGGGTTGCGTATCGAGACCGTCATCGGCATCCATGATTGGGAGAAGCGGATCAAGCAACCCGTTATTTTGGATTTGGAGATGAGTGTGGACGTAGCGCGGGCCGCCGCCAGCGATCGCATCGAGGATACCCTCGACTACTCGGCCATTTCCAAGCGCCTAAAGCAGTTCGTCGGCGCCAGTCGCATCGGGCTGGTGGAGACCCTAGCGGAACGCTGTGCCGAACTCATCCGCAATGAGTTCGGGGTGCGCTGGGTTCGGCTCAACATCAACAAGATCGGCGCCGTCTCCGATGCTAGGGACGTCGGCGTTGTCATCGAGCGCGGAGATTCCGGCTGAATGGCGCGGTGTTGGATCAGCATCGGCAGCAACCAGAAGCGGGAACGCTGTATTCGAGGCGCCGTTCAGGCCCTGCGCGAACGGTTCGGAGCCTTGCTCTTGTCTTCCGTCTACGAGAGCGAGGCGGTCGGCTTCGAGGGTGCGCCTTTCCTCAATCTCGTGGCCGGGATCGATTCCGACGCGCCGGTGGCCCAGCTCATTGCTACCCTGCGTGCTATCGAAGACACCTTCGGGCGCGTGCGGGGCCCGAATCGGTTCGCACCCCGCACCCTGGACCTGGATCTGCTGACGTACGGGGATCTGGTAGGAAGGATCGATGGCTATACCTTGCCGCGAGACGAAATTCTACAGGCGGCGTTCGTGTTGGGTCCGCTGGCGGAGGTGGCCGCTCAGGAGAGCCATCCGGCTGTCGGCCGTCCCTACGGCGAGCTCTGGAGAGCCGATAAGCAATCCCCCCCCCCCCTGAGGCCGATCGCCTTCGAGTTCTGAGGGCATCTCGGATTTTTCGGTAGTGCTCGATTTGTATGGGTGGCGGCTTTCCTCCCTAGCTTCAGTGATTAACGTCCATACCCCTTGGGGTGGCCGGTATGACAAAGGGGCAATTCGGTTCTGGGAAACGGCGTGATTATGGTCGCAAAAATACTCGTTTGCCTAATTGCCATAGTGCTCGGCCTCTACGGAGCCTGGTGGTATCGTCGATTGCACACTTTGTCTATCTTGAGAAAGTCAATAGCTTCGACGAAGCTGTCCGCAATCATGTTTGTATGGTTCGCGGTGACTGCAGCTGTACTTTGGTCCGATCTTTTGTCGGAGCTTCTTGAGCGCCTTAAACCGCGTGAAGGAGAAATTCAACGCCCAACATGGCGGTCAAGCAGACTGGTGAAAAGCTGCGCTTCGCTCCGTTTTTCGCCATCCGCTGACCTCTACGATACCCGGCCACCGGCAGCACCAGTGTCGGGGCCCCGCGCTTGCTCCCCTTCTCCCCAATCCCTCTCCCTCACAGGGTAGGCGCGGGCTTGCCCGCGTTTCATCCGGCATCACGCGAAATGGTTCTCTATCTACGGGGACCCTACCTCAGCACCGGCAAGCCGGCGCCTACGCGCCGATACCTTTCTGGTCGCCGAGATTCCGATCCGAGTGGTGCATTTCTTGAGGGATGCAAGGCGCGGAGTCGTATTTCCGTTTTCCGATTCCCACGCCCCAGGGATGAAGGATCGGGAATAAAGGCACTTGAAAAATTCCAGGGACGACATTAGTATCCCAACGTCATGACCGGAAATCCGGGATAACCCATGCATCAAAAAGAAATATTTTGGAACTATGCCGGTTACCGACTTGAACTGCGGTACCCTAAGTATTCGTCTTCTCGAGATCGCCATTTCCGTCTATGTGCTCGTGGCCATTACAATTCTACAGATTCTGAGCCTCATCATCTTCGATAAAATCCAATGAAATCAAATGATTAACGGTTCTGCATACAATCCAGACGGGCGAGATCACGATAACCAACTGAATTTATTAAACCAAACATTGGTACACTAGTGCAAGGACGGAATTTTTCAAGGTCTCCGAATGGCTCAGTGCAAAACCTCGTCGAGACGGTCGGCGGTGAGGATTTGCTCGGACCACTCCAACAGGGTTTGCTCGTTGGCTTGCTCGATACGTCACTGTACTGTTTCGGGTAGGGTTCCGATGATCAGGGGTGTGTCGATCTCCGCTCAGACGCAGCCGTTGTGGGGCTTGCCGGCTCGGCGCAGGAAGATGACTACCGGCACCACGCGGCTGGTCTTTGCCATTTCGGCCAGGTCCAGGCAAGTAATGGGCTAGGCGGTGGACTGAGAAACGCCGGGCGTCGCTTTCTTCTTCGAGCACGAACCGTAAGGTCTCGCGCCGGTGGTCGGACCATTCCACCAGCAAGGGCACGTCCAGCTTGCGAAAGCGTTCCGCCAAGGTGTTCCTGTAAGGTCTCTTGGTGAAAGGGTATGATGGGTGCTTGTGCATCGATATGGGCGGCCTCGGCCGCGGCGAGAAAGGCCAGCGCCTAGTGCGGGTGGTTGATGAGGAGATTCTTGAAATTTTGATCGTGGGTCATGGTTCCGTCCGGGAAAGGGGCATCCTGAAAAATTCAAGGTGCCCGTAATACATTCGCAAATCCGGGTCAAAGGTCAGGGCCCTTTGCGAAAATTACCGCTCAAGGACGTCGGGGGCCTATGAACGACCGTAAAAGGGCTCTGATCCCTAGCGGCCCCTGGGGACGACTGTGATTCCGAATTATAGGACCTGGGTCAATACCTCTGTCAGCTCCACCTCCGTCAAGCCGATCGGATTTCCCCGGATACTGCTGGAGGCCATGGCTTTGGTCACGATCGTGGGGAAGTCGCCTTGCGCCATCCCGTAAGCGGCACATCCGGGCACGGCCAATTCATCACCCAGGGTCTGCACCCAGGCGACGCCGTCGGCGATCCGGGCCGCGGGGTTTCCGGTAAGAATGGCGGCAACCTCTTGGTAGCGGATCAAGGCCGGCGAATCCGGGGCCCGTTCCTGCAAGGCCTGCACATTGGCCGCCATGACGGCGGGTAACAGGCGGGCACAGACAGCACCGTGGGGGGCGTCGAACATGCCGCCAATGGGGGCAGCTAGGCCATGGACCGCCCCCAATTTGGCATTGGCCAGGGCGAGACCGCCGCACAGGCTGGTCAGTGCCATGTCCCGGCGCGCTTCTGCGTCCGAGCCCGTATGGTAGGCGCGGCCCAGCGAGCGGGCTGCTCGCCGCATCCCCTCGCGACAGAGGCCGTCGGTCAGGGGTGTAGCCAAATGGGAGACGAAGGGCTCCAGACATTGGATCAGGGCATCCAGTCCGGTACCGGCGGTGAGTGCCGGCGACATGGTATAGGTCAATACCGGGTCGACGAGTGCCACCGTGGGTAACATGGAGGGGTGGCGCAGGCTCACCTTGACGCGCTGCTCGGGCGCGGCAAGTACAGCGTTGCGGGTGACTTCGGCACCGGTGCCTGCGGTGGTGGGGATGGCGATGAAGGGGGCGGATGGGTTGGCCAACGGCTGACCGCGGCCGATGACTTCCAGGTAATCGAAAGGATCGCCGGGATTGGTCAGCAGGGCCGCAATCGCTTTGGCGGCATCGATGACGCTGCCACCTCCCAGGCCGATCACCAAATCGGCACCGCAGCGACGGGCCTGCTCGGTGCCTTCCAGGGCCGCGGCCACCGTGGGCTCACCGCTGACAGAGAATGGATCGACCGGCAGCTTCCGGTCCGCGAGCCGGGCCAACAGCGGCTCGCTCCGTGCCGGGGTGCTGCCACCCACGGCCAGCACCCGGGTACCCAAATCGGCCGCTCGGGCCCCCACCTGGTCGAGGACACCTTCACCAAACAGGATATGACCGGCAGTCGCGAACTCGAATTTCATGGCGATATCCTCATGGCGATTTGATGGACTTCACTTCGGCATGTCCCAGCCGGCTTCGTCCGGGAAGATGTTCCGGTATTTCACGGATTGGCGTGGCTCGGCCATCAGGTCGGCGACGGCATCGTGCCAAGCCGTGTAGTGGGCCGTCTCCTTGTGGCGTGCCGGGGCATCAGCGGTGCGGTAGACTTCGACCAGCATGAAACGTGTCGGGTCTTCTTCTTGCTGGATGACATCGAAGCGGGCGATATCCGGCTCCCGGACGCTATGGCGTGCATTCTCTACGGAGGCGGTTTTGAATGCCTCGATGGCATCGAGTTTCACTCGGACCAGGACCTGAACGATCAGCATATAGGCGTTCCTCATGAATCATCGGGGTTGGGATGTGGGACCGGGCGTACATTGCGGGGTCCCTGGGGAAGCGCTGATTTATTCGGCACTCCCGCGGTGCATGGAAGTACCGCCATTTTCAGCTTCCTAATCCTGCCGCAGCTTGTCGGAGACCGCAATCGGAGTCGGGAAGCGCCCGACCACCAGGTAGGAGGAGACTACGAAGGTCAGGATGGTAGCCAGCTGGATCGTGTAGGATACCTGGGTCCCGATGACGGACAGCTCGAATGCCAAGGCGCCGACGAGCAGAGAGAATTCGCTCATCTGCCCGAGGCGGTAGCCGATCTCCATGGAGCGCTGCGGCGGATCGCCGGTGCGAGTCAGGAGCCAATGGAAAACGACCGGCTTGAGCATCAGGACCGCACCGGCGACCAGGATCGCGGGCAGTGCCACCTCGACGAGCATGCCAAGCTCGAAGCAAACCCCGATGCTGAAGAAGAAGAGTACCAGAAAGAAGTCCCGCAGTGGTCGCAGGCTCTCGGCGATGTAGACGGCGAGGGTGGAGCTGGAGGCCAGGGCCACGCCGGCAATGAAGGCCCCGATCTCGTGGGACAGCCCCATCCCTCCCCCCAGCTCGGCCAGGCCCAGGCACCAGCCGATGGCGACCAGGAAGACGTACTCCCGGATAGTATCGAAACGCGCGATCAGGGGAACTAGCACATAGCGTGCCACCAGGCCGCTGCCCAAGATCAATGTCGGCAGCGTCAGCAACATCCGGGCGGCCTCGGTCCATGGGGCGTCGCCGGTGGCTGCTCCGCGCAGCAGCAACAGCATGGCGATGGCGATCAGGTCCTGCAGCAGCAGGATGCTGATGATGATCTCTCCCATCCGTTGGTGGTGGAGCACGTTGGTGGGCAGCAGCTTGAGCCCGATGATGGTGCTGGAGAAGCTCATGGCACCCCCCAGCACCAGGGATTCCATTAGCGAGAAGCCGACACCCAGCCCGATCCCCGTGCCGATGGTAGCCAGGAGGCACGAGCTGCCCAGGGTCACCAGGGTGGTGCGACGCACGCTTTGTACTAGCTCCTTGGGATTCAGGTCCAGACCGAGCAGGAACAACAGGAACATGATCCCGATATGGGCGATTCCCGCGGCGATGTCGGCATCCGCCATCACCCCAAGCCCGGAGGGACCGAGCAGGACCCCCAGCGCGATGTAGGCCAGCAGCAGCGATTGGCGTGCAGCCAACGCCAGGGTGGCCAGCACCGCGGCACCGGTGAAGACGAGGAAGATAGTGTCGACAATGGGGTCCTGGGTCATAGGCTGGGATGCTCCGGAGTATTCGCACCTTGGTAGTGTTCGAAGCTTGTTGTTTCCGAACAAAGAGAACCCTGAAAGACAGTCTTCCTGGGATTTTTTTACGGTGCCCGCTACACCGGATACAACAAAGTTAAAATATCCCCCTTTTTTACCGCCAATGAACGCGAATGAGCCGAAAAATATTCGGCTTGCGCTAGGGCTCCGCGTAATGCTCGATCGCGGCGACCGTAATCATGTAAGAGACTACCTTTTTAGACTGTCTCTATCCAGATAAAACCTTTAAAAACATATAGTTAATTTTTATCAAGTCATCTGCTGCAAGGGGATTTCTAGACAGACTCTAAGATTTCATCGATGGGGCCTCCTTGGGTATGGGGCAAAAGTTTCAGGCTCTCTTACGGATTGTGTGGGTAGAATGGAAAAGAAAATCATCCTTGACAGGCAGGCAGGCAGGCAGGCAGGCAGGATAGGCGCAGAAGAGGGGATCGGGGCGTTTTGGCCGTGAGGCCACGCATCACGGTGAACTCAGCAACAGCAGGACATTAGGCTTGATCCGCCGGGTGCCCCGATCCCCTCTTGCCCGCATTGTGTTGCGCCCATCCATCCTGTCAAGGACGCAGCCGCTACGCGGTGGTTTCCTTTTCCTCCCACACCAAACGTAAGAGAGCCAAGTTTCATCCCTTCAGTTTCATACCCAAAACGAGGCACCGTTTTCAATATCTTCTTGCTAACACCTCCCTAAGCCTTTGTTTCTAGGTTTCTCCGCGTCGTTCCATAAGAGCCGAACCCAACGGATTTTCCGTGTATTGCCACTAGGTGATAGTTAATAATTCATTGATTTATAATAGATTCTTCTTAAGTCAGTGCCATTGGGCTCTGCCCCCTGAGTACCGCTCCAAGATGCGGTCGTACTGGTCGAACCCGACGATATGACGGATCGTGGCAAAATCCACGCTCCGCGGTGGCATATCTCCCGCCGCGAGCTCATTCAGGGCCTCCTGCATAGCGTAAACTACGCTGTTGAGCAAGGCCAGCGGATAGGCGACGATCCGATAACCGATCGCTTGCAGGTGCTGGGGCGACAGCACCGGGGTCACGCCCCCCGCTAGCATATTGGCCATTTTGGGACCTGGAACCTGGGCGCAGAATTCGACCATCTCAGCCTCGTCTCGGGGTGCTTCCAAGAACAGGATATCCGCGCCCAGATCGGCGAACGATTGCATGCGCCATAGGGCCTCACCGAGACCTTCGGTCGCGCGGGCATCGGTACGGGCCAGGATCAGGATGTCCGCCCCCTGGTCCCTAACTTCTACGGCCGCTCGGATACGGGCTAAAGCCTCCGGGCGCGGGATGACTTCCTTGCCTCGGGTATGGCCACAGCGCTTGGGTGCAAGTTGGTCTTCGATCATGACGGCGGCGAACCCGGCCTTGGCATAGCCCTGCACGGTACGCCGAACATTGGCGGGGTTGCCGTAACCCGTATCACCGTCGCCGATGACGGGAAAGGACACGGCATCCAGGATATTGCGGCCCTGATCGAGCATCTCGGCATAGGATATGAGCCCGGTGTCCGGCAAGGCCGAACGCGCCGCAGCGACGGCGAAGCCGCTCATGAAGGTGAGGGGGAAGCCGGCTAGCTCGATGAGCCGTGCCGAGAGGGCATCGAAGCAGCATGGCATGCGCAGCAGATCAGGGCTATCCAGGAGCTGTCGCAGTCGGTCGGTGGAAGTGTTCATAGCCAAGGGACCTTGAAAAATGGCTCTCTTGCGTTTGGTGTGGGAGGAAAAGGAAACCACCGCGTAGCGGCCGCATCCTTTCCAGGCTGGATGGTTTTCTTTTCCATCCTACCCACACAATCCGTAAGAGAGCCCGAGAAAATCGTGTCCCCGGGGCGAAGGCCCCGGGGCGAAGGCGAGGAGGAAATCGATCCGGCTCGATTTGGGATCGAAGGCCACGTCAACGACCTCCCAAGGAACCGGAAGGCCGAGCGCAAGGGGAAACATTGCATCCCTGCAATTTTTCAAGTCGCTAAAGCGAAAACCGCCTTTTCGCTTTGCTCCCATTTTTCAAGCACGAGAGCGCTTGAAAAATGGCGGGGCATCCCTGTCCCGCACGGGCATCTCGAATGCTTCAAGGTGCCCACTATGAAAAAGGGCGGAAGAACCGCCCTCTTCTGTTCGATGCGACCGGGAATTAGGCGATCGACGGAAAATGATGTACCGGATTGATCTGGATTTTCATTCGTATTCAAGGCGTGGCAACCAGCGCCTAGTGGACTCTGTAACGGTTACCGCAACACGGAAAACGGACGAAAAGACCAGCAAGATGGTATTTCATTCGGCAGCAATCGCCTTAGTCCTCGACCCAGTCCTTGAAGTTGTCTGCGCTTTTCTCCTCACCATCGGAATAACCAGCCTCGTAGGCCTCGGTCAGCCGCTGCTCTTCACGCTTGGGATTCTGCAGAAACCCGCACTGCCAGCCTTGAATGTACTCGTCGTCGACACCCATCTGCTCCATCTTGGTCACGGCGTCGTAGTAAAACTGATTCATATCCGATCTCCGAGCATTGCCAATGTTCAGGCCACGCGGCCCATCGTTTCATCGTATTCGTACAGGCAGACTCCAGCTACCGGCCGGACGGCAGCGACAGCTGGTCCGCGTGCCCCCATGTTTCTCCTCACAGCGCGACTCCTTGCTGCAACCATAGCGGCCGATAACCTAGGTCGCGGAAAAGGTATTTAAGAATACTTCGTTTCTCAACCATCTGCCAGTGGCAACCTCACCCCTGTTAGCCCAAAGCAGTAATGTCCCCTCTGTCCAAAGCTAAGATGTCCCCTTTTGGTTACGGGAGGGGTCAAGATGGAGGAGGCGATCGCGATGAGCCGGAAGGAGATCGACCGTCTTGAGGTTA
>Ga0056123_1000315_pt1 | contig 10108 bp, 7 predicted proteins | sample WorMetHEROISLAND_3_FD_71122 | JGI IMG/M metagenome (GOLD analysis project Ga0056123, IMG submission 71122) | Marine gutless worms symbiont microbial communities from Max Planck institute for Marine Microbiology, Germany - Olavius sp. 3 HERON ISLAND ...
GTCAAGAACACGGCGTAACTTCCTCAGCCGGCGTAGATGAAAAAAACAAGTTGACGTGGTCTTGGCAATGTGCTGACGCATAGACAATGAACTGTCGAGCAAAACGCCCAGGTCTGTGGGATGAATCACGGCTTGACCAAGGTGGATAGTGACATTAATAGCCATATGCCAAATGCTTGAATCACGTCAGTACAGTCGTACGGAAGCAGATACATAAACGACATGTAAGCTAATCATATGATACATTCATACCTGAGACCCTTTGACACTGTATACCAGTCAAGATAACGATGGGGTACAGTAGGAAGTCAATAGCCAATAGCAAAATCTCTCTCCAACGCCGGCAATATCGACGATAGAGACGGTGAGATAGGGAGTGCTGTTAAACCCTGTAAATAATGTCTCACGATATAACGTATACCCCACAAAAATGTTTTGGGGGTGATCCCAAAGTCTGATCGATCCTTATCAAAGGCCATCATCGAATCGTAACTGATTGATGTAGCACGTTTTTCCATTTCATAGCCATATGCCATCATGTTTTCACTTTCACTCAAGTCATCCAATAATAACACGTAAAAACAAGTGAAGTTGATAAATTGTGCCATCCTGAATGCGGGAAATCTATGCATATACCCATAGTGTCGCTAGCGAAGATAACATGTGGAAGCGAAGTATCAACACCAAAAGTACTGTTAGCTGTGGCCATTACGGAAAATGTCAAATAAAGCAGAAACAAAACCAAGCTATGTCATTAAGGTAAATATATGCGTATCAACTGCGAAATACACAATAAGTTGACAGTTCTACAGTCAGACGATCATACGACAACTAATATTATTTGCATTAAATGAAGATAATAATCGCACACGTATAGTTAGCAACAAATTGTTCGTGTGTTCTGGTCTGTTGAAATGCCGCGACCGTTCCTAGATGCGGGCATAGTTGTCGTATGGTCCGTCCGTCGTGGAGAACTGCACAGCACATAAACAAAACACATCAGTGTAGTTTCACATGCATCACTCTCATTACACCACAGGGTACAGGCGCGGCTGGTCTGGTTCGGGTGCGTTTGGCTCTGCTGTAATCAGGGCTGGCTCCCCTTTGATGTGGTCCAGGTATGTTACCGAGGCATGTGTGTCCCCATAGCTGTGAGCGTAAAGTATAGCATGAAAAGGTGTTGTACGCTGGAGTATAGCTGAGCGGATGGTTGACGCCTGAGTATATGTCAGCCCAATTTTCTTAGGCCATTCTACAGTATCCCTTACGGCTTCGTGTTTGATAATCAAGCTGGGCCATTTCATGCATAATTTCGGCGAAATGTTTCCGACAATTTTCAGTGACGTAAGCGTGCCTTGTGCCGAAAATGTGTACCCTTCAAAATAGCGTTCCAATGTTAAGAAAGGTATGTATATTTGAGTGGATGTGGTGATCAGCTGTAAGAAGATTTCAGTGTATGGACGGTCAGTACGTTTATATGACACGTAATGCCACACAAAGTAATGGTAGACCGGTATGAAAAGAATAGGTGCGAAGAGACACCCCAATCCCGTCATTATCAAGTCCAGGTATTCTTCCATCCAAAGTCCTGCTGTCGTCGTCGTGGCCAGTGTCATGTGCCTGGTGGTTGACGATGTAAAGAAATTTAGAAAAGTGGGTGCTGCAGCTGCTGAACGTGCGCCTATCAACAACATGGACAGTGCACGGATCTTGAAACTCAGCGTCAGAACAAAGCCGAATGTAATCAGAGACAGTACAGCGCTTGCTAATCCCAGCGGTGAACGGTAGACATGATACCAGCCAGAGTCAATGTCGTCCTGCAGCGTTACAGTCGCTGTCATGTGTGTATGGCCGATATATTCTGCCATTGAACGGTAGGCTATCTTACGGGTGAGTGTGAGATTTAGCGCTTTATTCAGACGAAATTCAGTGGTATCGATGGCGGCTAACGTAGTGGAATAGTTATTTTTGAACATGGTAAAATTTGGTAGTATTGCCTGAATGGGTAAGTCGATCAGCATGTCTGCTGCTAGGTAGCCTAAGTCCTCATCCGAAAAGAAATGCTCCAAGACAGGCAGATTGGTAACATGGGTCACTGGGAACCAACTCGCGTTTTGTGCTCGCAGCCTCATTAAATCCACTGCACCGCAATCTGTTAAATGCGGTGGTATGTAGATATCTGCTGTGCTGAGAGAACAGTCGCACGGCAGTTTATGGATACACTGAGGACTAAATGATATGGTGTTAGAGCGTGGGTGGGGAGGGCACTGAAGCGTAACGTTTCCGACATATGTAGACAGAATATGCGATTCATCCAGCATATACATCGAAGGTACAATACTATACGGCTGTAGCGTGAATGAGCATAATTGACGGATCAGTGTTTGCATATTTTTAAACAAAGCATATATACACGTTGGTGAAGCATCATGTCGGAAAATATCCTCCACATCAGGCATGTACAGTGCATGATGGTGTATCTGAGGCATTGTACGAAATTGTATGTAATACTGTGCCGCCGGAGAATATGCTAAAGCAGCTATATCTGTCTCAAGCGTTGTGACATGCGGGCTCATGTCTGGCATGACAAGTGGAAACTGACGGACTTCGTACAGAGTGTACGTTTCCTCTACCGGGGTAATAGGGAATTTTATGGTTATGTACAGTACGTTACCCTGGCGACCAATAATGAAGTCGCTAAGCTGATAAGCTTCTCCAACGTTTCGTATTGATAAGCGTAAGGCGGGGTATACCAGACGTAAGTCCGCCTGAATGCCGTTCATAGCTTGTCTCATAAGTTGTTCACTAACTAGAAACGTGCTTAGCTTGCCACGAATAACGTCGACAATGCCTGTCGTAATTCTACAGTATGTACCAGTACACTAGCAAACTCTACTACACGTTCAGTGACTTTGGGGTACAAAGAAGTCATTGAAAAGATATCCTCAACTGCACTTGAGAATTCGTAATACTGTCGTACCATAGACCTTTGTTGGTTTCGCACTAAGCTTTGTAAAGCGGCTATACGTTCATTAGTCAAATGTGTTAGGCTAGTCAGGTCCATGTCTGCTTTGACCCTTTCGTTCATTTCCGCCGCCTGCGTGTGTCTAAGTTCCTCTAACATTCCAGCGACCTTCTGTAGGTCCTTTGTTGTGGCTGTGGCTGTCCCCGCGACTGTCTTTAAGGCGCTGCCTATCCAGGGTATCCACGACCTTGTCTGGCGGGTCCTACCCGACGGGGGTGGTCGGTTTGGGACTATCTGTTGAATGTCCTGTATTACATCAGAAAGTATGCGTGACATGTTGTTTTGGATGCGCCCAAATGCGTTAATAAACGGGCGTATGCGTACGCAGTGTGTTCTGTTAGGTGGGGACACCTGAAGGCAATTCAGATCTCTCTGTCTCACTCCTGAAGGTGGTGGAGGCAGCGTGATCCCAAATGTGTGGAGCCAGTGACCAGTCGTCGGTCGGAATGTATTTATCGGTTTGAACACAATGCCGTAGTTGTGTCGAAAGACTAGCGTTTTGTCCAGCGCATAATGACTGGCGTACGTCGCGGTGAGAACCGCAGCCAAGAAGCCGATGAATGAGATTCCTCCGAGGTACTTCATGTCCAGAATCTGACGAGTCCTAAAACAAAATTGTTGCGCAAAATTTAGAGATATCGAATTTCATGCGTGCACGTCTAATATATCTCCACTAATCTGGTGGAAGCTGGATTATGAACCTCAATCAGCTATTTACCTTGGCTCTTAATATCGTTAACTTATTCTTGTTGACATCTTATACCGTGGGTATATAATAACATGCAACAACCTGGATGTTGTAGTTGTCATTGTAGTCTCGAGACCGACGTTATGATGATGCTCGTCTTCTTGTCTCATAGTATGTTATCGTAAGTCAAGGTCTGTTCACACTTCAGTGACGACGTGGACGTCGTCTGTGTTGGGCATTATAAGCCTTGACGACAGCGGGTGCTATCTCCGTAGCTGGCAGCCAATTGGTCGTGCCGTCCTCCACCCATTCGACTAAGTACTCTAATTGACCTGTAGGCCTGCGACGCCTACTGCATATGCCTATGATGGTGTGCCATGCGCCATCAGTCTGTGGGCTAGGCTGTTGCTGAGCCTTAACCTCTGTGGGCGGTTCCTGCATAATCTGCTCATCTCCATCTGGTGTCTGGGTGTGGTCTCGCGGCTGTGGACTCCTAACTAAGGGTTTGAGCCTACTGACATGTACTTTGAAAGGTAACTTTCTGTCAGTAGTCTTATCCTTGAGCATATAGCAACTATACGGGAGACATTCCAGTATTTCCACCGGTCTGTAAAACCTATGCATTTTGTGCATGACCCCTGCTGGTACATGCTCATCATATAGTAAAAGACTATCTCCAACCTGAAATTGCCGAGCCACTGCGTGTCTGTTGTAATACTTGTCCGCCTTCTTAAATGAGGCCTCTGTATTTTCTTGTATAAGATTGTCTGTGAGACGAGTTGTTTCTACGAGTTGTGATAAGGTCTTGTCAGTAGTGTCCACTGACAATGGTAATGTCGCCATTATTGGTATTCTAAGTTCCCTATGCAAGAGCATAAATGATGGTGAGAGACCAGTGGATGTAATTACGGATGAGTGTAATGATAACAGCAGACCGGGTAGCCTATCAGCCCAGTCCGAGTGCTGTGTACACAGTTTACGTAGGCTGCCCAGTATTACACGATGTAGCCCTTCGGCTCTGGATACTGCCTTATGATTCTGACTGGCAGCCAGGCTCTGATCCATGTTATATGTTTTACACAGTTCTCGGAATAAGTTACTGGTAAACGAGGTCCCGAGGTCCGAATATATGGTCCTCGGAAATCCGAGATTACTAATCCAGTGGACCTGTATGGCCAGAGCAGTTGTTTTAGCGGTACAGTCTGGTGTGGGTATTAACATACACCACTGGCTGGCTCTGTCCACTAAAGTCAGGCAGTATTCTACTGTCTGTCCTGTCAACGTGCATGTAGTCTGTGGTAGTTTTAGGTAGTCTACAACTAAACATTCCAGGACACCTGTAACTGGAGCGTGTTGTAATGGCGCCTTATGTGGTGGCTTATGTGAAGCGACATTGCATTCATAGCAATTAATCAAATGTTTGTGGAGGTCTGCATACAGGCCTTTCCAAAAGAAATGCTGTATTATACTCATGTATGTTTTGTCAAGGCGCCAGTGGCCACCTTGATCGTGATATGCCGTTAGAACTTCTTTGCGAAGCGTATCTGGTACAGCGAGCTGACGTACACAGCCATTGACGGAATTCACATTGCGTTTGCGTGGATTGTATATATGATACAAAATATTGTTTATTAAGCACCAGTTGTCTGCGTCGCTGACTATCGCTCGGGCCATTCGACTATCCTTAGGCAACTCTGCTGTCTCCAAATATTGTATTATTTCAAACAAATCACGGCTCTCACGCTGAAGGCGAGGTAAATCAGTATTGTTTTCGAGCGTTAATAGCGTTGATAATTGCTGTTCAGCGGTGGGAATAGTCTGAGTATAATTATGCGCCGTCTGGCTTTCTGTAACATCAGTCACCTCTGCGATCATTGCGTGTTGTTGTGTGACCGGCGATAATTGTTTTGTCTCCGTCGTGTGTGAATCACTCTGCTTATTTGATGCGGGGTGCTCACATGACTCTGTTGCTGTCGGTGCGTCAGTGCCGACTGCTATATGTTTCAAATCACCACTCTTGTCATGTGCTAAGTTTGGCTGTGATGTGTCTGACAGTAAATGAAGCTGATGAGAATATTTTGTGGCGTCTGTCTGTCTGTGTGTCTCTTGTGAACTAATTGGTGATTGAGCGGTGCTCAAGCAGTGCGGGTGTTCACACGGTGGAAGAGTTATGACCGAGGTCTGACGTCGGCGTTGTTTGGTGTCACACGGTCGCACCACGGTGGGAATTGTTGTCGTGAAATCACGTAAACCCTCATCGTCAAGAACAAAAACCAAACAACTGTCATCGTCTAAGTCCGGTGCTCTGTCATCAACTCTGTCAACAACTCTACTGATCCAATCTGCAGCCATGTGCTTTCCCTGTATGTGTTCTATGTCAAAGCTAAAATTCTGGAGGCGAAGACTCCAACGATACAATTTACCTTGTGAGTGTTTCAAATTTCTAACCCAAATGTTTGAGATATGATCGGTGACTATCTTGAAATGTCGTCCGATAAAATATTGAGAATTTGTTTCAAGTGCGTATACAATTGATGCCATTTCTAGCTCTGACACTGACCACATGGACTCGTGTTTTGTCCATAGACGGCCCCCATAGCAAATGACTCTATGTACACCCTTACTGTCCTCACAAGAAATTATATATCCGCACCCATTTCGAGATGCATCTGTAGTAAGTACAATTTTGTCATTCCAACGTGGCATGCTGAGGCACACTGGTGCACTAGTCATGGCTTTCTTTAGGGTGTTAAACGCTTCGTCGTGTTTTTCAGTCCAATCAAAAGTGGCATTCTTTCTCAAAAGATTGCGAAACGGTTGACATAAACGGGCGTATCCCCGTATAAAACGCCTATAGAAATTACAAAGACCAAGAAAGGACCGCAGAAGTTTGGCATTTGCAGGAGGTTTTGCGTTTTTGATTATTGACAGTTTTTCTGGATCTGGCTTTATACACTCTTTGCTCAAAACCATTCCCAGATAACGTAACTCTGTCTGTGCTATTTTACACTTATCAGCTCGTAAACGCAAACCGGAATGGAGTATGCGGTCAAGAATAAGACGCAGGTGTCGCAAATGGTTCTGCCAGTCAGTACTCCATATTAACAGATCATCCAAATAGGCACAGGCAAACACATACTGATAACCAGTTAATAGCTTATTCATTAGTTTCTGATAGACAAAATGGCTCGTCGTTAAGCCAAACGGAACGCGTTTCATTATATAAGTCTTGGAGTCTGTTTCGAGACCGAGCAATTTAGAAGATTCTTCAGTGACGGGTAGCTGCAGAAAACCGCTTATAGCGTCTAATACTTAATAATATGTCGGGAGTGGGTCTCCAAACGATTCAGTTTTACTGTTGAAAGTAGGAATTGGGTAGGATTCAACGACCATGACCTTATTTATTGCTCGAAGGTCCAAACATGCCCTATACTTTGGAGGTTCATGTGGATTCCCACTGGATGTTTTCTTTTGTACTAAGACGATTGGATGTATCCAAGTGGTGTTCCCTTCCTCTATTATGCCAGCCTGCTCCCACTCTGAAATCTGTTCATGTATGACTTCACGGAGGTGGGGAGGATAACGGTACTGGCGTTGACGTTTTGGGCGGGCGCCCGGTTGTAATGTTATATTATAGTTTACGCCTGTGACACCGGGCAATTCCTTAACATCGGTTGCAAATACCGTTCTGTACTCATACAATAGTTCAACTAATTCCGTAGCTTGTTGCGCCGTTAGGTCACCATTAGACAACTGAAAGCCTTTGTCACGTAGGGCGCTAAGTTTCTCTTCATATGACGGTGCGACCGTGCGACGTCGACGTTAACGTTACTCACATACGCCGGCGTCGACGCATCACATGTAGTACAGCTACACGGCGAAGACAGAAGTTCAGCCTGTGTTATAGTGGCTATTGCTAGGCGTGCCGGTAATGTTATTGATTTCTCCGACACATTAACTAATTGGCATACCGTCAGGCGAGAATTTGGTTCCACAAAAGCCTTGGCAACCATCAGTGTTGGCGGTTGATTAGTAGTCAGAGGTTCAATAATACTCGGACCCAAATTAAAGTTGTGAGCTATATGGACAGGTAGCCGTACTTCATGCAAAGGTTCGATTGTAACACAATTGACAGTAGGAAGTATATTAGTCGAGGAGAAGCGTTGTATGAGGGGAACACTAACAAGGTTATTGGCAATAGACAGTGTAGAGTTATAGACGTCAGTCACTGCATTCATATCGGTTAATGTATCAATACCAAGTATTACATTGTGGTACAGACCATCTACAACAACAAAATCAACTTCTCGCTCATACCCTGCAATTGAGACACGAGTAGTTGCGGACCCAATAACTGGCATTGTGTTGCCGTTAGCGTTTGTTAATTTTGGTAAGGCACCTAACTTTTCTGTGGATATTGGTATGTGTGTACGTTTAGCAAATTCCGCATTAAGACAGCTGTAATGAGCTCCTGTGTCTACCAACGCACGGGTAGATTTATGGCCAATACGAATTTGAACAAAATTACGGGTAGGTGTAGTCATAGCTGTGAGGGATGGGTGCTTAGTGTACCGGTATGATCGTTGCTATTCTCGGGGCCGAGAACGGCAACACACTGCAAAATGGTTAGAGGTGCACCGGATCTGGATCCGGTGCATCCCTAAAAATGGTTCATCTTTCCGCAACTACGACAGATTTTACCCCTGGCCACACATTGGCCGGGCATATGATAGCGTGCACAATTGGTACAACCTGGCTGTGAAGTGAAGTCTCCAGCAGGTGGACCTTGCAACTGTTGTGCAGCTGGTGGACGTCGTGCTTGGCCCCATGGTGGTCTTGGTTGACCCCATGGTGGTCTTGGACCTGGTGACGTAGCACGTGGCGGTGGTGCAGTTTGTGGTCCACGGTCGTATTGACATCGGTAGGTGTCACGGCGGACGTTGGGAGGTGTGGTGAATTGGACCCGACGCCCATCTGTCACCGAATTGGTAATGCGCTTTTCCAGACGACATAGCTTCGAGTATTTCAGTGTTCGCCGTCATCGTGCTGTCAGCCACGGTCGACTCCGCTACTTTTGCAGCGTCTAATAGCTCAGCTGCGGATGACGGATTCTGCTGCATAACGTAGGTGCGCAGCTGTGGTCGTAGACCTCTCATTATGGCGTATCGCGTCATTTCGTCGGCTGCATTGACCTCCTTGGCTCTCCTCATCATGTCCGAGTAGAACTCTTCGACCGTTTCGGTGGGACGTTGGTCGCGAGAGAAGAGTTCTGAGGCTCGGCGCCATAGAGTGACGGGCGCTGGCGCGTATTTGGCTTCAAAGTGTTCTATGACGGTTTCGATGTCCTTACGATCGTCCTCGGGCAAGTTAGCGTACCAGGTGTTAGCAGTGCCACGCATGAGCAGGCCGAATAAGGCTAGGATTGATCGTTCGTTCAATAGTTTGAAAGTGGCATAGCGTTTGAAGTAACTGAGCCAGTCTTGAGCGTTCTCCTTGTCAGTCCCGTGAAAGGGGCATGATGTTAGACTCGAGTCGTTCAATTGAATGCTGTGAGGTGCGGTGGGGTACATATAGTTAGACAACTTGGCAGACGAAGACGATTTGTCAGACGTACCCGAGGACGGCTCTTTACTCGATTCTTTGCCCGATGTAGTCATGGCTGGCCTGTTACCAGTGCAGGTATCATCAGATGATGTAGAACCCTGCCGGCACTGGCTACGAGTGAAGTATGCCGGAAATGGCGTCGGTGTCGCGACGTGCATGACGTGTGCAGCTGGGCACTATGAAGTCCGCCGTGGAGATCAGTGTATTCTCCACCATATCGTCGGACCCCTGGGGAATTACGTCTTGAAGGGTCGACATAGGAAGAAAGTAAACAGTTTCCTTATCTTGTAATATTTCTTATCCAGCTCGGTTATCGTATACATCGTTGTTCATACACGTCGACATGCATATCTCTATAAGCATACTTGCTATCTCTAACATTGTTATATAAGCAGAGTATATCCATTGCTGCTATTGGCTACATCCAACGACCAATAATTGTCACTGTAGGCAGTGTTCAGCAGATACTATGTTAACCCTATAACTGTAGATAGTAACTAAGTAATCATGTTAACCCTATACATCACAGTCCCGAGATGACCCCTGACAAAAGTTTCTGATATGTGGGCATGGTCAGGGTCACGTGACCCAGTAAATTTTTGGGTATTAAATGCTAATAGCTCCAAAACGGCTAAAGCTACGAACTTCAAATTTGGCAGGCTTGTTTCCAGGTATAGTCCCGACATGACCCTCACAAATGTTTCCGAAAAGTGGGCGTGGTTATGGTCACGTGACCCCGTAAATTTTTGGGCGTTAAATGCTAATATCTCCAAAACGGCTAAAGATACGAA
>Ga0056123_1000317_pt1 | contig 10079 bp, 8 predicted proteins | sample WorMetHEROISLAND_3_FD_71122 | JGI IMG/M metagenome (GOLD analysis project Ga0056123, IMG submission 71122) | Marine gutless worms symbiont microbial communities from Max Planck institute for Marine Microbiology, Germany - Olavius sp. 3 HERON ISLAND ...
ACAGGTATATTCGTCTTCTCGAGATCGCCATTTCCGTCTATGTGCTCGTGGCCATTATCAAGAAGCGGCTGAAAATCGATTCCGTTTCCACACAATTCTACAGATTCTGAGCCGCATCATATTCGAACAAATTCAATGAAATCAAACGATTAACGATTCAGCATACAATCCCGACGAGCGCGAACACGATAACCAAATAAATTTATTCAATTAAACGTTGGGACACTAGTGATTTGCAGCTGAATTTTTTCCCCGCAGCGCTTACTCGATATTTTCCGGCGGGCACAGTCCAGCCTAGGCAATCCCCGCCGATGCGGTTAACCGGCCTCGACTCTCGGATTTTCAACGCCCGGTGTCGTTTCAAAAGAGCCGCACCCAATTCTAAAGAGCTGTTCAAGTAGCTCGACTTCGCGATGGCGCCGATGAAACCTGGGTTTGGGCAGCGCCTCTAATCGGACATAATCGCTGATTACTGGCCGGATCTCGGGGTCTTCGAGCTCACTCAACATACGAAGGGCACTGTCTCCCTCACCTTGGGCGGCGGCAATCCTAGACATTGGTGTCGATATAAGCGCAGCGCCTAGGCATTATCCGGTTCACCCTGGTTATGGCGTATTTCACCGAGGATTTCCCCCTGGGTGAGGAGCTTGCCTCCACCCAGGATATAGGCCCTCCGCAACTCGATGCGTTTGCGCCCCAATTCGGTGCGGAGCCGATAGTTATCCACCAAGAGATCGTTCACTGGTGAGGGCGGACTGCCAGTAGTAATTTCAAACGAGGCATTGCCTGGGCGATAATGCACTACGTCCGGTACCGTCAGGGCTCGGGGGAGACGCGCCGGGGCCTTCGGCAAGGGCGGACTCAGTAAGACCGCTAGGCACTCTATTCGCAGCTGCAATGGATACCCGTCGACATCATGGGTGCCCACTTTCAGCTCCAGCTGCAAGGATACAATGGAGGGCGAAGGCTCCAGGGTAAGCAGGTCGATATAATGCAAAGAATGCCGCCGCGGCGCCGGTATCAGACCGCTCTGCTCCAGCGTATCGATCAATGAGTTGACTCGAAGCTTGAATGCAACCCAACCGACATAGGGCTTTCGGCAGTTGAGCGTGACTACTCGGTCGCCGACGTGTACAGAAAAGACGTGTCGGATGCCTCGATCCGATATTTCGCCGCATAACGCAGATTGGCATCACGCTGCGCAACCTAAGGAGGGGAATCTCCGCCGCAGGAAGGCGCTCGAGCTGCCACTTCCGCAGCTGATCACGTAATGCCGCAAACAGTATCCTAGGCAGGATATCCCCGATAGGCTGCTTCTCCGCCGGCTCGAACTGAACCTGCCAAATTGCCTCGATGAGCGGTTCCTGGCGCAGACGTTCGGGTATTCGCTTTGTCATCCGTTCTCTTGCTCCCTCATACCTTGCATATACCCGTTGCACGTGAATGTATCGGCACCTCTTGATCGGACACGAATTTGCAAATCAGGCAACCTCCTGTAAACAGGCCATCTGGCGGGGCTTCCAGGAGAGCGAAAAAGCCCGGCTTCTCGAGACGCCGGTGGGTATTGTAGCGCCCGACGAATGTATCGACGGCTTCAGGCACGTCGCTCAGGTTCCGGAAACTCCGGCCAGAAATGGTCTGTTCCTTCGAGGTACGGTTGAAGCGCTCGGTCACACCGTCGATAGGAGGGGACTGTCTCGTCGATGCGGCCTATTGCTCAAGCTCCGTGATTAGGACCTCGAGCTCGGCCTCGTCGAAGAGATCGAGTCGATCGGCGGGAATGCGATCGGCACTGGGGCCAAAACGCTTGCGTTCGAGAGGCGTGATGTCATCGAACCATGGCGCGATGCGTTGCTCATGTCCTTCTCGCGGGCACTCCGTTTCGGCCAGACGATCCTGCGGCCACAACACCTTGGCGTGCCGATCGAGAAAGTCTTGCGGAAGCTGGACAGCAGCGATTTGCATGGCAGCCATTTTACCCGAATCCCTGCGTTACAACCTGCTCTGGCGTCGGATTCATTCTTTCTATTTTCCGTAGGAGCGAGCTTGCTCACGAACCGTGCTTGGCTTCGATAGCAACAAGTTCGCGAGCAACTTGCTCTTGCAGCTCCCCGTATATTTTCCATTCGGTCTCTAGCACAATAATTTCGATTGATATTGCTGGATTCTACCCAGGAGCGTGAAGGTTAGAAGAAGCCATAAATTCGCAATATCAATCGATATTATATGCTAATCCAGGGGAGCTGCCGAATCGATCGGAACAACCCTTTATCCCCACAATCCCGAAGGCTTCAGGAAGAAAACTGCTTCGCCCCGACTCCATCACCAACGCAAGATCAGGTCGGTACCGACGACGAGACCACAGCTCGGTATCAGGGCCAGCAATCCGCAGACCAGGATGAGGCGCAGGGCCTGCTCGAGGTGGTGTCCCTCGAGGTCGGTCGGCCAGGTCTCCTCGCCGATGAAGGCGTGGCTGGAAACTCGGCCCTGGTAGCTAATGGGGCCGGCGAGGCGCACCTGCAGGGCACCGGCACAGGCGGCCTCGCTCCATCCCGAATTGGGACTCGCCAGGGCACCGTGCCAATGGCGGGCGGTAACTAGCACCGACCGCGGGTGCTGGCGTAACAGTGCCGCGGCCAGTGCGATCAAGGGTACCGACAAGCGTGCTGGCAACCAATGGATGCCATCGTCGGTAAGGGCAGCGGCCCAACCGAAGCGGCGATAGTGTGCGTTCTTGTAGCCGACCAGAGAGTCGAGGCTGGAGACCGCCTTGACCAGGATCAGTCCCGGCAGGCCGAACAGACAGAGTGCCCACAGCGGGGTCAGCACCCCATCGGTGAGGTTCTCCGCCAGGCTTTCGATGGTGGCCCGGACCAGGCCACCGCGCCCAAGCCGTTCGGTATCGCGCCTCACGAGTCCAGCGACGCACCGCCGTGCCCTGGGCAAGTCGTCCAGGACGGCCAGGACCCGTTGCCCGTGGACCAACAGGTCCCGTAGACACAGCAGGCTATAGGCGAGAAAGGCGTCCCACAACCAGACCACGCCCGGATGCAGGAATGTGAGCAGGTAGTGACCACCCCCCCAGGCCAGTAGTGCCGGGCCGACGACCAAACACCAATGGAGTAGGCCGCCGAGCCGGCCATCGAGGCCACGGGCGAAGAGTCTGTCTTCCCACCACAGGCTCCAGGCCCCGAGTAGCCGAATCGGGTGCAGCGGGTAGACGGGATCGCCGAACAGACCATCGGCCAGGCAGGCGGTCAGGACGAGGACGAGGTGGGGGATCGACTCCATGCTGTGTGGGGCCCGGTGGACATGGCCCAGCCTTGTGGAGACTTTGGAACAGTCCGGGGACGGATTTTTTCAAGGTCCCCTCATAATCTATGTTTGAGCTCATCCCACAGAGCCTGATAAGCCCTGGCGGCGGCACTGGCCGGTGCATAGGCGGGCAGGGGCTGGCGGTGGATGCCCATGCGTTCCACGTCCGCGGCATAGGGAATCAGGGTCTCGAATTGTCCCACTGGATGTGCCGATAGGTGATCGATCAGCTCCTGATGTAGGCGTTTGCGACGATCCACCATAGTGAGCAAGGGCATCACGCGCAGGTCCCTGGCCCCAGGGGGGCGCATAGGAATTCTAACAGCCGGTCCAGGGTCCGCATTGAGAGGGTGGTGGGGATTACGAGCACCAGGAGGACATCGACGGCCCTGAAGATGTTCTCCGCGACCAGCGAGATACTGGGGGACAGTCCAGAAAGACGTAATCATATTCCGCGGCCAGGGGATCGAGCAACCGGGATAGCCGCCGGGTTGGCTGCTTGGCGTCTTCCAACGCCAGGTCGCAGGTTGCGAAAGGAGAAGTCCGCGGGCAACAGGTCCAGGTTCTCGAAATCGGTCCCTTTCACGGCGGCGTCGAGCCCCCGCTTGCCCCGCACCAGGGCCTTGCTGTCCCCCTTAACTTTGGGTTTTATCCGAAAGTAGTAGGTGGCGGCGGCCTGGGGATCCAGGTCCCACACCAGGGTGCGCTTGTCTTCCGCTGCGGCTAGGTAGGCGAGATTGACAGCGGTGGCGGTCTTTCTTACTCCGCCTTTGATGTTATGGATGTCGACGACTTTCAAGGGGGTCGGCCTCACTCGTATGCGGGGGCGAACAGGGTGCGGAACAGCGCCCGCTGCTCCTGGGCATCGAAGGCGGCGAAGATGCGCGAGAACTCGCTCCGGGCCTGCTGCTGCCGGTTGTGGAGGTCGCCGATCAGGCCGCCCACGGCCAGCAGGGTGTCGGTGGCTACCCGGTGCTGGGTGTGCAGCTGCCAGGCCGTCTCTTGCAGGTAGTCGATCTGTACCGATAGGTCTTGGAATCGGCCCAGGTTATCGAGCAATTTCTTGAGGGTCTTGATCAAGACGCCGATCTGCGGCTGCGGATAATAGAGACTGCTGAAGAACTCCAGCAGGTAGCGCAGCTTCTTGCAATGTTTGCGGAGCTCGTGCAGCTTGGGGGCGGGGGTATCGGCGGCGATCACCCGCCCGGCCTTACGCACCCGTCGATATAGGCTCCGGATGCGTGCGTCCGCCACTGCTTTGGTTGGACGCATGGCGTTACGGACGGCAGAACGCTCGGGTACCGGCTGATCGAGGAAGGCCCGCCAGGATGTCAACAGGGTCGTGAATTCGGTCGCTTCGAGCTCATCGACCAGCGCCTGATGGGCCTTGTCATACTGGCCGGCCAGGAATTCCCGCAAGGGCTCGAGAGCAGGCTGTAAAAAGGCAGGCAAGTGTGCCCGGTAGGTGTCGAAATCCAGCAGATAGACATCTAGGTCCCGCATCGGCCCCGTGTTTTTCTGGACCTGGGCGAAACGTGCCTTGTAGTCCGCGACCAGGTCCGGCGCGAATACGTCCTTGATCTGGGTGAGCGCCGAGCGGGTGCGCCGGGTGGCTACCCGCAGGTCGTGCAGAAACTCCGGGTCCAGGTTGGCCTTGGTCCCCTCGACATTGGCTTCCAGGGTCGCCAGTAGCCCGCGCAAGATCTCCTTGGCGGTGATGTCCGCCCGCTGTGCACCATCCAGGCGGTAGTCGAGCTTCGAGGAGTAATCCCCTGGCCGGCGGCCCACGGCAGCCAGGGCCTCCGCGAATACCCCGGAGGATGCCGGCTCCAGGTCCAGGTCCCGGCTCAGCATCCGAACCGCTCGCCGGAGGTCGGCCGGATAGCCCCGAACCGGCACCAGGCTCAGGCGCGCCGCCAGCGGTCCTTCACGGTCGCGGGCCGGATCCCGGAAGCGGTTGTCTTCCAGTACCAGACGGACGACGGTCTTGTCATCCTTGTCGAGCAGGCGCAGGGGCTGCACTCGACTGTGCACCTCCGATAGGGGCAATAGACGTCGGATTCCCAACACCGGCTCCAGCCGGCTCCGTACCGAACCTTCGGGCAGATCCCAGGCAAAACCAGGCTCCTCGTCGCTGGGCTGCACCCGGGGAGGGTCGTCGGTGCCCGGCTCCCGCCACAGCAGGCACCGCCGACCGACCTCCAACCGCTCTTCCAGTGTGACGTGAGCAAGATGAAGGCGCCAGTCGAAGCTGTCCAAAAACCGCCTGGTTATCTCATAGGCCGGGTCCTCGACGCATCGCATCCGGTCGCGGAGCCGATCCTTGATCGATCCCGTATCCATCCCCTCCGGGATCAGGTATTCACATATGCCTTGTGCCATGGCTTCAATGGAACCTCCTCTCGGAGCATGCAGACCTGATATGACAGTTTTGTTACAAAGATTAGGATACTACTACATACCATCACTCTTTCAAGGGAATATTCAGGAAATCTTTCCAGTCGCCTGTTGCCGCGTCCTCGCGGGTCGACCATCCCAGGTATCGGTAGATTTCCCTGTGCGCCGGCCCGGCACGAGCTGTTACCCTGTCGCGATGAAGCACCGCCCGCGCAAGCGTTTCGGCCAACACTTTCTCCACGACCCGCACACTATCCGACGCATCCTCGCGGTGGTGGGTCCCAGACCGGGCGACCGCCTAGTGGAGATCGGTCCCGGCCAGGGTGCCATCACCACCGGCTTGCTGCGGGCCGCGGGCAATCTGGATGTGGTGGAGCTGGACCGCGACCTGATCGAGCCCCTGGCCCACCGGTGCGCGGGGCTCGGCGAGCTGACCCTGCACCGGGCCGATGCCCTGGACTTCGATCTCCGTAGCCTCTACCCGGACCAGCGTCTACGCCTGATCGGCAATCTGCCCTATAACATCTCAACCCCCTTGCTGTTTCGCTTTCTCGACCAGGCGGACTGCATCGATGACATGCATTTCATGCTTCAGAAGGAAGTGGTGGCACGCATCACCGCTACGCTGGGCACCAAGACCTATGGCCGACTTTCGGTCATGATCCGGACTTACTGTCGCGCCGAGCCCCTATTTTACATCGGCTCCGGTGCCTTCACCCCGGCCCCCAAGGTGGACTCCGGTTTTCTGCGCCTGATCCCCCACCGCCCACTGCCCTACCCAGTGCAAGACCCCGCCTTCCTGGCGCACCTAGTTACCCGGGCCTTCGCCCAGCGGCGCAAGACCTTACGTAACAGTCTGCAAGGGCTGGTCGATACCCGGCTGCTCCGGGCACAGGGCCTGGATCCCGGACAACGGGCCGAGGAGCTGAGCGTGGCGGCCTTTGTGGGACTAGCCAATGCCGCTTGTAAAACCCCGCTCTCGCCCTGAGTTAGTCCACCGGAATCGAGATATATCGAGGACAAATCGGAGAATTCTAGGGACAGAATTTTTCCAGGTCCCCGCGCTTTTCAAGGTCCCCATCGAATTTCGAGCAAGGCACCACGACCGATGAGCAACCAAGCCCCCGAGCCGACCGAGCAGACGGATAAGAGCGATCTGGCCCGCGCCAACGAGCTCTTACCCAGACTGATCCATTTGTTACCGGTAGCCGCGCGCCCGTTCTTTCCGGGCCAGGCGGTTCCCCTGCTCATGGATGCCCAGCACTGGGCCGCGACCATGAAGGTGGTCGGCAAGACCGAACACAAGATCCTGGGTGTGATCCTGGTGCACAGCGAAACCGCCGAAGAGGCAGCCGCCGGAGACTTTCACCCGGTGGGCACCGCCTGCCGCGTCCACCGGGTGAACGAGCAAGACGGCATGCTCCAAGTGCTGGTGGAATGCCTGCAGCGCTTTCACCTCGAGCACCTGGTCAGCCCGAAGACGCCCTTCTCGGCCCAGGTGGACTACCTGACCGAGCCCGCCGAGTCGTCGGATGACCAGATCAAGGCCTACGCCATGGCCGCGATCAACACCATCAAGGAGCTACTGCCTCTCAACCCCCTCTACGTTGAAGAGCTGCGCATGTTCTTGGACCGCTTCGGTCCGGAAGACCCCTCCCACTTGGCGGACTTTGCGGCCAGCCTTACCACCTCCACCAAAGCGCAGCTCCAAGAGGTCCTGGAGACGGTCGAGCTGCTACCGCGTATGGAGAAAGTACTGGTCCTGCTCAACAACGAGCTGGAGCTCGCCCGCGCCCAACAGAAGATCCGCCACTCGGTCGAGGAGCGCATGCAGACCCAGCAACGCGAGTTCTTCCTGCGTGAGCAGCTCAAGGCAATCCAAAAAGAGCTGGGGATCGCCAAGGACGACCGTACCGCCGAGCGCGACAAATTCAACGAGCGCCTCGCGAAGCTCACCCTCACCGATGAGGCTCAAAAACGGGTGGACGAGGAGATGGATAAGCTGGCCATGCTCGAGACCGGCTCCCCCGAGTACGCCGTTACCCGCAACTACCTGGACTGGATCACCCTGTTACCCTGGGGCAAACACTCCAAGGACAAGCTCAATCTCAAGCGCGCCCAGCGGATATTGGACAAGGACCACTACGGACTCCAGGACGTCAAGGAACGCATCTTGGAATTCCTGGCCGTAGGCATCATGAAGGGCGAGATCGCCGGCTCCATCATTCTGCTGGCGGGACCACCCGGGGTTGGCAAGACCTCCATCGGCCGCTCCATCGCCAACGCCTTGGGCCGCCGGTTCTACCGCTTCTCGGTGGGCGGCATCCGCGACGAGGCCGAGATCAAAGGCCACCGGCGCACCTATATCGGGGCCATGCCTGGCAAATTCCTCCAGGCCATGAAAGACGCGGGCACTACCAACCCGGTCATCATGCTCGACGAGATCGACAAGATTGGCGCCTCTTTCCACGGTGACCCGGCCTTGGCCCTGCTCGAGGTGCTGGACCCGGAGCAGAACAGCGACTTTCTCGACCACTACCTGGACCTGCGCTTCGACCTCTCCAAGGCCCTGTTCGTATGCACCGCCAACCAGACCGACAGCATCCCAGGTCCCCTGCTCGACCGCATGGAAGTGATCCAACTCCCTAGCTACATCGCCGCGGAAAAGCTACAGATCGCCAGAAAATACTTGCTGCCGCGACAAATCGAGCGGGCGGGTCTGACCAAGGGCACGATCAAGCTCGACACCCGCGCCCTGCGCGTCCTCATCGAAGGCTACGCCCGGGACGCGGGCGTGCGGCATTTGGAGAAACAGCTCGGCAAGATCGTGCGCAAGGGCACCGTGAAGCTGATCGAGGGCCTGGAGCCACCCATCACGGTGACCGGCAAGGACCTCAAGGGCTACCTGGGTAGCCCCGCATTCCGAGACGATCGGCGGCTGACCGGGCCGGGCTTGGTCACCGGACTAGCTTGGACCGCCCTGGGAGGCGCCACCCTCAACATCGAAGCCGTACGCACCCACAGCTTCACCCGCGGCTTTAAGCTCACCGGCCAGCTCGGTGACGTAATGAAGGAATCGGCGGAAATCGCCTACGGCTACCTAGTCAGTCGGGCCGCGGAATTCGGCGCCGACCCCGCCTTCTTCGAGAAGGCCTTCATCCACCTCCATGTGCCTGCCGGGGCCACCCCCAAGGACGGCCCCTCGGCCGGCATCACCATCGCCTCCGCCCTCCTCTCACTGGCCCGCAACCGACCGGCACGACATATCGCCATGACCGGAGAAATCACCCTCACCGGCGAGGTCTTCCCCGTCGGCGGTGTGCGCGAAAAACTCATCGCCGCCCGCCGCGCCGGTATCAAGGAAATCATCCTGCCGGAAGACAACCGGGGCGACTTCGAGGAAGTACCCGAACATATCCGCAAGGGATTGCGGATATACTTCGCCTCCCACTTCGGGGATGTGGTGCCGTTGCTCTTTCGTGAGTCGAGACAGGAGCAAACGAAGACAAGTGGGGAATAACTCAGGAAGGGTGGTCCCGACTAGTAGTATGCACTAGGTCAACAAGTAACGATTGCAGCACGTCCCCCATTTGGGCGAAACTGCCGATCATGGCTTATGGACTGTTAACGCAGTAACGGACTAATAAAGTGAATCCATAAAGAACCAATATTTATCACTATAAGGTCACCTTGAGATTATTTTCCAACCATTTGAGAGAGAATGGATGGGTAAACCGGCTGCACGAATTGGAGATATGCACACCTGTCCGACAGTGATCCTGGGCCCAAGCCCCACGTAGGAGGTCCTATACTGCCACCGGGCTGTTCTACCGTCATTATCTGTGGGATACCAGCGGCGCGGGTCGACGACACTGCGACTTGCATCGGTCCACCGGATTCGATCATCCAAGACTCCAGCAGCGCCATCATCGGCGGCCGGGCGGCTGCACGCATGGGGGACGGCACGGTACCGTCCCGCAATTTCTTTCGTAACTTGCCATGCGGCGAAGTCATCCAACTGAGGGGACAACGGGTTGTTTGGGGCCAGAAGCTCTCGGTCACGGGAACACGCTTGATGAGTGGCGAATACCTCATCATTCGCAGTCCGGATGCCTCTCGGGTCACCGCCATCTTGGGCGACTATAAACGGCGTTGGGAAATCGAAACCTTATTCACGGCCTTGAAGAGCCAAGGATTCGATTTTGCAACAACCCATCTGACCGAGTTGGATCGTATTGAGAAGCTTTTGGCCTTGTTAGCGATCGCCTTCTGCTGGACGCATCTCCTCGGGGAATGGTTACACGAGCAAAAACCGATCCCAATCAAGAGGCATCACCGTCCGGCCATCAGTATTTTCAGGTATGGTT
>Ga0056123_1000318_pt1 | contig 10056 bp, 8 predicted proteins | sample WorMetHEROISLAND_3_FD_71122 | JGI IMG/M metagenome (GOLD analysis project Ga0056123, IMG submission 71122) | Marine gutless worms symbiont microbial communities from Max Planck institute for Marine Microbiology, Germany - Olavius sp. 3 HERON ISLAND ...
ATATATATTTTTTTCATTTTTGTCTGTTGGCTTCTGTCCGAAAAATTTAGCTTTTGCCAGAAAAATGATGGCATTGCACGAGTCAGGGGGGCTGCAGCCTGCAGCCCCCTGGCTCGTACGCTTATGATTCTACATATGTGAAAGATGCAGCAAACTATAGATATTGCACCCCAGTCCAAGTCCGTAATATATCTGTTTCTTTAGAGTGTCATATCATGCACATACCACACCAGACGAGATAAATCTGGAAAACAGCAATTAAAGCAAAGGCAAATTATAAAACAATGTTGTAGTCCACGTCCCTGATGATTAGATTCACAGCTCTGCAGTATAATGTAAAGTAATGTAAGACTGTGGAGGTGCAGCACTATCATCGGAATTTCGCCTTCAGTTTCCACCAGTCGTGCTTTGACCAGCACTCGTTTTGTCTCGTGCACAAGTTGTCAAACCAATGATCTCGTCAATAAAGTTATCGGCGTCAATCGTTTCTGGCAGGTTCCTCTCAAGCAGGTTACTGCCTTCATCTTCCTGTGCCGGATGGATTGTGTCTGTACTGTCGATCTCCAGGTCGTCGGGAAGCAACGTCAGCAGGTGGTCTGCCAACTCGTCTTCCGTCATCTTCTCGCCTGCAACACAACAACAACCTGCATATAAATTATACCAACAACATCAACATACAGTACTTACTACAAGCACCACGTCTACAATCTTCAATTTTTGTTTAACTGGTCTATATTTCAGCATTTAGGCTGCATTCGCACTGTCATGAGTATGAGTCCGGCTGCCCGTGTGCAGGTTATAGTAAATACGAGCAGCCTGAGCAGTAGTAGCAGGGGCATAACTTTGCCACAGAAAGTGGTGAGTGACATTCGATGAGCCGACAAGCCAAAGGCTAGGTAAATGAAAAAGTCTAGGAAGACAAAAACGACGCAACTTTATTTTTATTATTACCTATAACAGTCGAAAACTAAAATAGGGTTTTCTCGTTGTGATGTGAAGGTTCTGCACGATTTTTATGAAAAACTCTGGGGAAAAATCAACTTTGCCCAGGGGCCAGGGCACAGGATATAGCCGACAAATTCCTGTCCAGTGTCCCGGCATATCCGGGGCGGTTGGCAACCCTAGACAATATACCGATGTGACTAGCAGACAGGACAGACCTCGGGTCTGCAACAGGTGAAGCAACTCTCCACGGTCGATAGAACCACCAAGAACATCAAATGCCCATCGAATAAGTGCTGGCTGCAGGCCGAACGCTGGCTTGTGATTTACAAACACTACAGCACCAAATAACAGATCACCATTTAACAACAAATATATGCTGATATGCACTAGCAATACAGTGTATCACAACTACATCACTGACCCTAGCAGCTAACATTCATTAATAGACCATTCAATGACGTTTCCATTCTTTTTAAGATGATTTCCAGCAAATTCGTCTAATTCACTTTAAATACGACAGTACACGGACACAATCTGTTGTGTTGTGTGTCATTTCATGCTGACATTTGAGTCATGGAATCTATGTATAATGTACTTAATTTACATAACAAAATATTGAAATCAAACTGCTATTACAAGCAACTGTACAAGCAACTGTCACTTTTAATCATCATTTTATTACAGCCAATATTCCTGGCAGTCACTCGTAGTATAATAACAACATCTGCTACTTACTGTTTTTGTTTCACCAGACCACTGTCTTAAGACCGTGAAATATGGTCTTGGTCTCAGTCTCAAAGTCTGTGGTCTTCATGTCTTGGTCTTGGTCTGTAGTCTTGTTCGTGGTTTTCACTCTTGGTATCGTAAATTTGAAGCTTATAGGATAAGGGCTGTGACTATGAGCATTCACTTACTTTTTATACATTTACAATTATTATTCTGTAGTTATTTTTTGCTACTAATGGTTGGCATCTTCAGTCTTGGTCTCAGACAGCTTGATCTTGGTCTTGGTTTCACGCAGCCTGGTCTTGGTCTTGAGATTTTGATCATGCTTCAAGTTCATGGCGGGAAGGGAAATGGAGAACCTAAGGAATTTCTGTGGCGGGTTTTATACACGCAGAATAACAATATCATCATCAGCGTCACAGATTCACAGATTCACAGTCAGTGTAAAAGAGACTGTCAGACGAGTGCTGTGTAGTAGACATGGGTCAATTCAATACAATTACAATTACGCATCGCCTTGGCTCTCAGGCTGACATGCTAAACCAGACAAATCACAAATCATCTATTGTATTACTGTGTTACTGCAAAGTTGACAAACCTAATAGAGTGTTAGGACTCCAACAAGAATGCTGGAGAACCACCTTAAGAGAATAAGTATGCAAATAATATCCAGCATACTTTGGTACTTGGTAGCCTCAATGGCAACTAATTGAGTAATGGCATGCTCATTGCATAAATTACAATTACATGTACAATTACAATTACTGACATTTTATTACAAATTCAATTACTTGTAATTTCATCATTTCTTTTTTAATTACAAGTACAACTACACAACTAATGTGTAATAAATTACAACTGAATTACAATTACCGTTGTAACTTGTAATTGACCCATGTCTGCTGTGTAGTATGTTGAGGTTAGATACAATAGTTAACTGACAGTAAGCTTTGTGCCTTAGTACTGTGGGAGGTTTGCTGCTGATTGGCCAGACTATATTCATATAGCATAGCTAGAATGCAGTTAGTAGGAAGTCGCAAAGTCACAGAGTCACGGAGTTGAAGTGTGTCAGTTATAGCAATTGGTCGTGTGTAGCGCTTCGTACTTGCAGTGTATTCACGCTCAATACATGTACAAAAGGTAACAACTAAACCCGTGTGTTGTGTGCTTGCTTATGTCAGATAATGCAGTATCTAGCTACAGAACGTTACACAAAAATCCAGAGAAGAGACTTGTTACATCGGATAAAGTCAGGCAGGTCGATGTCTGTCTTGCATTCACCAGTCTCAACGTACTGACTGAACTTCACCTCGTTCAGTATCTCCTCTACCTGCGTCAAGTCATCATAACAGTTCACCTCAGTAAGTAACAACAGAGTACAGACAGCATACAATCTGTTTTCAATGACTACATTCGAAAGTTACTTGTTATGTGATGCAACAATAAACCAGATCAAGTTGTCAGTCACCAACTTATCTCTCTGACCTGGTTGAATACTAAAACCCGTTGTAAACTCTTTGATCCACCAACCAAAGTCTGTTATCACTACAACCATCATGTACTGTAATAGGTGCTCATCATTTCTCATCATGTGTTTCAAAAGTCTGCAACTCTCTGTCTAACAACGTACGATCAGCTTCACCTCTCAACTGCAGGTTCAAAACTGAACTAAAGAGTAAAGACGTATCAGTTCAACTGCTTTCCATTGATCAGACATCAACAACTCTAATAACTTTCAGAATTTTAGTGCTATAAAAAATGACTGATTGATTGGTTGATATTATATTACATATACTATAATTCCAAACTAGGAGAGTTAATTAACTTTGTACGTACTACTGTAAGCTTATACTTAGCTCGGGTGGCGGCGTGGTGTAGTTGTCAATGCGTTAATTTTGATCAACGAAGTTGCTCTACACTGGGCCCGGTTACTACTTGGATGGGTGATTGTTGATAGCATCTCAGTATGTGCCTAGCCGACTAAGTCAACTACATATTTCTTCAAATGTCCAAAGAGAATATTTTATCTTTGCAAAAGCACACATTACTGATGTTGATTGACATTACCACAATTGGAACTCAGTTTCTTGCAGTTTCCTCACCTCTTGTTCAGTTGGATAATAGCCCAGAGCGCGCATCATGAATGGAACCTCTGACAGGGGAATTTTCTCGGAAACATCTCGTATCTGCATCACTTGCATTCCCTGACTACATGCATACCAGACGAGTGTCACGATTGCCTTTCATATTTGCACAGTATGCACACTTCCACAGAAAAAAGTTACCCACAGGTGAAAAATAAAAAAAAACGTAATTACTAAGAGAAACAGTATTACAAAATATTGGGCATATGTCAGCATGATTTCAATTCATCCCACAGCTGCACACGACACGGCAGCAATGTTTTGTTGTGAGATGAGTGATTAAAGCCGCTGCTACATCTGCTGATAGCTGCAGAAATACCAGAAATGAAGCTAATGCATCAGTTTTGCAGAAATAGAGAACATTATTTCACCTGGCCTAAAGGTTAAAGGTCCGGACATTTATATACAGGAAAACTAGAACAGCAGCAGTTTACAATTCGAAGTGGTTTACTGCCTAGCATAAGCAGTAGGTAGCGCAGCGCAATTAGAGGCCGCCCATTGCCCGGACTTCGGAAGGTCAACTGTGATGAAGTTTACTAAAGTGTTGCCTTCTTTTGGATATTTACACTGGACAGACAAACAGACCGCGGCCGACAGAATTACCATAGCAAACGAGTGACTAATGCTTCAGCATTCATGTCATCAATAAATCAATTACATATGTAAAAGTAAACAAAGTTTTGTTGCTCAGAATGTCTCACAATGAAGTACTACGCCGTCACTCATAGTGCATATCGGCGTTAAACTGTTCACCTTCAACTGACTCTATTCTGTTGACATCAAAGTTGACTGCATTAAGTCCATAAGAGTTTTCATATTTAAATTTATAATTTATAAAAATTTCCAGAAATTTCTGAAAAGATTACAATAAATTTCCATAAATTTCCAAAGTGTCCTTCTGTTCCATCTCTTCATGCGAGCTGCATCCCATCAAAACATCCAGCATCGTTTTCCAATTCTAACTGATCCCTTACAAATACCACACTTGCACAGAATCTGCCACAGGATAACTAACAGAATACAGGCCACAACATAAAGCCTGTGAAAGAAAAGAAGGTAATTGATAGCATACCTTCTGATTTGTGCATAGTAGAAATAGTCTTCCATCTCTCGAAAGAATTCACCATCACGTCCACCAGTCATCAAGTCAAAGAATGGATCGAGATCCTCACCACCAAGTTTCTCTTGTGCATCAAGCACTCTGTCCCACAGCCATTCACATGGTACTCATATACAATGCACAATGTACAATGTAAGTAAAGTCATCCATGGCCATGGGTAGTATCTGTTGTTCCGGCACTGAACTCTGATTCACTGCCCTCAGCCAGACACCAACCGAAGCCTGAAGACCACGGCCAGTGTGTCGCATATTGTGTCTCTACCTCTCAGTTTTTGCCGGTACAGGGTACCATTTTATACTGCTCAGTGACAGAGGCACATGGGTGTGAACAAATTGCCTAGAGTCGTTACCTGATAGCAACCTGGCCGAGAATTGAACCCTCGACCATTTGGAGACAGATGCCCTACACCACCAAGCCTCCAGTGTACAATCTACTAACATATAAAGCACACATTTTGTGAAATTCTTTGACTTTTACAATAAAGCAATAATATAAGATAATAATAAGAGCTGAGCACATCACAACTCAAATGCTTTACTGCACTACCTTATTAAATAAAATTTAATGCAAGATTTTGAAATTATTTCACAAGGTGCAGTGGGATCTTTAATGATCAGTTAATTGTGTGCCAGTGAAAGAATTTTGAAAGTTGTCAGATTACATATTGGACCATCCATTGTTGGCTTCATTTCACTAATATAGATCCTGCCATAACAGGACACACTGCAGCACCAGTGACTTATTCACTAAGGCCTATTTAAAGGCGTGTCACGGTCATCATTCATTGGAGGGAAATATGAAGCAGCTGAACTCATTTTGACTGTTACATGACATAAATATAAATAGCCTGTTTTTAATTTTACCCAATCATACTGCACACAGTATGATCGGCTATTGGCATGATAATGTGTCTGTCTGTATATTTGTCTGTCTGTGATGCTGTGCATTATGGTCAAACAATACATCCTACGGCAAAAGTGTCTGCTGAACAAGTGAACAGGAACTAGGAAGTGACATCCTAGAAACACAATTTTACAACTTTCAACTCCCTACACTGACCCTGCACCCTCAAACTATCCTACTCTTTCACCATAGATGTTGTTGCCGTCTGGTGAATAAATTAAAAACATACTTATGGCTCTGTTACTTATTTACATATTTTCACCTTAAGTTCACTTTTACTGCACTTGGCGTATGACTTCTGTGTAATTATACGAATGCAGTATGATCGGTTTTCTTAGCAATATCTGGATTTCTTGTTTTTTCCTATATTAAAGTTAAAGGTTCATAAAACAAGCAAAACAACAGGACATCTCTGTCACTAATGGTCACTAACGGTAGTTTCTAACAAGTCGTTCTGTTATAGGCACGACCACTTGCTTTCAGCGACACATGTTCAAAGGCCGTATACATTTTATTATCAACCATGTAAATCCATACTGAAGCTGGCACACAGAAAGAAGTCAAGCTAACGTAACGAATACAGCCGGTGAAAGATGCAACTTATAAGCTGTTCAGCATCTATCAAAATGTAATGCACACTGCACAGTTTGCCTCAATGCTGCAATTAAACGAATAAATGCACATTAAATGAAACATACGGTGTATTGATTCTCCACATGTTGACAGTCAGATCCTGACCTCCCACAGAGAACAGGTACCTGCCGTCATGACTGCATGCAATGTCCACCACCTGGGCACCACATTGATTGCAAATACACAAAATGGTATTAAAATGTTCAAAAACAATTGCTTCTGATATGCTTGCAACATACGCTGTCTGTACACAATGAGTCATAAAGACATCCTTTTACTACTGCAATAATTTTGTCTTCTGCCAACCAACCGAGTCTCAGATCAGTCTAATCAGATGGCAGGCTGTTTCACACAGTCGGCCCAGAGACGGAAAAGTGCATCCTCCAAGCTTTCTCCTCGTCGTGACAGTGACAACAGAGCAGACCTGGAGGCTGGAGGTAGATGATCTGAGCCGGCTTCTGGTGGAGTCAGATGCAGTAAACGTGACTTATTATTATTAAGCATATTTCGCATGACATAAAAAATAAAAAAAATCATTACATACTGCTACACTACTGTAGCTGAAGTCTTGAAGAACGTCGCATTCTGCTGCATGGATACAATTATGTCGCTCCCCCCCCCCAAACAGCGTTTTAGCACTGAACGTTAGCTTCCCATCTTGTAAGACAAATTATTCTATCGATATATGTAGTAAGTAGTGGAGAATATGAAACGCACGCCCTGTGGATGAACAATCAGTGCAGAAGCAAGATGTGGATTTCCCGTGAGTGGCAGCTTAATGACACCAATCTTGTCCTCCAGCATGAACGCCATGAACCTTTGAGGATCCTCAGTACTAGGTGACGGTGACGGCAGTATCAGAATCCTGAAACCACATCATATGTATTCCGATCCGTAGAATACATATACAGAGCAATTATGAATGTACTATGTAGACAGAATTGCTAGAAGACAGAGAGCTGATGCTCTTGCATATGCATGTGCACTCAGCAGATGGAAGCACTTTTCTGCGGGAAATAACGTCATGGCCGCCATCTTATCAGTATGACGTCATATCAGAAATCAGACTCCTGTCAATAGATGCATATTTACTTTAAGAATAATGCTGCCAAATTTTATCTGATAAAATCTGATAAAATTTGAAATTACAACAAAAAGTACTGCACTTGTTTAACTGCTTCATAAAATTGTAAGCATATAATTTTCGAAAGTAGTCTTTGAAACACACACCAAGAATTTTAACAACAACAACAGGTAGATCCAGAGCAGACAGATGACACCTTTATGATGCTTTTAACTTCATTAGCATTTTATGCTGTTCACTGTTCAGTGTGAGACAATAATGATGCATGACATGCTGTCTGCTGATAAAATAAATGTGGCAAGACGTACTTCTGCAGTGGACTTCCATATGTGGGGCTGAGCAACGTTTGGCGACACATCTTTGTTGTCGAGTTATACAGTTTGAACTTGTACTACGTGACGCAGAATACAACATCAGACCAAAAGCATTTCATCACAGAATCCCTTAACAATAATAACCACTGTCACTATTTGCTATTAGGCTACATTAAAACTGGACGACAGAAACGTAGGAAAATACGGAACCTGTGATTTTTTTAACTTTATTGCATTACCAATTTTTTATATTACATAATAGAAAAACGTACCACACAATATACAATAAGATCAACTCAGTTACACTAATAGGAAACAATGGCTCAAGTTGCCTCACTCTAATTCTAGAGCTTTTTGCCGAATGCAGCTATGTTAGCCACATACCGTATATCCACAGCTTCTTAGCCTCCAATTACTAACCATTAGTAACAGTTATAAAACTGAACTGATAACTTATTGTTTGTTTTGCAGACTAGTTTTATGAGCTTAAAATAACAACATGAATGCTATGTGCACATATTGCTCATTACAGAGAATTAACCTCATAAATGGGCAGATAAATGCATGAAGCAATATAATGGCCAGCACATTGGGCTGGCCATTATATTTGCTACAGTGAAGTGAGCTTATGTGGGTGAGTGAGGCATGTGCTATCAAGTGTAACAGCCTACCAACGGCAAATTGTCTACTTTGCGCTAGCCATTACCACCAACGATCAAACAGTTTCTATTTAACAAGCATACTTCTACAGAGTTAATCCAGGACATGCATGCTGAACATCTACACCATTAACTCTTTAAATGAGCAGATAAATGCATGAATGGCCGACACACTGGCCATTGGGCTGTTACATTTGCTACCATGAAGTGAAAAAATGCTTCTTCTCATAGTTCTTCGGTTTCTGCTTAACATGATGCCTACTTTTATGGGGTTAATCCAGGATATGCATGTTGGACAGCCTGCAGAGAATTACTTCCTCATTAGAATGTTATATAAAGATTGCTACTAGTTGGTATTTTAACTTTTTATTTACACACGGTATACAGAACTGTGTTTATGTAGGCATTACTCTGCTGAGCTTGGACTCTATTTTACTGTTTATTATTTACCATGATGTGTGATGTCTGGGTTGTGGTCTGTCAACCTTTTGTCAAATGAATATATGATGATGATGATTGCTACAGCAGGTTTTGAACTTAAGGTTAGGCCAGATCCAAAAAAGTTAACTTTGGGGAACTGTTGGAGCAGGGCTTTTTACACACCAGATGCCTTTCCTTTTCTGTCACCAAACCAACAGTGTTGAAGAACTGAAGAGATGTGTTATCCATTGTACAACACGAACGAGTGAGGTGACTGAACAAGCAAAATACTGACAAATTATTGTCACCATTCATTAAAGACTGGGAACTGTAATGATGAATTGAATGGATATACAAACATGAATCACAAGAACTGAAATGCCGTTTTGGGTAAATAGTGTACCTGATTATTGACTGTGAGAATAAATGACTCTTTGGTGATCGGCGGGTACCAAGCCATACTCAGAGGCACTGCACTCTGCTCTATGCGGTCAGAGCCGGCTGTGTGTATCTCATCTGGCTTTGAAACCTCAAGATCATATTCCACCTGACAACAGAGTAATCAAGGCATGAAACAAATCACAGTCTGCTGCACAATGGCAGCGTGTTTCACACAAATCAACTGAATACAATTCTAAGAGTCCACCAGCTTAATGCAGAGATCTCAAACTCAATACTGGCATGCATCATTTCGGTTACAGAAACAGAGTACTGGCATAATAATGACTGATTTCTGACTATCAAGTAAGCCATCAAGTCTCGTAACTCAACTGCATAACTTAATTCAATACTGACCAATCACCAATCAGTAAAATTCTTTCACTGGCACGGCATTTTTACAGTAAATTTTTCACAAAGTGATCAATAAAGATATCTCCTACCTCAAACGCTTCGCTAAACTAGGCCTACTTTGTAAAATAGTGATGATATTCAAAGACCAACATTAATATCTCTATCCATTCTGGTCTCTGTTCGGCTGTGTAAGGTGATCAGTTCGTTCTATGAATCAGAACAAGCAAGCTTGGCCAATGTAGCTTCACTATCGCTGCTCCAGTTGTCTGGAACTCACTTCCACCACATCTCCGCTCTCCATCCATAAGTCGCCAA